>Ga0255053_10002106_pt1 | contig 10701 bp, 8 predicted proteins | sample JV7_2_22_MG_FD_188635 | JGI IMG/M metagenome (GOLD analysis project Ga0255053, IMG submission 188635) | Seawater microbial communities from Jervis Inlet, British Columbia, Canada - JV7_2_22 | ecosystem: Environmental > Aquatic > Marine > Inlet | place: Canada: British Columbia | collected...
ATATATTCCAGGTCATTAATAGAGGCGGGATCATTGAAACGACGGTTGATCACTCTGATATTCGCGGGTTGGGTACCGCATGTCATGGCTTCGTCGTGGAGCTGCCTCTGTCTGAAGTCGGGAGTTAGGTCGATTGCCATATCCCTTAGGGTTCTCGAGGGTTCTCCTTGACCGTGATCGCGCCCCTATTAATGACCTGGACGTAAATATTTGCTCTTTATAAATAGCTCCTTGTATGATGGCTTTGGTGACGATTTGTTTATTTTGGTATCTTAAGCCAACGGTTGCACCTGCTTTGCCATTGCCCACAAAAAGGCGCTCAGTTCACGGGCAATGGCGGTGACCACCTTTTGCTTGGTCTTGCCCTTGGCCACCAGCCTTCTGTAGCGGGCACATAAACGGAGCTGGGCCTTCCATGCGATGCGGCAGACCTGATCAGGCAGACCCTGCTGGCGTTTGAGCAGCAAACGACTGACCCGAGCCTGCATCCGGTATGACCAGGCAGCTTCAACCAGTGCTTTTCGGGCGTGGCCGTTACCGGTTTTGGTGATACCGCCTCTTTTAATGCTGTCACCACTAGAGTGCTCGGAAGGTACAAGACCTAGCTGGGCCATGAGCTGGGATGGTTTGTCAAAACGGCTCAGGTCTCCCAGTTCTGCAAGCATTGTTACGGCCACGATCAGGGAGACACCGCGTGCAGCCTGCAGGGCAGAGACAATAGGGGCCAAACGCCAAGCGGGCACCAGCTGTCGGATTTGATCGGTGAGCCGCTCGACACGGTTAAGGCTTTGATGAACCGCATCGATATATTCCTGCAGGGCAACCTGCTGTGCCGGATAGGGCATGGCGATATCGGCAAGCCAGTTAAAATAGGCTTTGGACCATTGAGACTTGCCGGCGAAGACGACCCTGTTTCTGAGCAGAAAAGCCTTGAGGCGCTGTTTTGCTTTTTTAGCAACCATCACGGCATCTTCCCGGGCACGGCTCAAATCGCGCATGGCCTCGTCCGGAGCGTCGGGGACATAAACGGCGGTCAGCTCGCCGGCACGGTGTAATCGGGCAAGCATGGCGGCATCCCGATGATCATTTTTGATACGATCCCCGCTTTTTTTCGGGATCATGGAAGGAGCTGCTACCATGCAGTCAAATCCTTTGGCGGTTAGGTGGCGGTAAATGCCGTAACCGCATGGGCCGGCCTCATAGACAAAATACAGCCGGCTTGATGTGGAAACCATTTTACGACAAAACTTATCCAGCGCATCCAGTTCGTTGGCAATGGTGCCGTAAATCCTGGGTTGCTTTTGACGACCCTGCTCAGCGATGGCAATGGTGATCGTTTTTTTGTGGACATCCATACCAATAAATTTTACAGTGTTCATGGCCTGCCTCCTTGGTTGTGGCTCTGTGTTAAGGGTTATTGAACACCTTTACATAACCCACGTTTACAAGGAAGGCAGGCTTTTTTTCTAGGCAGCCAGTAGAAAAATATCATGGGCGAGAATGGGCCCTAAAAATTGCTCGTCGGAGCCCATGATATTTTTTTGCGGGTTACAGGCTGCACACCTTTTTGGGTGTCAATCATTATGTCTGAACCTCTGAACCTTTGAACCTGACACCATAGGCATTGTGTTATTTAAAGCACTCAACTGGACTTAAATAAATTATACGACTTTTGTAATATATTTGCGGGACATAACACTAAGGCGCTTGCAACTACGGCTGCCGATTTTTATTTGACACCCCGCTACCCTTTACCTATTATGCGTTCATCAAATCTTACCCTAACCCGGACAAGCCGGTTGGAGCGAAGCGTAAATCCCGATTTATCGGGGAACCCAAAATGATTAATCACGAAAACACGAAATTTGGAACGCGCAGCGCAGGCGCTTGCGCCGCGTGAGCACGAAATTTTTCTTTTCTTTCGTGTTTTTTTCCTTTCGTGCTTTCGTGATAAAAAAGTTTTTTCATAAGCGGAAGATGGAAGCTAAAGATGGGAAAACCAAAAATTCTGGTGGTGGATGACGAACGTGACATGCGCATTTTTGTCTCGACGGTAGTGGAAACGCTGGGTTTTGAAGCCATTGCCGCTGAAGATGGGATGGAAGCCATAGAGAAGGTGAGTTCCAACCCGCCGGCGCTGGTCATCCTTGATGTCATGATGCCGAAAATTGATGACGGCATCCAAACCTATCGGCAATTTAGAAGCGACCCAAGACTTTCGCATATTCCGATAATCATGCTGTCGGCCATCGCGCAAAAAACCTTTTTGCATTCCATTAAAATGTTAAGCCCCCGGCAAGACCCTCAGCTACCTGAACCCGAGGCCTACATGGAAAAACCGCCGGATGCGAATGAGCTGAGTCGGCTGATAACCGATCTTTTATCGGTCGATTCGTAATTGTAAACACCCTAATCCGGACAAGCCGGAATTGACTATTGACTATTGAAAATTGAATATTTGTGGATGTCGCTGCGCTCCGCCCTTTTTAAAATGGAAAGAATTCCTTAAATATTCAATATTCAATCGACAATATTCAATCGTTACAAGACAGTGAAAATATTCCAATATAATTTTTTGCCACAAAATACACAAAAATAGCAACTAAGGTACGAATTAGTATCACAATGCCTGTTTCATTTCATAAAATTCGTAACAGTATTGTTTCAAAACTTACCATTCTGGTGGGTCTTATTTTGCTGGTCAGTATATCGGTATGGGCCTATTTTACGATCGACTATCAACAAAATAAGGTGATTGAAGGCATCATTGAAGGGGCCGATGGACTATCCCACACCATAAAACTCAGCACCCATTATGCCATGAAGCGCAACTTAAGGGATGATCTGACCCTGATCATAAAAAAAATCGCTCAAGGAAAAAAACTTGAGAATATACGTATTTACAATAAAAACGGAGAAATAAAATTTTCAAACAAGGATTCGGAAGTGGATCAGATGACCAACATAAAAGCTGAAGCCTGTTACATCTGCCACCGTACGGACCCGCCCCTTTCCGAGCTGAGCCTGTCGGAAAGAACGCGCATTTTTACCTCCCCCCAGGGCTATCGACTTCTGGGCATCATCAGCCCCATATACAGTGAACCGGGTTGTTCATCCAATGCCTGCCACGCCCATCCGGTCGGCAAGAAGGTTTTAGGTGCCCTGGACCTGGTGATATCGCTGGACGAAACGGATAAAGAACTCGGATTGCTTAAAAAAGGGCTGGTGGCCTTTGCGGTTGCCTTGTTTCTGCTCACTTCCACGGCGATCATATATTTCGTTTTGCGATTTGTAAAACAGCCCATAAAGAAAATGATTAACGGCACGCGTCTGATTGCCAACGGAGAGTATTTGAACCAGATTGATGTGAATCAGGTTGATGAAATGGGCCAACTGTCGGTTGCGATTGACAAGATGGGCAAAAAAATCAGCGAAAAGCAGGCCGAACTGAACCGGCAGCGCAATGAATATCAGAATCTGTTCGAACGGGTTCCCTGTATCATCACGGTTCAGGACCGTAACTATAAACTGATCCGATATAACAAAGAATTTTATGAAAAATTCAAGCCCAAGTCCGGCGATTACTGTTACGCCGCCTATAAAGGGCGTAAGGAAAAATGTGTGATTTGCCCGGTTGAAAGAACCTTTGAAGACGGGCTGTCGCATTTCAGCGAGGAAAGAGGGTTCAACAAAGACGGAACGCCCACCCATTGGATTGTCAACACCTCTCCGATTAAAAACGATCAGGGCGAAATTGTGGCTGCCATGGAAATGAGTCTGGATGTCACCCAAACCAAATTACTTGAGGAAGAGCTCAAAAAATCCGAGAAAAAATACTACGCGATATTTGATAATATACCAAATCCGGTTTTTGTGCTGGATAGGGCGAGCCTCGAAATCCTCGACTGCAATGCCAGCGTTGAAGTGGTTTACGGGTATCGCAAAGATGAGATTATTAAAAAATCTTTTTTAGAATTATTTAGTGCAGAAGAAAAGAATCATTACGCAAAGTTGATAAAATCAGCCAGCATTATCAATCAGGCCCGGCACTTCAATAAAGATGGCGGCACCCTTTTTGTCAACATCCGGATTTCCCCCTCTGAATATCCAGGCGGCAAAGTACTTCTGGTGACGACCAGCGATATTACCCAGCGTCTTGAAACTGAACAGCTGCTGATACAGGCCAGCAAAATGGCAACCCTGGGCGAAATGGCAACCGGCGTTGCCCATGAGCTCAATCAACCCCTAGCGGTCATTAAAACGGCCAGCCGGTTTTTTATGAAAAAGATCGGTAAAAAGGAAAAAATCGAAGATGATATTCTTTTTACCATGGCAGGGGAGATCGATTCGTATGTCGACCGGGCCACCAAGATCATCAGCCATATGCGCCAATTTGGCAGAAAATCAGATATCAACCTGGAAAAGGTCGAGATCAATGCGGTGCTGAAAAAAGCCCTTGAAATCTTAGGCCAGCAGTTAAAAGTGCGCGGAATCGAGGTGGTCTGGGATATTGAGCAGGATCTTCCTCCGGTTTTGGTGGACCCCGACCGCCTGGAACAGGTCATTATCAATCTATTAATCAATGCCCGGGATGCCATCGATGAAAAGTGGCAATCGCAGCCCCATCAAAAAGGCGACAGGAAAATTATTTTGAAATCGAGATCCGACCCCCAAGAGATTACCGTTGAAATTAGCGATACCGGAACAGGGATTCCGGATGCACTTTTGGAGCGGATATTTGAACCCTTTTTTACGACCAAAAAAGTGGGGCAGGGTACCGGTCTGGGGCTTTCCATAAGCTACGGAATCATCAAAGATTGTAAAGGCAGTATCCAGGCAGTCTCGCGCAAAGGTCAAGGTGCCGGTTTTATCATTAAATTTCCAATTGTGACTGAAAATTGATGGAAAAATCAATCTTACTCGTTGATGACGAAGAAGGTATCCGCAAGGTACTCAGCATCGCGCTGTTCGATATGGGATACCATGTGCTCACCGCTCAAAACGGTGTGGAAGCGCTGCGCATATTCAAAGATGAGCGGCCGCCGATTGTGCTGACCGATATAAAGATGCCCGAGATGGATGGTATTGAGCTTTTGCGCCGCTTAAAACAGGTGAGTGCGGATACGGAAGTCATCATGATTACCGGTCACGGCGACATGGAGTTAGCCATCAAAAGCGTCAAATATGAAGCCACTGATTTTGTCACCAAGCCCATTAACGATGAGATCCTGGAAATTGCTTTAAATCGGGCCCAGGAACGAATTACCATGCGCCAAAAGCTCAATGAATATACCCAGAATCTTGAACAGCTGGTGCGGGACAAGACCCAAAAACTGATCGAGGCCGAGCGGCTGGCAGCGGTGGGCCAGACGGTGGCAGGGCTTTCTCACGCCATAAAAAATATTACCGGCGGCCTTAAAGGCGGCGCATTTGTGCTGGAAAAAGGAATCGAACTCGGTGATCAGAAATATCTGCTGCAGGGCTGGGAGATGATCAAAGGCAATGTCGATAAGATTACCAATCTGTCTCTGGATCTGCTCAATTATGCTAAAGCCACCGATTTGAACGTCCAGGCCACCGATCCCAACGAACCGGCCCGGGAAATCATTGACCTTATGCGCCCGCGCGCCCAGGAGCTTGGGATTGATCTGGTCAGCGACTTTGCTCAAAACCTGAGCACCTGTCAGTTTGATGCAGATCTCATCTGCCGCTGTCTGCTGAATCTGGTGACCAATGCCATTGATGCCTGCACCCATGATGACTCAGGCTTACAAGACAAAATGGTGACAATGCGGACGAAAAAAACGCGCGGGTGGGGGATTGAATATCAGGTGTTTGATAATGGCTGCGGGATGAATGCCGAGGTAAAAAGAAATATTTTTAAACGTTTTTTTTCGACCAAAGGCTCTGAAGGTACGGGTCTCGGGCTGATGATCACCCAGAAAATAGTCGATGAACATAACGGTGTGATCGAAGTCCAATCTCAAGAAGGTGCCGGTTCCAAATTTTTCATCAAGCTTCCGAAAAAGCCAAATGAATGACATCCTCTTAAAATACCGCCAGCTGGGTGACATTTTCGACACGTTTTCCATGGGTATGATGGTCGTGGGCCCGGATCGCAAAATCATCTCGTTGAATCACTCTGCCGAACTGATTACGGGGTACAATGAATCAGATCTGCGCGGGAAATACTGTCACCAAACCTTGCTTGAACCCCTGTGCGGCGGGGAATGCCAGTACCTAACGGCGGTCGAAAGTGGTCGGCAAGCCGGCAGCGTGGACTTTGGGGGCAGCGATCAAAGCAATGAAAAACACAGTATCACCCGGATCGTATCGCCCATCTATGGTTCGGACGATACACCCCTCGGATGTATCGAGGTTTTTCAGGATCATACCGTCTTCAAAGAGCTTCTTGAACGCGTCAGACATGATGATCGGCGCCTAAAAATCATCCTGGATAACCTCGACATCGGCGTCCTGACCGTTGATCGTGGCGGGCATATCACCTTTTTCAATAACCGGGCTGAAACCATCACCGGATTTAACCGGGGGGATGTGCTGGGGAAATCCTGTCGGATGATCTTTGGCAAAACCGCCAGTCAGGACATGCTGCTGTTTGACGAAACGATCGCCGATGGCCAGGCACGCTCGACCACCGCAGGAGAGATCAAGACCCGGGATGGGCAGGCCATTCCGATGCGCGCCAATTACATGGCGCTTAAAAATGAAGATGGGCGCATTGTCGGCGGCCTGGCAACCGTTGCTGATTTATCGTTGAAGTATCAATTTAACAGCGAAATAAAAGGCCGTTATACATTTTATGATATGGTGGGTAAGGATCCGGCCATTCAGAAAATTTTTGAAATTGTGCCCGTCGTGGCTTCAAGCGATGCCACCATCCTTATCGAAGGCCCCACCGGTACCGGAAAAGATGTTTTAGCCAAAGTCATTCACAACGCGAGTCGGCGTTCAAAAAATCCACTGGTCAAAGTGAACTGTGCGGCATTGCCCGACAATCTGCTGGAATCAGAGATGTTTGGTTATGTTAAGGGTGCCTTTACCGGAGCTGAAAAAAATAAACCGGGTCGCTTTCAGGAGGCAGATGGCGGAAGCATTTTTCTGGATGAAATCGGGGATCTGCCGCTATCGCTGCAGGCAAAACTATTGCGGGTCCTGGAAGATAAGGAGTTTTATCCCCTGGGTAGCAGAAAAACCACCAAAGTGGATGTGCGTATCATTTCAGCCACCAACCAGAATCTGGAACGATTGGTCAGGGAAAAACGCTTTCGGGAAGATCTTTTCTACCGCCTGAATGTTATGCGGCTGGATTTGCCTCCTTTGAAAGATAGAAGGGGTGATATTCCGCTTTTAATATCTCATATTTTAAAGCGCCTGTGTGCAACCCGGGATACAATGGTTGAAAAATTTTCCAACGATGCCATGGAAGTTCTTTTAAATCACGATTACCCCGGAAACGTCAGGGAACTGGAAAACATCATCGAACATGCCCTGATTGTCTGTCAGGATAAAATCATTGAACGCCATCACCTGCCGCTTTCACTCCAGGGCGGCATTTCATCCCCGCTAACGGCAGAAGAAAAACGACCGTTTGATAAAGAAATTGAATTCAGTGAGAAAACCCTCATTTTAGATATGTTGCGAAAGTACAACTGGAATAAAGGCAAAACCGCCTCAGAGCTCGATATCAACCGCACCACCCTGTGGCGCAAAATGAAGAAATACAATATTTCCGTATAGATTTAGCAGTTAAAAGTCGTTTTTTGAATTCGGCACGGAAGCGATGTCGTAAAGTGGTTTAAATCCGAAAAATGATGCATAATGATGCACATTATGTTGCATTTCATTGCAATAATATTTTCATACAGGCTCAAATTAAATCTAACATTATAAACTACTATAAATACAATAAATAAATTTACTCATCTTAAAACTTATCCGGGCAATCAGACCATTTAGTCGACCTTCCAGGCCACTCAGCGTTGCATTTGTGAAACATACCTCTCTTTCCTCAGATTGCGAATATCGCGTCTAAAACATATTTAACCTATTTGAATTATTATTAAAAAGATTTTAATGCCGCTAAAAATGTTTTCTGGCACGTTTGATGCTCACGGTAGGGGTAGTGAGTTGATAAAACCGATCAAAACGCAAACCATAAACCGAGCGTTTAGCAAACGAGAGACCGCCATGAATGCCGTCACCCTAAAAAAGGATGGCTCCATTAACCTCAATGGAAAGCAAGTGGGACCCGACCCGCTTGATTTACTCTGCTTCCAGATCGCACTTGAAGAAAGGTACACCCTGAGAAGCTTCTTTAAGATGCTCGATAAATATACGCTATTTGCAAAGCTGAATGCTTTTTTCCCTTCCTGTACCGAGCAGTACCATAACTGTCCGGAGCAGGGATGCGATGCCGGTTTGCTTGATTATCTTGAATTCGGCAAAACGGTCGAGATGATCGGCGTTCCGGACAAACGCTTGGAGATTTACAATTCTCTTTTTGGCGTCCACGCAAGCGAGACCGCTGAGATCAAGTCCATGCAGTTGGCCAGCCTGCTGGATATACCGCTCAAGCTCGGCAGGCTGAAACACATCGTTTTCGGGGACCGTGTCGACATCTTCGAATTTGATACGGTTTACACACTGTTTGAATTTATCGATGGGATTGCGTGGCAACTCGGCTTCCACGCCACCCCAGAACAATGCGAGCTAAGGAGGTAAGCGATGTTTAAAAAAATCCTTTTTGCCACAACGGCTTCCCCCACCTGCGATAATGCCGCCAAGGTGGCCTTCGATCTGGAGTTGAAGTGGGATGCGAAGCTTTATATCTTTCACGTACTGGGGATCCCGAGTCGCGGTTACAGCCCATTTGTTACCGACGTGAGAACCGGTGAGCTCATGGAACCGGATCCGGACTATATCGAGTGGGTCCGGGAAGAAATGAAAAATACCTACGATACGTTGCTGGCCGACTGTGACAATGCCGTCATCGAAGCTGCGGTGGGCGTTCCCTATCGAGAAATCTTAAGAAAAGCCCGTAAAGAAGACAGTGATCTCATCATTATGGGATCGCACACCCGGCAGGAGGATATCGGCGCTACCCGCTACCGCAGCATCGTTGGCAGTACGATGCAAAAAGTCGCCAAATCGGCCCGCTGTCCCGTGGTGATTATCAGTCGGCCGTGTACCACCTGCTGGAAGTTGTTTTCCAATATTATTTTCGGAACCGATTTTTCCAAGGCCGCCGATTATGCTTATCAGTGGGCCTACAAATTAGCCAAAGAAGTCGGTGCCAAACTGCATCTTTTTCACGCCTGCGATATCAACCCCAGCGCGGCCGGGGTGGTTATGGGACAAGCGGAGATTGAAGATCAGATCGCAAAAGCCAGGCAAAAAATAGAAAAGCGCTATGTCGCCAAAATGAACGGGTATGACAATTATGAAATCGAAGTCCGCGAAGGTTTGCCCTATGTTGAAATATTGAAGTTTGCCCGTGAAAAGACCGGCGACCTCATCGTTATGGCACACCATACCCGGGAAATTGATCCTGAAAAAGCGGCCCTTGGAAGCACGGTCGAGCAGGTTGTTCTGCGATCCGCCTGTCCGGTGGCCAGTGTAAATCATCCTGACAAAGTCGCAGATCTGTAATAACCGGATTTCATCATTTTATAGCGGTTGTCATAAATATGTTCCGTTTGCCAGATATTCTAACAGGCGAAAATGCAAGGTGTAGACCCCTGAAATTATAATCAACATGACAACCGCTATATTACTAGAGCGTTTGGACCCAGCTATATTAGACGTTATTAATAACCCAAAAAAGACTCTGAAAACTGCCTGTATCGGAACGTTATTATGACAAACGCTCTAGCTCTAAGGGATGGAGTTTTGGCATGCAAAAGAAAACGGTCCTTATCGTCGAAGATGAACTGGACATGAGAATCTTCATATCCACTCTGCTTGAAACCAGCGGATACCAACCGGTGATGACAAGGGATGGAAACGAAGGCCTGCTTAAAGCCAAAGACGTTTGTCCGGATCTGATCATTTTGGATGTGATGATGCCCGGAGAAGGCGGGGTTCAGATGTACCGGCAGCTAAAAACCGATAAAACCCTGTGTAACATACCGGTAATCATGCTTTCAGCCGTAACCCAAAAAACATTTGCCCATTATTTAAATATGATCAACGCGCGACTGAAAGATCCCCTACCGGACCCGGAAGCCTATATAGAAAAACCGCCGGAAGCAGAAGAATTACTAAAAATGGCCACCTCCCTGATCGGTTAGCATAATCAGTTTCAAAGCGGTTGCCAGCGAAAAAGAGCTAGAGATAAAGAGAGACAAACGAAGTCAAACCAAACAAAACGGGAGCAGCGTAATGCTTACGCAAATTGACTGGGATTGGGAAACTGGCAGCAGAAAACTTATGGATATCAGCCAGTGGCAAAATCGGTTCAACTGGGTCGAGGAGCCCTATGTAAGTCCGGATGGCGAAAAAATAGCGGCCATCGTTAACCTGGCAGAAGGCGAGTTCAATGTTTGTGTTAACGATGAAACCTGGGAAACGGCCTTTGATAAAATCTGGAATCTGCGGTTTGCCCCCGACGGCCGTTTAACTGCCATAGTGTCTGAAATGGGCGAATGGACGGTAGCGGTGGACGGCATTGCCTGGGATAAT
>Ga0255053_10002107_pt1 | contig 10698 bp, 8 predicted proteins | sample JV7_2_22_MG_FD_188635 | JGI IMG/M metagenome (GOLD analysis project Ga0255053, IMG submission 188635) | Seawater microbial communities from Jervis Inlet, British Columbia, Canada - JV7_2_22 | ecosystem: Environmental > Aquatic > Marine > Inlet | place: Canada: British Columbia | collected...
CGCTCTGATCTTGACCAGAGCGCTGCGCCCCGAGGAAGGCTACCGGTCCATCGACTGGCGTCTGCTGGTCCTCATCGGCTGCATGATGGCTTTCGGTGTGGCCATGAAGGAGACCGGCACTTCGACTTTTCTCGCCGCTCTCGTGGTCGATCATGTCAGCCCACTGGGAAATCTGGCGGTTCTGGCAGCGTTCTTCGTCCTCACCTCGTTTCTCACCCAGCCTATGTCCAACCAGGCCGCCGCCTTGATCGTTCTGCCGGTGGCCATCGAGTCTGCCCGAGCCTTGGGAATCGACCCCCGGTCCTTGGTGATGTCGGTGACGTTTGCCGCTTCCTGCTCCTTCCTGACACCGCTGGAGCCGGCCTGCATCCTGGTCTACGGCCCCGGCCGGTACCGCTTCTTCGATTTCTTCAAAGTGGGGCTGCCGCTGACCATCATCGTGTTCCTCTTCTGCATGGCCTTGATTCCGGTCTTTTGGCCCTTTCACCCCTGACCTGCATTATTCATCAGCCCACTGACAGTCCGCTGACAATTCCATCCCCTGGATAGGGGCATAATGGCAGGAGATGAAGCGTCGGTTTCTGCTCCTTGCGGGGATTCTGATCCTGGTCGTTCTGGTCTTCGGCACGATCGCCGACCGGGCCATCGTCAAGCAGAGGCGAGGTGCGGAGAAGGCGGCGTGGACCGAGGCAGAAGAGACAGCGAGACTCGCTGCGCTGTCGGTGCGGGCAGCACTGGCCCGGCATGAGCTGGCAGCGGTAGCCAACCGACCCTTGCCGAGCGCCACGACCTATCGTCTTGTCCTGTCATCCCGTCAGTCGTTGCGTTCCGAATCCTCGCGACCCTACAGCGAACGGCCAACCGGTGAACTGATCAACCTGGTCCGCGACTCCATCGCGATCACTCCGCAAGGTCTTCCCGAGGCAGTTGTAGCAGCATTCGCTCTGGATACTCGAGAGGCCAAGTCGGAGGCCGCCGACCGCCTGCTCTCCGGACAGTTGCCTGTGCATCCGGACGATTTGGGTTTCCTGGCCCGATCCCTGGAAATCGACGACGACCAACTAGCCTCTCTGAAAGAGCGTCTGCGCACTGCCCCTGGAACAGAAAGCCTACCTCTCGTCCCTGTTTTCCACCGCTCACTGTCGACTGAGGAAGCTGTCCAGGGATGGACCAGAACAGCAGACCTGGGTCTGGGATACGAGATTCCCATCAGATCACTGCTCAGCGAGGCCCAGGTTCCAGAGCGCGTTCAGGCCCGCGTGTCGCAATTGGACTCGGTGACGTCCGGCAGGTCCGCTACGTCTTCGGTGCCCGATCTTCCGGGGCTCCTCCTCGAGGTGTCGGCCGAGCTTCCCGGAAGAGAAACCGTGATCACCTCGAGAGCCATTCTCTGGGCAGCGGTTCTGGCATCGATACTCGCTCTAGCCACCGCGATTCGTGGTTTGCGGCGTGAGGCCATGGCCGTCTCTCGAGAGAAGGCATTCCTATCTGGCGTAACGCACGAGCTCCGCACTCCACTGGCCTCCATCCGGCTGTTCGGTGAGACGCTGTCGGAAGGTCGTGGCGACCCACAGGAGTATGGATCTCTCGTAGCTCAGGAGAGCGAGCGGCTGGAAACTCTGGTCGAGCGGGTGCTCGCTGTCACTCGCACGGATGAGGCGCCGCGCTTCGCACGAGTCAGCCCGGCGGAAATCATTGATTCCGTCGTCCAGTTGATGGCAACGCGCGCTAAACGCGGGGAGGTCACCATCGATTGGCCGCCGCGCGAGCAGATGGCTCCTCTGCCGGAGGCGACCTGGGACGGCGATGCCGTGCAACAGGCCCTGATGAACCTCGTCGACAACGCCATCAAGCATGGGAAACAGGGCGGAATTGTGACCTTGCGAGCTGACGATGCGGGCGACTCATTGAAGCTCTCTGTGAGCGATGATGGCCCTGGGATCGCACCCCGGGATCGTCGAAGAATTTTCGGCCGATTCGAGCGCAGTGACTCGGAGAGCGCCGGGACCGGTCTGGGTCTGTACCTGGTCGAGCAGGTGGCCTTGGCACACGGAGGCCGGGTCGATCTCAATACGGCTGATGATCGCGGCTCCACATTCACCCTTGTTCTGCCCATCCTGCCACCGGCCTCGAACGGTGAGGCTATGACGGAGCAGCCCACATGACGGTACAAGTCCTTTTGATCGAGGACGATCCATCATTGGCCAGGGGTCTGGTCGACAACTTTCGAGCCGAAGGCTGGGAAGTGCGTCATGTGTCCCATGGTGATCAGGCTTTGCAGACACTCGAGAAGACCCGCCCCGATTTGGTCATTCTCGACATCCTGTTACCAGGCCGCTCCGGGTTGGACATCCTCCGGGAGATGCGCTCGGCCGGCGAAACGGTTCCCGTCCTCATGCTGACAGCCAAGGGCGAGGTGGTGGACAGGGTGGTCGGTCTGGAGCTGGGAGCCGACGACTATCTACCCAAGCCCTTCGCTCTGCAGGAGCTCCTGGCGAGAGTCCGCGCCCTGTTGCGTCGCTCTGCAAACGGCAATGCCGACAAGGAAACCCTGGAGGTTCGCGAGCTGACGTTGGGGAACGTCCATTTCGACTTCCAATCCTTTACAGCCACTGGCCCCGAGGGTCTCCTCGACTTGACCCCCTACGACATCCAGACGTTCAAGGTTCTGGCCGAGCACCGGGGCGAGCTCGTACGCCGTCTCGACATCGTCGAAGAGGTTTCAGGGATGGACTCTCTGGCGACAGCACGGACCGTCGACAATCACATCGTATCGTTGCGCCGCGCCCTCGGTGACGATCCCCGTCGACCCCGGTGGATTCACACGGTGAGGGGTGAGGGATATCGATTGGCAATTGTCTGACAATGGCTGACAAACCGCTGACCACCCGTACATCTGCCATGGCTACTCTCCTTTCATCAACGCCCGGAATCGACCGGACGAGAGTCCACAGAAGGAGAGGAGAATCATGAAACGAGTCAACACGATGCAGGGTTTGGTCACAGTTTTGGCATTCTGGCTTGCCGCCGCAGGCCTCTTCGCAGCTGCCGTGCCGCTCGAGATTCGCGAGGAGCTGGCTCTCCAGATGACGCAAGCGAAGCTGGAGGCGGATCTGGGCCACTTCGACAGCGCGTCCCAGCTCTTCTCGTCAGTAGCCGAAGACGATACGGCTCCCGCCAATATGCGCTGGGAAGCCCTCGTGCGGCTGGGGCTCGCACGCAATGCAGCCGGCGATTACCAAGGAGGCTCTGAAGCCTTCCGACAGGTCACCGCCAGTTTTGCCGACGATCCCGAGGCGATTCGCTTGCTCACCTTTGCCGTCGCCGGTACGACCCCGGGCAAGAACTGGATCGGACTCGGACGACAGTTCGAGGATTTGCTCTCAAACGCCGAAATCGTTTCGGTCGAAGAGTTGATCATGGGTGAAAACCGGCCCATGCGGGTCTATCTCGCCCAGGAAGACATCGAACTGCGGGCTATCTTTCGACCGGAAGCCCTGCGCGCCGACGATCCGAAAGACCGAGGCACGTACGGCATTGCCGCCTACGAGATGGACAAACTGCTAGATCTCGAGATGGTACCCCCGGTCGTGCAACGAGCCATCGAAGGCCAGACAGGAACTTTGCAGCTCTGGGTGGAGGGGTGCGAGGTCTATAAAGGGACCGAGCAACTGCGTCGAGCTGCCAGCGATCTGGATCGTCAGCGATCGCGGATCCAGACCTTCGACAGCCTGATCGGCAACCGGGACCGTAACGTCATGCAGATTCTGGTGGCTCCGGATGGCGACATCGTCATTGTCGACCACACCCGCAGCTTTCCTGACAGCGTCGCACTCGGGGATCTGCCAGATCGATTCGACCGCGAGCTCGTCAGGAACCTGCGGACTCTCGACCGCCAAGATCTCGAGTCGGCCCTGGCAGAAGTCCTCAACGACCAAGAGATCGAAGCCGTCCTCGGACGACGCGACGCACTCCTCTCCCAAGTCGACGATCTCGTCGCCGAGAAGGGAGAGGCACAGGTTTTCTTCTAATACGTCAGTCGGTGATCTTGTGCAGGGCTTCTTCCAGCTTGCCCCACTGCGCCTTGGCCCATTCGGTGACCTCCATGATGCCACCAGCGACCTTGACCATCGTCAGATAGGCGCTGACCCGATCCCAGTCGACCACGTTCCACCACTCGGAGATGTAGTCGGGTCGACGGTTCTGGTATTTGAGGTAGTAGGCATGCTCCCAGACATCGAGACCCAAGATGGGGATCAACCCTTCAGAGACCGGGTTGTCCTGGTTCGGTGTGCTGGTGACCGCCAAATTACCGTTGCCACTGACACAAAGCCAGGCCCAGCCGCTGCCGAAGCGTGTCGCTCCCGCCTTGGCGAATGCCGCCTTGAAATCCTCGAAGGTTCCAAAGGCCTCGTCGATGGCCTCGGCCAGGCTGCCCGAGGGCTCACCGCCGCCCTTGGGGCTCATGACAGTCCAGAACATGCTGTGATTCACATGACCACCGCCGTTGTTGCGAACCGCCATGCGGATGTCCTCGGGCAGGGCATCCAGATCCAGGATCAGCTCGAGCGCGCTCTTTTCCTGCAAATCAGGATGACCCTCGAGCGCAGCGTTGAGGTTGTTCACATAGGCCTGGTGATGCTTGCCGTGATGAATCGCCATCGTCGTGGCATCGATATAGGGCTCGAGCGCATTATTCTCATAGGGTAGATCAGGTAGCTTGTTGGCCATCGATTGTCCTCCTGCACAGGTTCGGTTTCTCTGAGGGGAAGTTTAGCAGGCTCGAAAGCTGTATCTGTAGAATGTGGCGGTCGTTTGGCATTGGGGTGTGCGGGGATCTTCATGACCGAGAATCCGAGAATCGACCCGGCGGACGAGCTCGTCTGCCTGGGACATCACGAAGATCTGGCCGACCAGGGTGGAGCCATGTCGCCCCCCATCGTCCAGACCTCCCTTTTTGCCCATCCATCTGCGGATGACCTCACCGCAGGTCTTGGGGCCGAGCATCGATCGCATGTCTACACCCTGGGTCAGAACCCCACGGTCGAGGCTGTGGAGGCCAAGCTGGCCCGCCTGGAACGAGGTGAGGGGTGCAAGGTACTGGCCTCGGGGATGGCGGCCATCAGTGCCGTCTTCATCGGTCTTCTCGAGTCGGGCGCACACGTTCTTTTCGTCAACAACACCTATGGTCCGACGCTGGAGCTCGCCGAGCGTTTGCGCGTCTTCGGAGTCGAGCACGACGTAGTCCTCAGTCCGGATCTAGATCGCATCGCCACAGCCTTGAAGCCATCGACCCGCCTGGTGTGGGTCGAAAGCCCGGGCACGATGCTCTTCCGGGTAGTCGACATCGCCGGTATCGCCCGACTCGCCGGCGACAGAGGCGCCTTGACAGCTATCGACAACAGCTGGGCCACTCCCCTTTTCCAGAAGCCCTTGGAGCTCGGGGTCGACCTGGTTATCCACGCGGCGACCAAGTATCTCGGGGGACACAGCGACGTCATCGCCGGCGCTGTCATCGGATCGGCGGAGCTGCTCGAGAAGATCTTCTACAACAGCTACCTTCTCCTCGGCGGAGCCCTCGGCCCCTTCGACGCCTGGCTGGTCAATCGTGGTTTGCGAACTCTGCCCAACAGGATGCGCCAGCACCATGCCGACGGTCTCGAGCTGGCGCGGTACCTGTCGGAGCACTCAAAAGTGCGCAGAGTCTTCCACCCGGGCCTGGTGGGTGAACCCGCACTGGTTGACCGGCAGCTGTCGGGATTCTCCGGTCTCTTCAGTTTCGAAGTGGACACCGAAGACTACTCGCAGGTGGCAGCCTTCGTGGACCGTCTGCAGCTCTTTCGGATCGGTGTCAGCTGGGGCGGAGTGGAGAGCCTCGCCCTCACACCCAATCGCAACACCAACGCCGCCGAACTGGCAGCCCAGCAGATTCCACCCGGCACGGTGAGGCTCTCCGTCGGTCTCGAAGGATCTGCTGCCCTCATCAACGATCTCGATCAGGCCCTTGAGAGCTTCTGACGCCAAGGTCGCCGGACCGTTGTCCACCGCATCGGCAGCTTTACCTCTGGTAACCCTGCTCTCCTGCTTTGTCGTCGGCGGGCTGTTCCTCGATGCCAGCGCCGAGCTCCTGGTGCTGGCCATCCTGGCAGCCGCAGGCGTGGCAGGGCTGCAGGCCATCCGTCGTGGCTCGACCTGGGAGGACATCCAACGCTCCACCGGCAAGAAACTGGCGGCAGTTCTGCCGGTCATCCTCATCCTGCTCGCCATCGGCATGCTCATCGGCACCTGGGTGGTCTCTGGAACCATCCCGGCCCTGATCGCGGCGGGTATTCGACTGTTGAGCCCCCGGTTCTTCGTGCTGTCGGCCTTCCTGGTGACGGCGGTCATGTCGCTGTGCACGGGCACATCATGGGGCTCAGCAGGGACACTGGGGGTGGCCCTCATGGGAGCTGCCAGCGCCATAGGAGCCCCGCTCCCTGCCACGGCCGGAGCCGTGATCTCCGGTGCCTATCTGGGCGACAAGATGTCGCCCCTGTCGGATTCCACGAACATCTGTGCCATCGGCGCCGCCGCCGATCTCTATGCGCACATTCGGCACATGCTCTACACCGCCTTACCTTCGACTCTTGTCGCGATCACGGTCTACTCCATCGTGGGACATCGAACGACAACGGGTGACGGCGTGCCTGAATCGGCCACCGCCTTGCTGGTCGAGATGGAGACCGTCTTCTCGCTTTCTCCCTGGACCCTTCTGCCACTAGGGGTCGTTCTGGCGGGCATAGCGCTGCGTGTCTCCCCGGCTCTGGCCCTGGCTGCCTCTTCCTTCGTGGCCACGGGTCTGGGTGTGATTCTGCAGGGATTCCGTATCGAGAGCGCCATGGCGTCCGCGGTGATCGGATTCAAGCCGAGTATGGTGGCGGAGCGGGGTCTCGATCCGGCCAGCTTGAGCGACTCCTTCGTGCGGCTCCTCGACCGCGGCGGCCTCTACTCCATGTCGAGCACCCTGGTCATCATTCTGGCAGCCTTTCTCCTGGCCGCGGGAATGGATGTGTCCGGTGCCCTGGATCGACTGCTCGAGTCTCTTCTGGCCAAGGTGCGGTCCACGTTCGGTCTCATCGGCGCCACCATGGGAGCAGGAGCCACCATGATCTCGCTTACCAGCCATGGCGGAGTGACCGCCCTGATTGTCGGTGGGATGTTTCAGAAGGCCTACAGGGAGAGGGACCTGGCAGCCGTCAATCTTTCCCGCTCCCTGGAAGACTCGGTCACCATCGTCGAGCCGCTCATGCCCTGGACCGTCTCCGGGATCTTCATGTCCACCATCCTAGGTGTTCCCACGTTGGCGCTCTTGCCCTGGGCGGTCTTCTGCTACGGCGGTCCGATCTTCTCGCTGCTCTGGGCAGCCGGTTTCGACCGCACCGGAATCGGCCTGAAGCGGCTCGAGGAGTAGGAGCCGCCTTACTCGACGTCGATATCCACGCTGCTTGAAAATCTCGGAGGCTGCCGAGCATCGAGCTTCTGTTCCAAGGCATAAGCGAAAGCGATCAGATCGGACTCGGTGTATGGGAGACCAAAAAGGGAAACCCCAATGGGGAGTCCGTGAATCTCCCCCATCGGGATAGTGATGGCTGGATAGCCAGAGACAGCAGCAGGGCTCGAGCTGCCGACGAATCCACTCCACCGATCTCCGTAGACCAGGTCGGTGCTCCAGGCCGGGGAATTGGTCGGTGCGATCAGGGCATCCAGATCGTGTTCCTGCATCACCGCGTCGATCAGCCCGGAGACCAGCACATGGCTGTTCTCCAATGCTGTCTTGTATTCGGGATCGCTCAATGGCCCCTTGGCCTCGGCGAGCTCGAAGATCTCCTGCCCGAACCAGGGCATCACCAGCTCGGCATGCTCGCGATTGAACTCGATAATCTCCGCCAGGGTGTCCACCGCTGGATCGACACCGCCAGCGGCGAGATAGCGATTGAGATCGGCCTTGAACTCGAAGAGAAGAACTTCGTACTCCGCATCGCCAGCCTCTTCCAGGATCTCGAGTTTCACCGGATCTACAACGATCGCGCCCAACTGGCCCAAGGCCTCGATAGCATTACCGAAGATCTCGTCGATGCGAGGGCTGTCATCGGCGCCGTCATAACCGCGCCAGATACCGATGCGGGCACCGCGCAGAGCGTCAGTGCTCAGCTTGGCCGTGTAGTCCCTGACACCAGGATGGTCAGACGCAGCGGGATCAGACGAGTCGTGACTCGCCATCGCCGTCAGCAAGACAGCGGCGTCTCGCACCGATCGGCCCATCGGACCAGCGGTGTCCTGAGTGTGCGCGATGGGAATGATGCCATCGCGGCTCACCAGGCCGACGGTGGGCTTGATCCCGACAACGCCGTTGAGGCCCGCCGGACAGACCACCGAACCATCGGTCTCGGTGCCCACCGCCACGACCGTCAGACCGGCCGCTACCCCAACCGCCGAACCGCTGGAAGACCCACAGGGGTTGCGATCGACACTGTAGGGATTCCGGGTCTGGCCACCGACGCTGCTCCAACCGCTGGAAGAGCTTGTCGAACGAAAGTTCGCCCACTCGCTCAGATTCGCCTTGCCGAGAATGACCGCCCCAGCCTCGCGGAGAGCCTTCACATGAAAAGCGTCATCGGGCGCCTTGTACCCTTGCAGGGCCAACGAGCCGGCAGTTGTGTCCATCCTGTCGCCGGTGTCGATGTTGGCCTTCAGCAATACCGGGATCCCGTGCAGTGGCCCTCGGGGACCCTCGGTCTCGCGTTCCCGATCGAGCTCTGCTGCGATAGCGAACGCATCTGGATTGATCTCGATGACCGCTCCCAAACCAGGGCCGGCTTTGTCGAGCTCGGCGATTCGCCGGACGTGAAAGCCGACCAGGTCCAAGGCTGTCAGCGTGCCGGACTCCATCCGACTCTGGAGCTCCCCGATGTCAAGGTAGGCCAGATTCATCGAATCCGCCGCCAGACCCGACGCCGGCCAGATCGACAGGCAGGTCACGACAAGAGCCAGTGAGTTTTTCATGATTTGAAACCTCCCTTGCCAAGGCTCCACCACCACTTTGGGGCCTTGCGGTCCCCGCCGGCGAGGAGCCCGTCCAACCTCAACATCAAGCCCCTCAAGACAGTGCCCATGAGACGGACACAAATCCTGTTGAGCCAGCGTGGATAGTCCCGGTTGTAGGGGCAGACGCGCACGCAGATGGAGCAGTCGGTCATCTGGGTCGCCCAGAACCCGAAGCACTTCTCGGCGTCGGTCGTCCACTTCTCCAGCCCCTGGATATTGGACCGATTGTGGATGTCCTCGCTCGCCCTCTCCTTGGCGATGGCCTCAGGCGGACACTCATCGCTGCATTGGCGGCAGATCTCACAGAACTCGCGAACCCCGAAACGGATGGGCCGGTCATGGGCCAGATCGAGATCTGTAAAGACCTTGCCGATACGCAGACGGGGACCGAATTCGGGGGTGATGAGCATCCCGTGACGCCCGTACTCACCCAATCCGGCCTTGATGGCGAAAGGGATACTCGCCGCCGTGTCGTTCATGCTGGCAAAGGCGCGGTAGCCGAGATTGCGAATGTACTGGGCCAGGGCCAGAAGGGTGACCACATCGTCGGAGTAGCCCACGCCGGTGGCGGTGCCGCTGAGAGCAGAGGGGACGGTGCGGAGGAGATCGTGGTCCATCTCGTGACACACCACCACGACCGAAGTCAGATCGTTGGGCAGGTCCATCGGCGCTTCGTCCTCGGTCGCTCGGCTGTATCTTTGGCTGTAGACCCACCGCTCGTCGTAGTAGGTGATCCCCACCAGGTCGGCGCCAAAGAGCTTGGCCACTTTCTTGATCTCCCGCGCCATCTCGTCGGGATCCTCCACTGGGCGGCGCTCGCTGGCGCCTCCCCGATGAGCCGTCAGATAGTCCAGGAATCCTTCGCGCCGATTCTCGGCCTCGAGACGCTCGGCAAAGAGGTCGGCAACATGCCAGCCGGCGTTGCGGAGGGCGAAATCCTTCTGGTCGTAGCCGTCCACATGCCGCCACTCTTTCAGCGGCCGGCGATACGACTCGTAGAAACGGTCCGTCTCTGGGGATCGAACACTCGAGTCCCACCAGGACCGGCTGAAGATGACGTTCTTCTGACTGAATCTGCGAAATCTCTCGGAAACACGAAAGTCCGCGTCGCGGTCGGTAGCACAACCGCCTGCACAGGTCTGGCAATCCGATCTCAGGATTGGGTCCATTGGCCGTCGATCAGACGCCAGAGATCGTTGAAGGGACTCTCGTCCCGCAACTCTGCCGGCAGGCGCTCCTCACGGACATTGTCGTAGCACTCCAGCATGGCGAACCGGCGCAAGGAGGCCGGGATGCCGACGGAAGTGAAACCAGGATGCCCTGTCGCCGGGTAGGGGCCACCATGATTCATCGACGGTACGACCGCCACCCCGGTGGGCATCTTGTCGTTGAGCAGGCGACCCACCCTGGTGCGCAGCCGATCCGCAATACCAGGGTAGAGCTCATCGTCTTCGCCCCCGGTGTGGGAGTAGATGCAACCGGTGAGACTGCCCTCGATCTGGCCAGCGATGGCGACCATCTGGTCTCTGTTCTCGGTCACCACCATCAGAGTGCAGTTGCCAAAGGCCTCGGTCTGGAGCGCCCCGGGTGCAGCCAGAAAGGCCTCTCCCGAGG
>Ga0255053_10002109_pt1 | contig 10694 bp, 19 predicted proteins | sample JV7_2_22_MG_FD_188635 | JGI IMG/M metagenome (GOLD analysis project Ga0255053, IMG submission 188635) | Seawater microbial communities from Jervis Inlet, British Columbia, Canada - JV7_2_22 | ecosystem: Environmental > Aquatic > Marine > Inlet | place: Canada: British Columbia | collected...
TGCACTGCCACCGTATTCCTTATCAAGACTGATATGACCGATTTTCACCATGCCACCGCACGCCTGAGGCGCCCCGAAACTCAACGCTTGCTGAGTTGGACGGTCGCAGAGAGAGAAATCGGTTTGTTTAGTGGTTCTTTCGGGTCGCCCGCGTCGCAGACGTCAGTGTGTTGGACATCAACATTGCGATCGTCATAGGCCCGACGCCGCCTGGCACGGGTGTGATGGCGCTGGCGACCTCACTGACCTCGTCAAAATCGACGTCGCCGGTCAGTTTTGACCTGATTTCGCCATTGTCGCTGACCTCGATCCGGTTGATGCCGACGTCGATCACAACGGCCCCGGGCTTGACCCAATCGCGTTTGACCATGTTCGGTCGGCCGACGGCCGCGACGAGAATATCTGCGTTGCCGCAAACGCCTGGCAGGTCGCTCGTGCGACTGTGAGTAATCGTCACTGTCGCGTTTGCTTTGAGCAGGAGGCTGGCCATCGGCTTCCCGACAATGTTCGATCGGCCGATGATTACAGCATTCAATCCGGACAGGTCCCGTCCAAGCTGGTCCTCGATCATCAGCATACATCCCGCTGGAGTACATGGAATAAACGCACTGTCTGTCTTGCCGGCCGTTAGCTTGCCAATATTTTCGAAATGAAAGCCGTCGACATCCTTATCCGGGGAAACAGACTGGGTGATGCCTTGTTCATCAAGATGATCCGGCAGAGGTAACTGCACGAGGATGCCGTGTATTGCAGGATCGGCGTTGAGCTCGGCGACGAGTTCGAGTACGGCGTCCTGAGAAGAGTCTGTTGCAAGGGCATGTCGGACCGAGTGAAAGCCGCAAGCTTCGGCCGTTCGTTTCTTGTTCCGGACATAAACCTCACTCGCCGGATCTTCTCCCACGATGACGACTGCCAGGCCGGGTTTCACACCCGATTTATCGAGTAGTTCTGCCGTAGATTCGGAAACCGTTGCCGTTATTTCGGCCGCTTTTGCCTTGCCGTCGATTACTGCCGCACTTGCCATAAATACCGGTCCCTGGAGATTAAAAAAAGCCGGAACGGCCGGTCGATTACGACCCGCTACGGCGATCGGGGCGCAGATAGTAACCCCGGCGATGCGTCCCCGTAAATACTGCACCTGGTCAAATCGTGTCTGATATCACCGACACAAATAACGGTAGTAAATCTTTATTCGAATGCTAACATCGGGGATAAGAAGGAGGGCGCATGATGGTCGATCGAATAGACTCTCGGACAGTCGTGGTACTCAGGCAATGGCCCATTGTCCTGCTCCGTATCTACACGGGCGTTTTCTTTGTTTATCACGGCATCGGAAAACTTCGTGGTGATGATTTTGCAAGTGGATTGGAGAATTTCGTCACTCGCAATCTGGAATCAAGCTTCTCCTTTTATCGTCCGTTTCTTGAATCGGTCATTTTGCCCAATAATGCGCTCTTCGCAGTGCTTGTTGCCTGGGGTGAGCTTGCTATTGGTCTTGCACTAATCCTCGGGCTCGCAACCCGTTACGCAGCATTCTTTGGCGCATTCATGGTCTTGAATTTCTGGTTTGCCAAAGGCTTAGGGGTATTTGCGGGCGCAAATCACGATATCGTCTGGTTAGTTATCCTGATCGTTCTCGGTTTCACTCCTGCCGGAAAGATTGCCGGTCTGGATGACGGTCTGTCCGACCGACTGTCATTTCTGCGCTAAACATTAAGCAGATCGAAGTGGCGGAACCATGGCTTGAACGCTGGGAGCAGGGACGGACCGGTTGGCACGAGCCGGACGGAAATTCCAAACTCAAGACTTTCTGGCCGGATCTGGCTGATGGCACTCGGGTACTGGTTCCGCTCTGCGGCAAGACTCCTGACCTTTTCTGGCTCGCGAACCGTGGTCTCGACGTCGTTGGCGTAGAACTCTCACAGATTGCCATTGAGTCATTTTTTGCCGAACATGACTTGGAATTCGAGGCGCATGACGACGGCAAGCTGACGCGGTTCGTTACACATTCACACTCCATTGCGATTTACTGTGGCGATTATTTTGACTTCGAGTCGGCGCCTTTTGATGCGTTATTCGATCGCGGCGCTCTGGTTGCCATGCCTGCCAATGAGCGGCCGCGCTACGTCGAGCACACGAAAACATTGGTGAAGCATTATGCGTATCGGCTAATCATTACGCTTGAATACGACCAGACCGCGGCTAATGGTCCGCCATTTTCCGTCATGCCGGACGAAGTCATGTCCTATTGGAACGATATGAAGCTTGTCGGCCGAAACAATGATATCGACAAAGCCCCGCCTAAATTCAAATTGGCTGGACTCACAGAGGTCATCGAATCCGCCTGGTCGTCACAGGCTTGATGTGGCGGGCGTCCAGCGCAACTCCCGACGGGACACGCGCCCGGCAACGTCTTCCGAGTCATAGCTCATTGCCTCGATGCTGGCGAGATTTTCCGGTTTCCTGGACAGGGCGTGTGTATTGATGATGCCGTACTGGCCCTGCTCCGTATCTATCAGCGCACCAATATAGACCCCGCACTCCCGGCAAAGCAGAAAGTCCGCCGTCTTCAGCCCGAAACGATAGCGATTCAGGCGCTCAGAATCCTTCGCGGTAAATTCGAGCGAGCCGGATGGGTCGGATGCGCTCAGTGCGTCGTGCGCGCGACAAAAAGTACATTGACAAGCTCGTATCGACCAGTCCTCCGGCGCGAGGTCCGTTCGATAATGAAAACCGATTGCGCCACAATGACAGCATCCCGGATATTCCCGCATCAGGACTGCTCCGCGTAATCCAATCGACGGTTATTCAGCCCGTAAAGAAAAACGAGCGGTGCCATCGCGGCAACGACATGTTTTACGGAATGACCGCTAATCAATCCGACAAAATCGAAAACAAGCGAATCGAAATACTCGAACAATTTGGAAAACGCATAGAGAACGATAACGAGCCAAAGAAAATCCACGCTGCCGAAAATCGAACGGTAAGTCAGCAGGATCAATGGAATTAATATCATCGGTAAAAATTGCACAATTGCATATGCCCGCAGATCACCGGCACCCCGTGACTCCGTGGCGCCCCAATACGCGACCGATGCAGCTCCAATGACAAGCAGCGGAATCAACAATAGTCTGGCTGCAGGTAAAGATATATGTTCGCCGATGATTATCGTGAACAAGCCCATGAAACCAATAGTCATTGGCAATCGATCCCATAGCAAGGTGTCATTCCCCGGCGTCAAGTGGAAATACGCAGAGCCGAATCCAGTCAAAAAAACGCCGACGAAGAATATGAGGTATGCAAGATGAATCTCCGGCAACATGCCACCGCGGTTTTTCGAGCTCGCGAAGTAAATGCCGGCGCCGCCGACCAGCAAGAACGGAACGTTCGAAGCGACATTCCAGAAATTTGGCACGCCCAGTATTGCTCGAGCGTCCGCAAATGCGTGATATGTCGGGTCCTGCGAGATCGGATCGATCGAGAAAACTCCGACGATCAGAATTGCGGAAAGCGTAATCAGGAAAATTGTCTTCGGGTGCACGAGCGTTTAGCTGGATTCGCAAGTTGTCTTGTTCATCGGGAAATCAATCGCTCTCTCCGCGCCGTTAATCGTGCCCTCGATGCGCCCAAGCAGTTCTTCATCCGAGACCAGGCGATAAATTACGCGCTGTGGGAAATCATGCTCCGGGTTTTCGAATATCACCTCATGAGCGTTGACGCTGACCAGCGCAAAGCCTGTCGTGTTTTGTCCCGAAGGCGATGCAATGAACACGAGGCCACCGTCTTCCGTTTCGACTATCCTCATAAATTCAAAGGCGACAGTCTTGCCGTCACTGACCGATCTATTCACGGCCAGCATCGTCCCGCCGGCCGGCGGCATCCAATGTTCGCCGGACCCTGCTTCCTGATTTGCGGAGGCCCAGCAACCGGACAGCCAGGTAAGGTCGGAGATGGAAGCAGGCAAGGCTGTCGTTGTGATCAGCGCAAGCGCGAGAACACCTGTGAGCCCGGTCATTTTAGTTGTGATCTTATTCATGATAATTGGGGCTCCCATAGTTCCACTTTATTGCCTTCCGGGTCCATAAACCAGCCGAACCGGCCATTGTCACAGGCCTCGACTTCGCCGATGATCTCGGCCCCTCCAGCCTGAACCTGTTCGAGAGCCCCATCCAGATCGTCAACGATCAGGTTAAACATAAATTGTTTCGTCCCCGGTTCGAAATATCGTGTATCGGTGTCGAATGCTCCCCAAACTACATATCCTCCCTCAGGCTGGTCCGCGGTCATGAAAGAAACGCCCGGGCCTTCGTTTTTCACGATGCCGAGATGTGCGACATACCACTCATATAACTTCTCGGGATCACCGGCCTTGAAAAACACGCCGCCTACGCCAATTGCTTTCGCCATGCCGTCTGCCTCCTGGTTCTACGCGCTTTCTTCTCAAAACCTATCGTTATTGTCGACGTTGAGATTATTGACCTTCGTCCTTCCCAGTATCTTCAGCAGCAAATTGCGCCCTGCCCGAAGAACCGGGTAGAGAACGCGTGAAACCGGCTCCGATTTGAAGCACCAGTAAGAAAACCGGTTAAAGAAACCGGACCTTGTCCCCATGGTTGCAAGTGCATGTATGGCATCCGATCCGTAGTACATACGATCCCCCATGATAAGCACCATGCCCTGATCAATGTCGAGTCCGGTCGCAGTGACCTTATCGAGTTGCGGGCTAGGCTCGCGGGCATCGATCAGCGTGAGTTTTCCGACGGACTCACGGATCCGGACCATATTGCAATAGTAATTGCAGGCAGGACATTGCTTGTCATAGACAAGATACAAGTCGCTCGCGCTCGGCATGCCGACAATCTACGCGTCCAGCTCCCGTTGCCAGAACAAGCGGTATGAACCAACGATATTCGCTTTGGTCGCGACGGGCGGTTCATCGCAACGTTCTTTGATTCTTGCCACGAAATCCTGAAACGCCGCCGTGTCCGGCAAGGGATTCTTGCCGTCGACTGTCTCGACGACGGCAATGTGCACGAATGTCAGGCCATCATCCAGGTTGAATGAAACATAGCGCAACCCCTCCGGCCTGTCTTCATCCAGCTGCCCAAATACCTTTCGAATGAGTTCCCGGTTTTCCTCTGCGTGATCGGCCTTAACCTTGTATCGAACGATTGTTGTCTCCATCGTCTTGCTCCTGTGCGACCAGTCCAATACTACTCCAGCTTTGCCTTGTGATGCCTAGTCCAGTATCCGGCTCATGACGACGTCATTCTGCTGGTCGTTACCGACTGTAAAGTACTTGCTGCCCACCAGCGAAAAGCCCTGCCGCTCGTAGAATGCGCGCGCCGCCGTGTTTCGCTCCCATACGCCGAGCCAGACACAACCGCCGCCTTCCGCTCGGGCGTAATCGATGACGGCCTGCATGAGTTTTGCGCCGACCCCGCTCCCCTGGTGGCTCATGTCTACATAGATGCGCTCCAACTCGATTGGCTCCGGCCCGACGACGCAAGCCGGCGCATCGCCTTTTCGGATCTTTGCGAAGCCGATGTACAAACCGTTCCGAACGACTAACAGAAAGGCCGATTGTGGATCCTCGATTTCGGTTCGAATGGTTTCGATATTGAAAGAATCAGCGATGTAGGCGTCGATGTTCTCCGGCGTGTTACTCGCCGCATAAGTCGATCGAAAAGTCCTGGCCCCGAGCGCTGCGATCGCTGCAGCGTCTGTTGGGTCTGCCGTCCTGACCGAGATATCGGGATTCGTCATTAGCTCGATTCCTTACCCTGGGCATATGGCAGCGACGAAGCAATCAGTCCCGTTAAATAGCTCACGATGGCGATCGCAATGACAGCAGTTGCCGAAAACCAGAGCGGATGCGGAATGATGATCAGGTTCACGACAGTTGTTGCAAGGATTGCGCCGCCGACGATCATCGCATACAAGAAGGGCCTTTCCCTGGCAACAAAACAGGCCAAAAGACCGCCAATCAACGTCCCCAGAACCCAGCTGCCGAGAACGAAAAGAAAGGCACCAGCGGGCAGGCCGGAAACGTATTCCTGAAATCGCACCGGGTCATTGAAGTCAATATCTGCCGGAACCGGGTAGACCGCATGCCCGAGTGCCTCGACAGCGGCGACAATTGCTACTGCGACGGCAACTCCGAGTAAAACGGCGGCGATTTTTCTGAACATCATTTTTCCTTCTTATGTTGATGCCGCGTTCGTGAATTTTCGTGCGAGTTCGACGATTCTCATATTGGACGCATGTCTATCCTGGTCCGGGTCGTCGATTGCTTCAATATTCCCGATCATCGCAAGGTAATCAGCCGGGAAATCGAGATGCCCGCAACCGGCGAGAACCAGCTCTTTATACCAGGTGTAGGGTCGGAGCCGTTCGTCAATATGAGATGGTGTTGCGGCGTAGGTGAAACACTCGCCAAAGCCGGGCACATCGATCTTCTCTACGACATAGCCCGCGCCCACACCCTCGATCTCGTCCAGCCTTGTTTTTTCCTCCTCACTTAATTCATACACGGCGACGTGGATGCTTCCATCATCAGTGGTGATATTACATTTGCCGGAACTGTCAATGCTTCTCTTGTGAAAACGGAGGCTCCTGCCCTTTATTGCGGCGGTTCCCTGAAACCGGGATTCCGGCAGGCGAAGCGACATTCGCATCGGGTGCAGATTCGATCCGTATGACGCATAAAGCATGTTTGCCTCCCGCTGCAGGCGTCTTGCTATCCGATCGGCTTGATGTATCTGATCATCTCCCCATCGTAGCCGGATCGCTCATAAAACTTTTTCGCTCGTGTGTTCGTGGAAATCACATGTAAGGTTATTGTCTGTGCACCGCGTTTTGCCGCCTCCTCTTCACAGGCACACAAGAGTGCGTGGGCGATGCCTTTGCCCTCAGCGTCCTTTGCAACGGCAATCGCCTCCAGGTGCGAGCTGGGCTCATGGCTCAAGGCCTCCGGGCGCATACGAACGAGCGTCAACCCCAATACGGCCCCGCAATTGCCTTCAGCGACGTGTACAAAGCAGTCATCCGAGTTGCCAGCTATCCATTGACGGAGCAATTCTGCATCGTCCCGCCACAAATGCTCCGGATTGCGGGATTTCGGGACTTCGAAATCAGACAATCGCGGCATTAGCGCCAACATCGCATCGCCGTCCGCGGCAGTTGCTGTTCTAATCTTGTAGTCGATCAGTAATTTCCCCCGTACTGTTTTTCCTTGCTCCTGAGCACGACATGAGACACTTCGCCGTTAGCACCTTCAAGTCTCAGAATAGTAAGTTTGTAGCCATAGAATTTGTCGTAAGTGTGGCCTGTGCCATTATGCGAAAAGCTGCACGGCTCGCTGTAATCACACTCTTTGATTTCGGCCAGCTCGAACGGGCCATTGGTGCCAAACCGTCCGACGATGACCCAGGCATCCCAGGTTTCGGACATACCAATCGAGTCCACGTCCTGGAAGTTCTCGCCAATCGGACCAGAACACCCGGCAATAGCGACAAGGGCAATGGCTGTCGCACAGAACCGCCACTGCTTATCTCTATTTGACAACATTGAACCCGCCTCCGTGTAGCCGACTAGCTGTGAACATGCTTGAGCAGCAACCAGATTCTCTTTCGAATGTTGTTAACTCTAACATTCCACCTGTAATTCTTATTCTTCGATACGTGTGGGTAGCGTATTTTCAGCTCGTTGATCTTGTCGTAAATTGATTCGACCAGTTCTCCTGTACCCTTGCCTGCCCACGAGGACAATTCTGTCCCGGCCAGTGATGCGTACCTTGCGATTTTGCCGCGCTTGAGCGTAGCAAAATTGTAATCGGCCTTTTCAAGCCGCTTGTATTCAGAGACAGAGATTTTCCTGATAACATCGCCCAGCGGCACATCGTCTTCGGCGACCATATCGAGATAGGACAGATTGTCCTTCAACTCACTGACCAAAGACCTGGCTTCCCCTCTCGCTCTTTTTCGCCAAGCCGTGAGTTCCTTAAGCGCAGACCCGGCTGACGCGAGCGATTTCAGGATGGTCGGTATTGTCAGATCCATGTTGCAGCTATCCTCTATTGTCAATCTGCCTCATGGAGCCGTCAGCAATGACCCAGCCTTCAAGGCTGGACTCCGATATCACCCACATCCACCAGGTAAATTCGAGCTCCTTTTCAAGCTGGCCCCAACAATACTCCGGCTTATTGCAGGTCTTGCCGCCGCTTCCGCCCCACGGACTGAACCCGAGGTCCGCCCGGGTCAGCTCACCATTGTGATAAACCCGATAGTATCCCTCGCCGAGATATGTCAGGGCGAATACCTCATCCTCCGGCTTGATTCCATCGTGTTCCCGGTGGACGTTGAATTTCGTCGGAACCGTATGCACCTCACCTGTCTTCGATATAAAAGTGTCATCCGCCGGTATGACGCCAACGCGTTCGGATTCGACTGACGGCTCCTTGTAAACAGGTACTTCCGACTTCGCAATGTACAACGCGCAATATTCACATCCTTCGCCTGGACACGCCCCTTTATCGACATAGACGTTAGACTCTTCTGCTGACAAATCGCCGAAAAGCGAGAGTATGATCAGGCCAAGAATGAAAATCGCCAATTCCGAATAAGATCGATACATATTATTGTGTATCCAGGAGTCGGTCGCTCTCGCAATAAAGGGCATTTGAGGTATCGAAATAATCTTCTACCAGCGCATCGGCAATCCCGGTTTCTTCGGCCGTAAGCGCCTGGTATTTTCGATCGTACCGCCAGCCGTAGCCCCAACGGTACCAGTTGTAGAAGTAGGGACTACCACCGGCTCTCACGCCCGCATACATTAGATTCGCAAAACGCTCGTCGCCCGTCTTCTCCAGTACGCAGTCTTTCAGGAGCGCATCCGCGGCCTCGCGCTCTTTCGCTATCCCTCCACGCCAATATGTCAGATCGTGCTCGAAACAACAGGAGCACCAGTCGTCTTTGCTGATTGGCGATGAATCAGGGAACAGTGAGCAGCCATCGCTGCTAAACGGCCGCAATTGAGTATCCGACGGGCAGGAGACAGAAATTATTGAAAAGAAGATGAGAAAGCTCAGTTGGCGGACTAAATTGTTCGGGCTTTTGCTCATCGCTCCAGGCTTTAACGGGTGAATATGATATTGATGTGGTTCCTGTCGTAGCCAAGCTCGTCAATCAGGCTACCAAGGTTTTCGATCGGGTGCTGAATGTATTCCTCATCCCGCCAAACCCAATAACGCGTCCAGAATCCTGACGCGATTTCGCAATACTGCTCTTTGGACGTACCCGCCCGCCTGAGGCCGTAAGGCCATATTTCTGCAACCACGGGGATACCTGTCGATAGCAGATTTTTTGCTCCCGTAAACGCATAACGTTCGAATCCCTGAACGTCGATCCAGACAAGCGCAATGTCTTGTGTAAATGATTCAGGCAGATAGTCCAACAAATTGTCCAGCTGATCAGTTGGAACCGATATAACACGACGTTTCGATTCCCTGTATAACTCGTCGGATGCAACGACAACGTCGTCGGAACTGGTCCGAACCCTGTGATCCCCAAAGTTGTCATGACTCAGCTCAAACTGAATCTCACCTTTTTGATCTGAGGCAGCAAAAGGTAGCGTGACAATTCGGTCATCCATCCCGTTTTGACTGACGTTAGTCTGAAGCAATGAGAAGTTACGGGGTTCGGGTTCAATGGCGATCGCCTTCTCAAATTCTCCGGTATAAAGCATACCTATTGAGCTAACGCCATTGTTTGCACCAATATCAACAACGGTTCCTTGCCCCTTTGGCGGGCACTGTTCAATGCTTCTCAGGAACGACAATGAGTTTGCCATCATGTCCAGTTCGAATTCCCGATAGCAATACAGAGATTTGCCGACGAACTCGTGGCTCGCCAGGTAAATCGTAAAGACACCCTGCTTTGTGGAAACCGTGACCGATTTTCGGAACAGCATATTGACGTGCCAACACAGGTATCGCCACACTTGAACACATTGCTTCAGCAGTCTGGTGGCTACATTCTGTGGTGTCATAGGAGTAACCCTTGTCTGCGCTGCAAATTACTGCCGAACGGTCTATGAATTGTTGATCACGATGATGACCTTGGATCGATATGCGAATGACAGTCAGGCCGAAACATCATCTGAACTTGTTCGGGCGAATCGCCGCGCGGACCTTTCGCGCGCCCTGGCCGCTTCCGTCTCGCGGCCTCTCGCCGCCGCCGTCGTAACCAGCGACTCGAGCAATGTGGTGACTACCGCCGTAACGTCTTCAACGGCACGATCGAATGCGACCTGGTTGATCTTTGACGGTTTTGTGGAGCCGCTGGTCTTTCGTACGAATTGAATTGCCGAAGCGCGAACCTCGTCATTCGTTGCCGGCGGCTCATAGTTGAACAGTGTTTTTATGTTCCTGCACATGGCTCTTCCCGATGATTGCGCTTACCGGGAGCCAGTATCTGGCGGGAAGTTTTGCTATGCAAGCTCAGCGGTCGACGGGAAGACGGCTTACGAGACGATTTGTAATGCCGTTCATATTCAGGATAATGCCCGCAAATTCACCAGCACCGGGAGCGCTAGAAATGTCCACAGCATCGGCACGTCACATATTGGTAGATACGGAAGAGCAATGTCAGGAAATCAAGAACCAGATTGACGGGGGTGCTGATTTTGCGGATCTG
>Ga0255053_10002110_pt1 | contig 10689 bp, 9 predicted proteins | sample JV7_2_22_MG_FD_188635 | JGI IMG/M metagenome (GOLD analysis project Ga0255053, IMG submission 188635) | Seawater microbial communities from Jervis Inlet, British Columbia, Canada - JV7_2_22 | ecosystem: Environmental > Aquatic > Marine > Inlet | place: Canada: British Columbia | collected...
ACCTCAAGGCCGGTTCCTCAACCGATAGCACCCCCGCTTTGAGATCGCCATCCGGCCGCAGCAGTGCCACGAGTTCGGGTAAGCCGAGACCGGTCAGTTGACGGCGAAACTCCTCCGTGTTGAGAAAACCTGCGACGGGGTCCCGTGTTCTCTGAATGTACAGACCGCGTATCCGCAGATCGAGATCTAATCTCCAAACGAATTCATCCAATCCCCACGTGCCCAGTTCGGATCTCGCGTGCGCCAAACCGATGGGTGTCCCACGGTCGTAGATGGTGTACAGAGTGTGTCTGCCGAACTCATTGAAATGAAAGTCGAAAGGCAGTTCATCTCTGAGAGCCCTGCGGATCTCAGGTCCGACATTGCCGACAATGGATTTGAAGCTCGTTGAACCTGGGAATAACTCATGAATCGCGGCTACTGGGTCGCGCAAAGCGCAATAGGCAACGGCTGACGCATTGTTAGAAAAACCAATTCCGATGATGATCAGCGTTACTGTCAACCAGGTTAGAGACTTCATGCTCTTAGCTCCTAAAACGAAACTGTAAATTGATGACGTTGTCTGTCGGACGATCTACAGGGATTTCAGATTCATGTTCAAACTGTAAACTCAATGCCCAGCGGTCACTGGGAGTGAATCGGAACCCCGCTGTCCACGAAGAAGCGTCCTGCCAACCTCCATCGAGTCGTTTGCGCAACCATCGGGCCTGCAGGTAAGCAGTGAATCTGGCGTTTCGATTAATTCGATTGATCTCAAAAAAACTGTTTATGACGTCTCTGTGGTCGTCCTCACCAATCGAGATCTCTGTCATAATTCCAAGAAATCCCCGATACCACTGCCCATCCAAGCCGACACGCCGACGTTCCACCATCGTGTTTTGGGGAGTTCGTACCTTGCCTGCGAACCAGGACAATCCGAACCCAGGCTCACCGATGTAATCCTCCGAATTCAACTTGCTGCCGACGCGACCAGCCAAAGCCCATGGCTTGCCGTTACGGTGATAGTCAACACCGGTTCCCCTGGTCAGGGTCATGGCATAACTTATGCTCGACAGGGTGCCGTTTATGCCGACACCCCAATCTACCTTCAGCCCAAGGTTTTTCCCGGTTAGTAACTGGCGCAGCGTGCCGTTAGTGCTGATTGGTACTTCCAGGCCGTAGGGAAGCTCCGGATGCCCGATGAGGAAGTTAAAGCGCCCATTACGATTGAGATGAAAGTTGACCGTGTTGACCTTTGGCAGAAATTTCCATTCACCGTCTGCATCGATGTACGGAGGTGCACGGCGCAGACGATCTGCCCGGGTTGTATAAAGTTGGAACGTTAGAGTCGCAATATTGCGGTCTCGGCCCGTTATTACTTGTTGCGTATCCAGACCAAGCGTCGTCTGGTACCCCAACTGATTATCCCCGCTGGTGATGTATTGGGTGCGGTTTGTTGCGTCAAAACTCCAACGGAGATTATTTCCCCAATCATCCGCGGCAATTGGGTTTGACGCCAGGAGCACGGCCACCGCGCACCATAATTGATGCCGGATTGTTGATGAAATTTGCATCCAGTTTGGTTCCTCTGCAGATAGTTTGAATGTGCAATCTTCATGCCAGCGAGAGATAGCGAGTTGGGGAAAGCACCATTTAAGGCCTGCCGAGCGGGTTTAGTCGCAATTTGCGTGTATTTCTCAACACTCGTCCCATTTTGCGTCTCTGGCTCGTCGCGAGACCGTGGAAACCGGACTCGGACCTGCCGCGACGGGATTGGCATTGATCTTGCTATGTCTACGTCCATGGAAGAAGACACAATATCTGCACGATACGGCGACGAGCCTCGGCAGTGGCTGGTCGATGCGGACGGCGACACAGTACCGTCCACGAGCTCAGCGCTACTGGCACTGGTGGTGGAAGACGACACGGCAGAACAGGCTCGTCTCGCCGCGATACTTGAGAAAATGGGATTTAGGGCCCTACTTGCGGCAGATGGCGTGGAAGCTCTTGCAAAAATTGAGCGCTTCCAGCCGAGGCTGATCATCAGCGATTGGCATATGCCGAGGATGACGGGTCTACAACTTTGCAAGCGGCTAAAACAGTCCGCGGCCAGGGATCACTCTTATATCATTCTGGTCACTGGACAAAACGGGACCAGCGATCTAGTCGCCGGGCTGAGTGCAGGAGCGGACGACTTCGTTGCGAAACCCTATGACGCTGCTGAACTCCGAGCGCGTGTCGAGGCAGGTCGCCGTATTCTGGAAGCAAGAGCCGATCTCGAGGAATCCAATGACTCCTTGCTGCGTACGCTGAACGCCGAGCAGGAAAACCAGCGTCGCGTTCAGCATGATCTGGACGAAGCGGCCCGCCTTCAACTGCGCTTACTGCCACCCCGTAATGGTTCGATCGGGAACTTTCATATTGGGCACGTCTTCCATCCTGCAGAGAAGCTCGCCGGAGACGTATTTGGCTGCTTCCCCATTGACGATAGCGTTATTGGCTTCTTTCATGTTGATGTTGTCGGGCACGGAGCGGCCGCGGCACTAAACTCCTTCGCCGTGGCCCGCACACTTTGTACGCAGAGTCCGATACCCGGGCTGTTGAGTACCGACGGGACGCTCCGCGATCCCGCTTTGGTAGTCAGCGACTTGAACCAACAGTTTCTCGTTGACGATCGATGCGATCAGTACTTCACGATGATCTATGGTGTTCTGGATTCACACACCGGTGAGGGTCACTTCTGCCAGGCGGGCCACCCTCATCCGCTAAAACTCAGTCCGTGCGGAAGTATCGAGAAACTGGGTACTGGCGGATTCCCTGTGGCGTTGCTTGGCGAAGCCGATTACACGGTTACGCACTTCACGCTCGAACAGGGCGAACGCCTATTCTGTTATTCAGACGGCGTATCTGAAGCTCGAGACGATCGCGGGGAGATGTATGGCGTTGACAGCCTCGCGCGCAATCTGGTTGCTACTCGCAAACGCACACTGTCAGATTCATTGGACGCAGTAGAACGAAGTCTGAAGCTTTGGCGCCGTGGTCAGTCCTGGGATGACGACGTATCTATATTCGCGATCGAACGAGGCTAAAGAAGGAATTCCTGTGAAAGAGATTCACCTGACCGACTTTAGCCCAACAAAAATTGCGGACGCGGCTGCATGGATAGAACGGCAATGCTATCACTGTGGCCTGTCCGATACAGACAGCTATGAAGTCAGGACCTGCGTTGTGGAAGCCATCAATAACTCTATCGAGCATGCCTACGGCGGTGGCGCCGGGAGTATCAATGTCGCTACATGGTGTAGCAAGGGTTATTTGAATATAGAGGTACTGGATTTCGGTTCAGCCCCTGGACGGGATTTTTATCAGCAGGACGAACCTGCAGCGCCTGATGCTGAGCGTGGACGCGGCTGGCTGATCATCGGAGCCTGGATGAACAAGGCCAAATTCATGCGTATAGGCGAAAAGAATGTCGTTCGCCTCGCCAAGCGCATCCCAATTTAGGAAATGCAACCGAAGTTGCGACGCATTCTGCGTAAAACAACATGCTGTTATGCGTTCCCCAGCGAGTTTCAGCGCGAAAGCAAAGTTGGCACAGCGCTTGCAAGTAATCGTATGTAATTTCCGTCAATTCATGGGAGAGCAATATGTTATTGGAGAAAACTGAGTATGGTGCCGTAGATGTTGTTCGGTTTCCTCATCGGTTGACTATGGGGGATGCAGCCGTGCATAGACATGCGCTGCGGGATCTTGTCGACGCTGGACGTAATCGCCTTGTTCTGGATTTGAGCGCGGTTCAGTCTGTAGATTCTAGCGGTCTGTCTGTTTTTGTATCGGCCGCCCAGGCTGCACGAAAAGCCGATGGGGATGTTGTTCTTCTTGGCTTGTCCGGTCCCGTTCGTGCGCTTATTGAACTCACCCGGCTGCACCACGTCTTCGAGATTTTCGTTAATCTCAATGCGGCTATTGATTACCTGTCCGAACTCGAAGCAGCTTGACCCGCCGGAACGTAAGGAGAAGGTGGTGGGACCAAGGAAAGAACGACAACTATCGATAGTCACTTTCATCGATGCTCTCGGTTGGGAAATCTTGCGGGAGCGGCAGTTCATGGAGAATGAATTGCCGTTCCGGCGACCCTTGAGGTCGGTGCTGGGATTCTCGTCCGCCTGTGTGCCGTCGATTCTGACAGGGCGTCTTCCACGGGACCACGGACACTGGTCGTTCTTCTACAAGTCTGACGGCCCTTCGCCGCTGCGCGGCTTACGTTGGCTTCGCTGCTTACCGTCGCGCCTTACCGACAAAGGACGCGTACGCGGGTTGATCAGCCGCTACGTCGCCAAACTCTTAGGCTATACGGGCTACTTTCAGCTCTACAACATACCGTTTCAGCACATCGATCGGTTCGATTACTGTGAGAAGCGCGATTTATTCCGGGCCGGCGGTATCAATAACGGCCAAAATATCTTTGAGTATCTCACCGCTGCGGATGTTCCCTTCCATGTTTCCGAGTGGCGAGATTCCGAGCCCGAAAATATCTCGAGCCTAAAGACGGCTATCGGCAATGGCGAAATCGAATTCGCATTTCTCTATTTGGCGGCGATGGATTCACTACTGCATCAGGTGGGCAAGGGAAGCTTGGAGGTTGACAAGAAATTGGCTTGGTATGAACAGCAGCTGCGCGAGCTGCTTGCGATTGCAAGGCAGCACTACGACGAGGTACGCCTGTTTGTTTGTTCAGATCATGGTATGGCGACAGTGCATACGCACGTCGACCTCATGTCGAAGATAGAACGGCTACCGTTTCGCTTCGGGCAGGACTACGTCGCGACTTATGACTCGACGATGGCCCGATTCTGGTTTGAGAATGCCGACGCCGAAGTCGCGATCCGCGAGGCGCTGGAGTCCGTTCGCGAAGGTAGAGTCCTCTCACGAAATGAACTTGAAGCGCTTGGCTGTGACTTCGAACGTGATCAGTACGGGGAGCTGATCTTTCTTCTCGACGCCGGGAGCATCATCGTGCCATCTCACATGGGCACAAAGCCGATTACTGGAATGCATGGCTATCATCCCGATCACGCGGATTCCGACGCTGTCCTGCTATCCAACGTTCTCCCACCCAATGATCCTCGCGCTATCATTGACGTCTTTAAGCTGATGTTGGCCGAATCCGGCGCGTAACTGGCGATCTACCTTGAAGCGCTGGGCCATAAATATTGCAACAAGCTACGCGCGATTCGTAGTCGCTATTGTGATCGTCTATTTTCTTACGCCGTACATCGTCGATAAGATTGGCGTCGATCTCTATGGGCTCTGGGCATTGGTCCTGGCGATAACCGGCATGCTCGGCTTGCTCGACTTTGGCCTTGCAACCGCTGCAGTAAAGTGGGTTGCGGAGCGTACGGGTTCGAACGATGTGGAAGGGCGTAATCGCATCCTCTCGACGCTCCTGAGCATTTATATTGTGCTTGGTACTGTTGCTATGTGCATCGCGGGTGCGATAGCGATCAGGCCCGATGCGCCGTTTCTCGCCAACTATATTGAATCGCCAGATCAGGCCGCGATACTGGCTGTGTTGATCGGGATTACAGTCGCCCTGGGATTTCAACTCAGCCTGTTCCGAGCCGCTCTGGCCGGATCAGGATGCATGCATTTCGCCAATGCCGTCGAGATCGGCATGACGATAATATCAGCCATACTGTCAGTGTATTTCCTCTCCTCAGGATTCGGCGTAATCGGACTTGCTGCCGCCCTGGTTATTTCGGTGTTGCTTGGCCTTCTTGGGATGATGACGCTGGCCTATTGGCGACTGGATCGGCTGCACCTAGGCCTGCGCTTCGAAGGCTGGCGCGAGACCCGAGCCTTGCTGGCCTTTTCTTCCTGGGTCTTTATCGCCAACGTTGCAGTGCATTTAATACTGCGCACGGATCCCATCATCATCAAGGCATACCTGCCGTTGTCCGCAGTTGCCGTTTACGCGATTGCAGCAAAAATTGCGGAGTACACGCTGCTCTTCAACAAGCAGTTCTCGAATGCATTGATGCCGCTGGTATCTCAGGCTCATGGACGAGGCTCTGTCGGGACGGTTCGGAACGTGCTGACTAATGGCACGCGATATCTGTTGGCACTGGCGCTGCCAATGCTTGCCCTGGCAGCATTCCATGCGGAAAATTTTCTGCTTCTGTGGCTCGGACAGGAATTTCTTGGCGCCGTAACGACGGTCCAGATTCTGTTAGCTGCCGTAGCCTGCATGGTCGTGCAACTCAATGCGTCGAATGTTTTGGGCATGACTGGGCGTCATCGGTTCGTCAGTCTATCCATGGGCGCGTCGGCGTTGCTCAATCTTGTTCTGACGATCGTATTACTACCCAAATACGGTCTGCTGGGAGCCGCGATCGCGACGCTGATCGCATCGGCCATTTTTGATCTCGGGACAATCCTGCCGACGGCTTGCCGCCACGTGGACATTAAACTGGTCGATTTTGCGAGATATGTTTTTACGCCTTGCCTGCTGCCACTAGTACCCACGTTAGCAGTCGCCTGGTCTCTGGACAGGCTGTTCCCCGCACAATCGGTGGCCATACTTTTTCTACAGGCCGTAGTTGCCGGTCTGGTTTTCATTGGAACCTTCTTCTACGTAGGGCTGAACAGCGATGAGCGTAACGTTATTGTCACTCAAGTAACCAGCCGGCGAGCGTCGTCTGCTGCAGTCGAGGGAGGACTAGCCTGATGTTTCGATTTGCCCGGATTGTGGGTCGAACAATCAGAACGGCCGCTCTGCGTCGGCGACTGTACAAGCTTGGTGTAGACGGTCGATTTGATCATCGCGCGCGTTTCGAGAACGCGAAGAGAATCGCAATTGGTGATGGATGCCAGTTCGAGGCGGGAGTGATCTTGCGCGCCAACACGGACACGGAACCGGGTATTGCTATTGCTAATGACGTGTCGATCAAGGAATACGCCGTTGTCAATGCAAATACGGGCCGCATTTCGATCGGCGCACGTAGCTGGATCGGACCATACTGTCTGATCTATGGAAACGGTAATGTGCGGATTGGTGAAGACGTACTGATCGCAGCTCATAGCTCGATCAACACGGTTTCTCATGTAATGAGGGACACCGACTCGCCGATAAATGCACAGGGCATCTATTGCGACCCGGTCACCATAGAAGATGATGTCTGGATCGGCCTGAACTGCACAATCTTGCAGGGAATTACGATCGGCCGTGGCAGTGTCGTTGGTGCCGGTGCTGTGGTTACCAAGGATTTGCCTCCGTGGAGCGTCGCAATGGGTGTGCCGGCACGGATTGTCGGATCGCGTAACACAATCAAGGAAGCAGTGTAGTGGTTGCGCCAAGCGACTATGTTCGCGACGCGGGATTGCCGGGATCCGAAATGCCGCTGCGCAGCATCCAGGTGCCGCGCCGATTCGTTAAAGAGGCCTGGGGTGGGACTGAGACAACCATTCTCGAAACCAGTCGCGCGCTGATTGCGAGTGGTAACCCGACGTCTGTCTTCACCTCACTCAGTCTTTCCGACAAGACGTTCGAGCAAATAGGTGGCATCGACGTTCACCGCTTCACTTATAACTATCCATTCTTCGGCCTGTCGGCCGACGAGCAGGCCGACATGGACCAGAAGGGCGGTAACCTGTTGTCGTTCGCCTTGCTACGCGCCTTATCAAAAGAGCCGGGCATTGATTTACTGCATGCCCACTCCAGCAAACGTCTGGGTGGAATCGTGCGAACCGCAGCGAAGCTGCGCAGGATTCCTTATGTCGTCAGCCTGCATGGCGGCGTTTTCGATGTACCCGTCGAGGAGAATGCCGCACTATTGGCGCCGATCCGCGGGAAAACGGAGTGGGGCAAACCGTTTGGCATGTTGCTCGGTTCGCGTCGAGTACTGGAAGACGCCGCTGCGATCGTCTGCGTGGGACAAGCCGAACATGATGCCGCAAAGAAATTACTGCCAAAAAAGCGCATCGAACTATTACCCAATGGCGTCGACAGCTGCCGCTTCGCGGCAGGCGACGCCGCTAATTTTCGCAGACGGTATGCAATACCGACTGACACCAAGTTGATTCTCTGCATAAGCAGAATAGATCCGCAGAAAGCGCAACACACCTTGATCGAAGCCATGCCGCGAATTCTGCACGCCGAGCCCGCGTGCCGGCTCGTACTTGTCGGTCCAGTCACACGCCCCGATTACCTTCGTCGCATGGAGGACCAGGTCAGAGAGCTCGGGCTCCGCGAGATCGTGCAAATATTGCCAGGTTTAGCGCCCGACGATCCGCTGCTGGCTGATGCTTATCATGCGGCCGATGTTTTTTGTCTGCCGTCGATGCACGAACCTTTTGGCATCGTTATTCTCGAGGCCTGGGCCGCCGGCCGCCCGGTTGTGGCTTCGCGCGTCGGCGGTATTCCCGGGTTTGTGCGAGACGGCGTGGATACTCTCCTGGCTACGCCCGGAGCCGCGGATGAGTTGGCGAATCGACTGATCTCGGTCCTCGAGAATCCGGAGCTCGGTCGGGCTCTGGGCAAAGCAGGGCGCCGCCGCGCGCAAACTGAGTTCGACTGGGCCGTAGTCTCGGATCAGTTGCTGGCTCTGTATCGCGACCTCACCAATGGAGGCAGGCGAGAATGAGGGTCCTGCATATCCATCAACGCGCAAGTTACTTCGGTGGCGTTGAGCAAATCCTGCACGACACTGCAGAAGGCCTTTCGTCGAAAGGTTGGCCGCAGGCGCTCTTGTATCTCGATTCGGGCGCAGATCCCGACTTCCTGTCGCCCTTTACGGATTCCGATAAGTCCGACTCGATTATCGGACGCTTCCGACCCGATGTCGCACTGGTACATAAAACCGAGGATCTGATGCAAATCGCCGCTTTGGCCGGCTCACTGCCGACGGTCCGCATGGTTCACGACCACGATCTGGTTTGCCTGAGGCGGCATAAATACTTTCCGTTGAGCGGACGGATTTGTGAGCATGCCGCTGGCCCGGCTTGCTACCAAAATCTTTGCTGTGTGCAGCGGTCACCGTCGCCTGCTGGCTTCCCGATAGTGCTTCGCAGTTTGCGCAGCCAGCGTAAGACAATGGCTGCCAACAGGGGCATGCGCCGATTCATCGTAGGTAGTCGCTGGATGCGTGCCCAATTGCAAAAGAACGACTTTCCCGGTGATTCTATCGATGTTATCCATCCCGTACCGAGAGATTTGAATTCAGTCCGGAGGCTGCCATTCCAAGCCGCGCCTGAAATCCTGTTTGTGGGACAAGTCATCCGCGGCAAGGGAGTGGATCTGCTTCTTAGAGCCCTGGCCCGTGTCCGCCATCCATGGCATGCCACGATTGTCGGTGTTGGCAGTCATCTTGATTATTGTCGGAAGCTCGCCGACGAATTGGGCCTCGCTGAGCGGGTGCGATTCGCAGGCTGGGTAGCCCATCGGGAACTGGAAGCCTATTACGCGCATGCGCGCTTTACCGTTGTTCCGTCGCGTTGGCCGGAGCCTTTCGGCATGGTCGGTCTTGAAGCAATGTCACGCGGCAGGCCAGTCGTGGGTTTTGCGGCTGGTGGTATACCTGACTGGCTCACGGACGGTGTCGCGGGGCTGCTGGTTCCGGCCGGAGATGTAGAGGGATTCGCTCGCGCAATGGACCGGCTACTGGCGGATCACGAACTTGCTTACAACCTCGGTCGGGGGGCAGCCAGCTTAGCCGCCGAGAAATTTTCCCACGATGGTTATCTGCTAGAGCTAATGAGGTCCTTGGAGAGCGCGACATGAAAATCGGCGTATCTGCATTTGCGGGCGATGGCGGCGAGTCCGGGATCGGACAGTACCTGATAAATACGCTATCTCGTCTTCCTGCCCTGGCGCCACAAGACGAGTTCGTCGTGTTTACGACCCGCTCGGCATGCAGGGCCTTGGGGCTGGACCAATCGGATCTCGACATCGCCAGTGTCCCGGACTGGGTTGAAACGCCGGTGATTAACATTTTGTGGCATGTCCTGGTTTTTCCTTTGATGCTGGCCTTTCACGGCTGTGACGCTGCCTATCTTCCCGCAGGCAATAGGCGCCTTGGCTGGTGGTATGGGGTCCCAAGCATCGGTACCGTGCATGACCTCGCCCAATTACACGTGACTGACAAGTATGACGGTTGGCGCATGTTCTATGCGCGCCACCTGTTGCCGAGAATGATCCGCCGATTAACTCGGGTGATCTCCGTGAGCGCGGCGACGAGCAAGGACCTGGTTTCTCGAGTTGACATTCCGGGGCCAAAGATTCGGCTGGTGCCGAACGGCTTCGATCGGGAGCGTTTCAAAAACGTCGAAAAAAAGACCGCTTGTCAGCAGGTCTCTGAGAAATTTGCGATCGACTCGCCTTACCTGCTGTACGTCGCGCGTCTGGAGCATCCGGGAAAAAATCACGTCCGGCTACTCGAGGCTTTCGCCCGGCTCAAAGAGCAAGGACTAAAACAAAAGCTGGTACTCGCTGGCAGTCGCTGGTCGGGGGCAGACGTTATCGAGGCGACCGTGCGCGAACTGGGCCTGGGTGACCATGTCATATTTACGGGTTTCGTCGACAACGACGTGCTTCCCTATCTATACGCCGCGGCTGATGTGTTTGTCTTTCCGTCGCTTTTCGAAGGCTTCGGCATTCCGCTACTGGAGGCCATGATGTCCGGCGTGCCCGTTTGCGCATCGGAAATCGCAAGT
>Ga0255053_10002115_pt1 | contig 10662 bp, 7 predicted proteins | sample JV7_2_22_MG_FD_188635 | JGI IMG/M metagenome (GOLD analysis project Ga0255053, IMG submission 188635) | Seawater microbial communities from Jervis Inlet, British Columbia, Canada - JV7_2_22 | ecosystem: Environmental > Aquatic > Marine > Inlet | place: Canada: British Columbia | collected...
GGCGAACTGGGCGTGGGGCACCAGATCCAGGAAGTGCTGCGCGCCTTCCTCCGACAGCAGGTCCGAGAGGCGCCCGCGCACCAGCAGGGTGGGGATCTCCAGGCTGCGTGCCATCTCTTCCAGCCTGGCGGGCATCTCCGGGCGCAGGCTGCGGGGCCCCTCGTCTCGCAGCATGAAGCGCGGATCCCAGTGCCAGCGATAGCGACCGTCCTCGCCCTGCCTCAGGTTCTTGGCCAGTCCCGAGAGGTCGCTGGGGCGCTTGCGGTGCGGGAGATACTCGGCGATGGCTTCCGCCGCGTCCTCCAGGCTCGTGAAGCCATCGGGGCGCGCCGTCATGAACTCCACGATGCGGATGACGCCCTCGGCCTCCATACGCACCGCCACGTCCACCAGGATCAAGCCGCGGGCCGGCGTCTTCAACTCACCCACGGCGAAGAGCGATGCGATTCCGCCCAGGGAGGCCCCGACCAGGACCGGCGGCTCGGAGAGCTGGCGGGCGAACGTGTCCACGTCCCGGCCGAAGGCCTCGAAGGCGTAATTGCCGTCCTCGGCCCACTGGCTGTCGCCGTGGCCGCGCTGGTCCACGGCGAGGGCGTGCCAGCCCTCCCGGGCCAGCACGGCCGCGGTGCCGCCCCAGGCGTGGCGGGTCTGCCCGCCGCCGTGCAGCAGCACCACCGGCGGCCCGTCGGGCGACCCGAAGCTGTCGGCGGCCAGGCGCAGGCCGCCCCATCCGGACAACTCGATCTTGCGCGCCTGGACCTCCATGAGCCGCATCTGGTTCGCAGAAGGGCCGGGGTCTGTCAAACTCCCGTGGCCCCGGGGCAACGTCGAAAGGAGGCGAGCATGCGGGCCGCGGTCTTCAAGGGTCTGGGCCAGCCGCTGGTCGTCGAAGAGGTTCCCGATCCCCAGGCCGGCCCCACGGACCTGGTGCTGCGGGTCAAGAGCTGCGGGATCTGCGGCTCGGACCTCCACGCCAGCTGTGTGCCTCCGGGATTGCCGCCGGGGACCGTGATGGGGCACGAGTTCGCCGGCGAGGTGGTCGAGGTGGGGGCCGAGGTGGCGGGCGCCTGGAAGGCGGGCGACCGCATCTGCGCGCTGCCCTACATCGGCTGCGGCCGCTGCGCCGCGTGCCTGTCCGGAGACGGGACCCTGTGCTCCACGATCCAGGCCACCGGCCTGGGCCAGATTCCCGGAGCCTACGCGGAGTACGTGCGGGTGGGGGCGCACGAGTCGCTGCGGCTGCCCGAGTCCCTGGACTTCGACACCGGGGCCACGGTGGAGCCCCTGGCCGTGGGTCTGCACGCCGTGCGTCAGTCGGGGCTCGAGCCCGGCGCCAACGTCCTGGTGCTCGGCGCCGGTCCCATCGGCCTGGCCACGACGCTGTGGGCGCGCTTCTTCGGCGCGCGCAGCGTGGTGGTCAGCGAGAAGGCCGCGGGTCGCCTGGAGCGGGCCGCCGCCTTCGGCGCCACCCACGGGATCGACGCCTCCAAGGAGAACGTGCCGGGCGCCTTCGCCAAGGCGGCCGGCCGTCCGCCGGACATCGTCTTCGAGTGCGTGGGCGTTCCGGGCCTGCTCCAGGAGTGCATCATGATGGCACCGGCGCGGGCGCGGATCGTGGTGGTGGGCGTCTGCATGCAGCCCGACACGATCTTCCCGGTGATGGCCATCATCAAGGAGCTCTCACTCCACTTCGTGATCGGCTACCACCGCGACGACTTCGGCTTCATCCTGGACATGCTGGAAACCGAGCGGATCGCGTGCCAAGCCATGATCACCGATCGGGTCGGCTTCGACGGCTTCTCGGCCGCCTTCGAGGCGCTCAAGACGCCCACCACCCAGTGCAAGGTGATCCTGAACCCCTAGCTAGAGGTACGCGCAGAGACCGGCTCGTAGCCCCAGCGGAGCGCGTGCGTCCTCCTGGCCAAGGGCCCGCAAGCGCGAGCCACCGGACTGCGCCAGCGCACCGCAGCCGGCGAGGGCGCGCAGCGAGCCGAAGGCGAGCGAAGGGCATCGTCCTGCTCGAAATTTGACCGCCTAGAACTTGAACACCATGTCGGCCTGGATGCGCACGCGGTTCGAGTCCTTGGCCTGCTCGCTCACGGGCAGGATGTCCCCGTCGATCACGTCGCTCGAGAAGACCGTCAGGTTGAGGTCCGTGTTCTTGAGGATTTGGCGGCTGGCGTAGACGACGGGACCCTCCTGGTTGGTTCGCCCGTCGAACAGGTCGCTGTCGATGAACTGGGCCGGGAAGGCGTTGGCCTCGACGTGGTAGTACCCGAAGCCGAGCTTCACCCACTTCTTCTTGTCGCCCACCTCGAAGCCCACGCCCCAGGCGGTGTCTTCGGAGCCGGCGTTGAAGAGGCTGGAGCTGGTCGCTTCCAGGTTCTTGGACCACTCTGCGAACGCATTGATCGGCCAGTCTTCGAAGCCCTTGTACTTGCCGGCGCCCTTGAGGTGAATGACCCGGATCGGCCCCGGCGGAACCCCGTCTGCGACGCCGTCGCGGACGTTGCCCTTCGCCGAGGTGGCTCCGCCCAGTCCGGAGGCGCCCCGCTCCACGAACTCGTTGCTCAGCGAGCGGAACTCGTAGTAGGTGGCGCGGCCGCCCAGCGAGACATCCTCGGTCAGGTCGTGGACCACGCCGCCCTGGAGCCCCCACATGTGCGGGTCGCTGTTCTTGCTGCGCTCCTGGATGATGTAGTAGCCGAAGTTGGCGAAGATGCGCGTGGCATCGCTGAAGTTGTTCTTGTAGCGGAGCGACACGCCCTCGGGATTGATGTCCCGGTCCCAGAGCATGTAGTCCTTGTCTTGCTTCCACACGAACGGGTTCGGCACCTTGCCGATCTCGGCGACCCACTTGCCCCCGAAGGGCGACCACTCCTGGGGAGCGGTCAGCTTCGCATAGGCCCGGTCCAGGCGGATGTCGTCCGTGTCGAAGTCGGGTCCGCTGCCCAGGGTCTGGTTGGTGCTGCGGTCGTCATTGTCGCCGGACGCCAGTCGGAAGATCACGTCCGCGTACTCGTTGACCTTCACCTTGCCGCTCAGCCGGAAGCGATAGCGGATCCGGTAGCGGTTGTTGCGGTCGTTGCCGGCGTCGTCGCGGTTGTAGAAGAAGCTCTCGTGGCGGAAGCGGAAGTCGCCCCACCACTCGATCCTGGGCAGGAAGCCCTTCTTCTCCCGCTCGTAGCGCGCGTTCTTGGCGGCCATGCGCTGGTACTCGCCCTCGTCGACGATCCCGCGCTCCTTCAGGACCTGCAGGATGTCGTTGACGACGGCCCCTTCGTCCTGCTTCTTGTCTGCGGCTGCCGCCGGGCCGGCGACCAGCGCGAGCACGATCAGAAGCCCCCCGATTCGTGACGTCTGCACGGAGTTCCCTCCTTGAGTCGGATCCAAGAACCCTCGAAAGCCCGAACGCTACGGGCCGTCCCTGACGATCATGTGTCGACAGTGCGGCTAGTGTAAGAAAAAGAGGGTCCGACGGGGCTCCGACCGTGCGCCGATCGACGCGGGGCAGGGTGAAGCGGAAGGTCGAGCCGACGCCCGCCAGGCCGGCCAGCATTGCGCCTACCTGCTGCTTCCCGGCGGCCACTTCGGCGAAGCGCAGGCCGAGATGCTGGGGCGTGCCGTTGATCGCGCGGGAGGTCTCGTGCCGCTCGTGGTGGGAGCGCGGCCGGATGCGGCGGCGCAGGTCTGCGATGGCGGCCTCCACCTCGGCCAGCAGCAGGGCCAGGCGCACCACGCCGACGCCATCAGTGCGTCAATTTGGAGATCGCCTTGCGCACCGTTTCGACCACCTCGGGCGGGGCCTTCTCCGGCGAGCCGGCATCCAGGGGCGGCTGGGGGTCGTACTCAATGGCCAGCTGGATGGCCTGGGCCATGGCGTCCCCGTACTCCAGCTGCAGCAGCTCCAGCGCCATGTCGATGCCCGACGACACGCCGGCGGCGGTGATGACCTTGCCCTGCCGCACCACGCGCTGGTGTGTGGGCTCGGCGCCGAACTGGCGCAGGGGCTCGAGCCACGCCCAGTGCCCGGTGGCCCGGAGCCCCTCCAAGATCCCCGCGGCCCCGAGGATCAGCGAGCCGGTGCAGACCGAGGTCGTCCAGCGGGTGTGTTGGTGGACGGCCCGGACCCAGTCCACCACGTCCGGGTCTTGGCGCGCCTGGAGCTCGCCCGGCCCGCCGGGCACCACCAGGACGTCGGGCCGTTCGACGGCGGAGATGGGCTCGTCGGCCATCAGGCCCAGGGGGGAGGCGTTGTCGGTGCGGACCAGGCCCGGCTGCTTGGCGACCAGGCGCACCCGGTTGCCCGGCACCCGGGACAGCACCTCGTAGGGGCCCAGGGCGTCCAGGGCCGTCAGCCGGTCGAAGAGCAGGATGGCGATCTCCGTGGCGTCCTCCGCTGCCCCTCGGGGATCGATCTACTCGAAAGCGGGGCCTCCGCAGCGTACGCGCGGCGGGTCCGGTTGCGCCACCGGGAAGGCCTCTCAACCCAGTCGCGCGCCGCGGTCCGGTCGGCTATAACACTGTTCAAGCCGTATAACACCGTTCAAGACGCGGTGTTCCATCCGAGAGCACGCCAACCATGTCCGCCAGCTCAGCACAGGAACGCCGTGAGCGTCAGCGCGGCGAGGCCCGCCGCACCATCCTCGACGCGGCAGGTGAGATCGTGATGGAGGAGGGCGCCGAGGCCTTCTCCATGCGGCGTCTGGCGGCTCGCTGCGGCTATACCCTGCCCACCATCTACCACCACTTCGGTGACAAGCCGGGGCTGCTCGAGGCGCTACTCGACGAGCGCTTCCGCGAGATGGTGGATGCGGTCCAAGATGCGGTCTCGTCGGTGGACGATCCGGTGGGGACGTTGCGCCGGATGCTGCGGGCCTTCGTCGACTTCGGGCTGAGCAACCCGCGCCACTACCAGCTGATGATCTCCATGATCCAGGAAGGCGATGAGCCGCCTGCGGCCGAGGAGGCCCGCCAGCTCTTCGAGGCGCCGGTTCTGGCGCTGCTGGACCGTGGCCAGCTGCGCGCCGGCGACGTGGAGGTGGGCAAGCAGATGATCTGGGCCTTCGCCCACGGCCTGATCTCGCTGCTCACCAGCCGTGCCGACTGGAAGTGGGTCCCCGACCTCCTCGACGTTGCCCTCGACGGAATGTTGCACGGCGTCGTGATTCCGGATTCCGCGCGCCCGGCGGAGGATGCGGCATGAGAACGATCCTGGCGCTGGCGCTGCTGGGCCTGCTCCTGGCGTGCGCCGAGGAAGCCCCGCCCGTGGAGGCCGCGCCGCCGGTGGTGGTGGTTCCCGTGGTCGCCCGCGACTTGGACGTGCGCATCGAGGCCACCGGCGAGCTGATCGCGCGGCGCCAGGCCTGGGTGGCGGCCGAGGTGGCCGGGCGCGTCACCGAGATCGTGCGCGACGAAGGCCTCGAGGTGAGCGAGGGCGAGGTGGTGGCCACCATCGACCCGGAGCGTCGGCGCCTCGAGGTGACCGACGCGCGCGCCGGTGTGGTGCAGGCCGAGGCCCAGGCGAAGGAGGCCGAGCGCGAGCACAACCGCATCCGCACCCTCCACGAGAAGGGTGTGGCCTCACAGGCGCGGCTCGAGGCGCTGGAGACCCAGCTGCGCCTGGCGCGTTCCCGGCACGACTCCGCCCAAGCGCGCCTGGGCGTGGCCCAGCGCGCCCTGGCTGACGCCCAGGTGCGGGCCCCCTTCGACGGCGTGATCGCCGAGCGTACCATCTCCGTGGGCGAGTTCGTGCAACCGGGCAAGCCGCTCTTCGAGCTGGTGACCCTGGACCCGATCGACGCGGAGTTCCGTCTGCCCGAGGCGGACGCCAGCCGCGTCGCCCTGGGCCAGCAGGTGGCGGTTCACGTGGTGCCCTGGCCGGACGAGGAGTTTGCCGCCGTGGTGCGCTTCGTGGCGCCCCGGGTCGATGCCCGGACCCACACCCTGCTGGTGCGCGCGGCTATGGACAACGCGGACCGGCGCCTGCGGCCCGGCTTCTTCGCCGCCGTCGATCTGGGCGTGGCCAGCCGCAAGGCGGTCGCCATGATCCCCGAGGAGGCAGTGCTGCAGCGAGCCGACGGCGAGGTGGCGTTCCGCCTGGCCGCCGGCATGCGCGTCGAGCGGCTCCTGATCCGGACCGGCGAGCACCGCGACGGGCTGGTGGAGGTGACCGAGGGGCTGGCTCCGGGAGACCGCATCGTGGTGCGCGGCCACTATGCGCTGAGCAACGGCGCCGCCGTGCAGCCCCGCAGACCCGACGGCCAGCCGGCGACGGATCTGGCCGGGCGCGAGGCGAGCGCCGGGACGGCCACACCGTGAACCCCATCGACCTCTGCATCCGGCGGCCGGTCCTCACCCTGATGATGACCCTGTCGCTGATCGTCTTCGGGGTGCTCGGATACAACCGGCTTCCCGTGGACCAGTTTCCGCGCATGGAGTTCCCGGTCGTCACCGTCACCGCCATCCTGGAGGGCGCCAGCCCGGAGGTGATCGAGGAGGACGTGACCGACGTCCTCGAGGGATTCGTCAACACGATCTCAGGCGTCCGCTCGGTCAGCTCCCGGAGCATGCAGGGCGTCACCCAGGTGATCGTGACCTTCGAGCTGGACCGCGACCTGGACACCGCCGCCCAGGACGTGCGAGACAAGGTCTCCCATGCGCGCCAGCGCTTGCCCGCCGCCGTGGAGCCCCCCACCGTCGAGAAGTTCGCCATGGGCGACTTCCCGATCATGTGGTTCCCGCTGATCAGCGACCGCGGCACCGTCGAGAACACCGAGTTCCTGAAGTACCAGGTGAAGCCTCGCCTCGAGACCATCCAGGGCGTGGGCGCGGCGGAGCTCTTCGGCGCCCTCGAGCGCAACATCCGCATCTGGCTGGACGGCGAGGCGCTCTCCGCGCGTGGCCTGGCGGCCAGCGACGTGATCGGTGCCCTGCGCCGCGAGCACGTGGACATCCCCGGCGGCCGCGTCGAGAGCCAACAGGTCGAGTACGCGGTCAAGACCGACGCCAAGTTTCACTCCATCGAAGAGCTCGAAGATCTCGTGGTGGCGTGGGTGGAAGGCGCCCCGGTGCACCTCTCCGACGTGGCCCACGTGGAGGACGGTGCCGAGGACGTGAAGGTGCTGGCCCGGTACAACGGCGAGCCCACTATCGCCATTGGCATCCTGCGCCAGCGCGGCGGCAACAGCGTGGCAATCGCCGACGAGGCCTACCGGCGCGTCGCTGCCATGCAGGACAGCATGCCCTCCGGGCTCGCCCTGGCGGGCCGCAAGCAGATCATCGACTTCACCCGCTCCATCCGCGAGGCCGTGAACGAGACCCTCTTCGCCTTGGCCTTCGGCGCGGCGCTGGCGGTGGTCACCGTCTTCGTGTTTCTGCGTCGCACGCGGCCGACCCTGATCGTGGCTGCCGCGATCCCGCTCTCCATCGTGGCCACCTTCGGCGTGATGTGGGTCCTGGGCTTCACCCTCAACGTGATGACCCTCCTGGGGTTGACCCTGGCCGTGGGGGTGGTGATCGACGATGCCATCGTGGTGCTCGAGAACATCGAACGGCATCGCGAGCAGGGCGAGGAGCCGTTCCAGGCGGCGTCGAGAGGCGCACGCCAGATCGCCTTTGCAGCCACCGCGGCCACGGTCTCCATCGCGGCGGTGTTCCTGCCCGTGGTCTTTGCCGAGGGCATCGTGGGCAACTTCCTTCGCGAGTTCGGGCTGACGGTGGCCAGCGCAGTGATGATCTCGCTCTTCGTGGCGCTGACCCTTACGCCCATGCTGGCGGCGCGGATGCCTCCGCCCCGCGAGCGCGCCCACGGCAGCGTCTACCACCGGCTGGAGCGGGGCTTCGCCTGGCTGGAAGACCGCTATCGGCGCCTGCTGGGCTGGGCGCTGGCCCATCGCAAGGCCATCCTGGCGTTGGGCGCGGCGGCCTTCTTGGCCGCCGTGGGTTTCGGGGCCGCTCTGGATCGCGAGTTCACGCCTCCCGAAGACCAGGGCCACATGATCACGGTCATCGAGACGCCTCCCGGGACCAGTCGAGAGGCCACCCTCGAGATCATGAAGCGCGACGAGGCCTGGGTCCTGGCGCAGCCGGAGATCGGCGGCTTGTTCTCCGCCGTTGGCATCGCCGGACCCGACCAGCCGGAAGGCGGATCCAACGCGGCGCTGATGTTCGCCACGCTCAAGCCGCGCAGCGAGCGCTCGCGCAAGGCCCAGGAGCTGATCCGCGACGCGCGGGCGGCCATGGCACGCATCCCCGGCCAGCAGGTGAGCGTGTTCGACATGTCCATCGCATCGGCCGGGGCCGGCCGCGACTTGGAGTTCAGGATCCAGGGCAACCTGGGGCTGGAGCAGCTCGATGCACTGGCCAACCGGTTCCTGGCCCAGCTCGGCCAGCGCGAGGGCTTCGTGGACCTGGACAAGAGCCTCAAGCTTGGTCTGCCGGAAGTGCGGGTGATCCCGGATCGCGCCAAGGCGGCGGCACTGGGCATCGACGCGGCCTCGGTGGCCACCGCCGTGCAGGCCATGATCGGCGGCCTGGACGTCGCCACCTTCAAAGAGGAGGGCCGGGGCTACGACATCCGGGTGCGCCTGGATCCTGAGGCGCGTTCGGAGCCCGAGGCCATCCGGCGCCTGTACGTGCGCGGCCGCACCGGTGAGCTGGTGGAGCTGCGCAACCTGGTGCGCATCGAGAAGGGCGCCGCTCCTTCGGTCATCCCGCGCCACGACCGGCAGCGCAGCGTTACCATCGCGGGGAACCTGGAGGGTCTGGCCTTGGCGGACGCGCTGGCCCAGGTGGAGGAGATCGCCTCGGCGGTGCTGCCCGAGGGCGTCACCCTGGCCTACTCCGGCGAGGCCGAGCAGATGCAGGAGAGCGCCCAGCAGTTCGGCCTGATGCTGGGACTCGCGATCCTGGTCATCTACATGGTGCTGGCGTCCCAGTTCGAGAGCCTGCTCCATCCCCTGACCGTGATGCTGGCGCTTCCCCTGGCCATGACCGGCGCTCTGGGTGCCCTCTTCCTCCTCGCGCAGCTTGGTGTCGAGGGCATGACCCTGAACATGTTCAGCATGATCGGTGTGATCCTGCTCTTCGGCCTGGTGACCAAGAATTCGATCCTGCTGGTGGACTATGCCAATCACCTTCGCTCGGAGCAGGGCATGAGCCCCGAGCAGGCCATGCGCAGCGCCGCCCCGATCCGCATGCGGCCGGTGCTGATGACCGCCACCTCCATGATCTTCGGCGTGCTGCCCGCCGCGATCGGGGTGGGCCCGGGCGCCGAGTCGCGCCGGCCCATGGCCGTCGCCACCGCGGCCGGGATGCTCTCGTCCACGGCGCTGACCCTGGTGGTGGTGCCGGTCTTCTACGTGGCCCTGGAGGACGGGATCCTCTGGGTTCGCGCCCTGCCGCGCCGCCTGCGTCGTAAAGCGGCCCCGGCTTCCTCGGAGTGGGTGCCTGAGCAAGGCGGGCGATCGGCGGTGGCCCGGACTCACGGCGATGGATAGAATGGCCCCCGTTTTCGCGGGTAGGGGGCCAGCGTTGCATGAGCCAGGACATTCTTGCGCAGATTCCCATCTTCGAGGACCTGCCTGAGGCCGACCGCGAGCACGCCACGAAGCTGTGGAGGCCCAGGAACGTCCCCTCCGGCGAGTCCCTGTTCCAGCGCAGCGACCCCGGCGACTCGATGTTCGTGCTCGAGTCGGGCGCCATCGACGTCATCATCCCGGCCGAGGTGGGCACGGGTGAGGTCGTGGTCTCGAAGCTCCATCCCGGCGACTTCGTCGGCGAGATGGGAATGCTGTCGGGCATGCCCCGCACCGCCACGGCCCGGGCCAGCGAGGACACGCGTGTTCTCGAGATGACCCGTGACGATTTCCTGGGCTTCTTGGAGAGGCGCCCCAACGTCGCCATCTCCATGCTCCAGGAGATGAGCAAGCGGCTGCGCTCCACCAATGAACTCTACATGAACATCACCTCGCAGAACGCCAACGAGGTGGTGGATCAAAAGCTCACTCTGGGCGAGCGCGTGGCGGACCAGATCGCGGTGTTCGGCGGCTCCTGGGCCTTCATCTTCGCCTTCGGCATCTTCCTGTTCGGCTGGATGAGCCTGAACGTGATCCACTGGTGGTTCCTGCCCTATGACCAGTTCCCGTTCATCTTCCTGAACCTGATCCTGTCGTGCCTGGCGGCGATCCAGGCGCCGGTCATCATGATGAGCCAGAACCGGGCCTCCAAGAAGGACCGCATGAAGGCGGACCTGGACTACCAGTCGGGCGTCAAGTCCGAGCTGATGCTCCAGCAGCTCCACGGCCGGATCAATGACCTGACCGACCTGCTTCGCGAGCAGCGCCGCAAGTCCGACTAAGCGTCGTCCCCGGACTTGTACGCGCTGCGCTCGCGCAGCCAGCCGATGGCCTCCTGGGCCTCCTCGCGCTCGGCAGCCAGGAAGCGCGCTACCGCCTGCGCCAGGCGCGGCTCCGCCAGGTAGTGGAGGCTCCAGGTGGGCTGGGCGTCGAAGCCGCGCGCCTGCTTGTAGTCGCCCCCCGCGCCCGGCTCGAAGCGCTTCAGGCCGGCGCCGATGCAGTGCTCGATGGCCGCGTAGTAGCAGACGTTGAAGTGGAGGTGGGGAAGCTCGCGCACGCAGCCCCAGTAGCGGCCGTAGAGGGC
>Ga0255053_10002116_pt1 | contig 10662 bp, 9 predicted proteins | sample JV7_2_22_MG_FD_188635 | JGI IMG/M metagenome (GOLD analysis project Ga0255053, IMG submission 188635) | Seawater microbial communities from Jervis Inlet, British Columbia, Canada - JV7_2_22 | ecosystem: Environmental > Aquatic > Marine > Inlet | place: Canada: British Columbia | collected...
CCGACACGGCGACGATGAAGAGTATTGCGGACGCCCGTCGGGAAAAGACCGGGAAAGATCTGCGTTTTTCTGCCGCTGTAGATCGGAAAGCATAAGCAGGGATCAGCACCTGCTCGTCTTAATGTTCCTCGGTCCCACCGTATTTCTTGAAATGCAATTCCTTGGCCTGGCCGATCCAGTCGTCTTGTTCCATGCGTCCTTTGCATTCTTTTAACGCCATATTGACGCGCGCGACGTCCGTCACATCGAAAGAGGCAATCTGCCGGTAGCTGAAAATGCCGAGCTCGTGCAAAGCATGTTCGAATACCTTGCCGATGCCGACGATTTCTTGCAGGTCGTCTTTTTCCAGTTTCGGCGGCGTGTGCCCGTTTGATTTCTGAGCAACGCTTGTCTTTCGAGCTTCCTTGAGTGCCTGGCTCTGCTCCTCTTCCATGTCTGCGAAGTTCTTTTCAACTTCGTCTAATTTGATACGCAAGGTCTCGGATTTTTGTTCGGACTGGCCAGCATGTTCACGATAGCGTTTGGCATCGTTTTCGTACTGTTTACGGCTGTTCTCCATTGACGCGACACATTGTGCCAGCTCTTTGTTGTGCACCTTGAGTTCATCAAGTTCGGCAACGTCTCGCTGCAGCGTTTCAATTTCCTGCTGCGCTAATGTGGCGTCATGTTTGAGTTGTGCATTTTCGGCTTCTAGCTCGATTACGCGTTGTTCAATTTCGTCCAGGTTCTCCAGTCGGGTCTGAGCGGCAGCGAACATCTTGTTAACGGACTCTTTCTCCGATCGTGATGATTGCAGGAGATTGCTGAATGATTCGTACTCGAGCTTTGCATCTTCGACCTTCGCTTCGAGCGCTTTCCGCTTTTCGAACGATTTGGTGAGTTCGCCTTTGTAGAACTCGCGGGCTTTGACAAATTCAGCTTGCAGTTTGCCACTCCGTTGCTTCGTGGCGAGTAAAGCATTTTGGAAGTCACTCATCTTGACCTTGAAGTCCTCACGCTCTGCTCGGAGTGTGAACAGATCCTTCTGCAGCAGCCGGGTCTTTTCCTGCGCAGACTCAAGGTCCGTCCGACCTTTGGCGACGGCCATTTCATGCCTGTGCACGACACCTTGTTGCGTTTCTATCGTCGATCGCAGAGTGGATGTTTCCGCTGTGAGCCGGTCTCTTTGGCGGACAAAATTGTCCAGTTTCATCTGCCATTCATCAGATAGCTGCTCAATACGGCGCTTGCTCTGCAGGCCACGAACCAGCCACCCAAACAGGATGCCTGCAACTGCGGCGCCGGCCAAAACGAGGAAGAATTGAAGAGTAGAGCTATACATGGTGACCGAGTATGGCCGAGCCAGACATTATGGAATATGACCGAATCCACAGAATGAGCCGATAGCCATTGCGGCACCGCTGACGGTCTCCTCAATACAACCAGGCAACACTGCGACCACGGAGAGTGTATTCTTGGCGCCAGCCAGAGCGCCCGTAGCTCAGCTGGATAGAGTACCTGGCTTCGAACCAGGTGGTCGGGAGTTCGAATCTCTCCGGGCGCGCCAAATTTTCAAAGTTAGATCAAGCGGTTAGTGCCTTAGGCGCTAGCCGTTTTTTTCTTTAACAAAACGAGTGCGGGAGTTTTGCGTGAATTGTCACCGACTACCCGATTTGCAGCGTCAATGAGATTCATCAATTCCGCCTCCGAGTAGTGGCTAGTGATTCGCCGCGACCTATGTCCCAACAAGTCCTGCCTATCCTCAAATGACACTCGCGCTGCCCGAAGACGCCGACCAAACGTGTGCTTCAGATCGTGAACCCTGACCTGACTCAGACCGGCACATTCCCGTGCTCGGCGCCAGCCAGAGTTGTTCATTTTCCTCAGTCGCCGCCCGGCGTACGAGAAAACGTACACAGGGTGCTGCCCACGTCGGTCTTTGACCACCGATCTGGCTATGCGGTTCAAGACGACCAATCGGTCTTCACCATTCTTGACTCGATCCCCCGGGATCAAGAAGACAGAGATTCCTATCTCCGGGACCTCGATCTCCCAGTCCCACCGCAGGCCGCAGACTTCCTGTTCCCTGCAGCCGGTATTGACCTTGAAGATTGCCATCGAAGCTAGGTGATCAGGTAGCTGTTGGAAAAGACGCGCCTGCTCATCCCAAGTCATAGGGTAGGGCTTTCGCGCGTCTGTCACAGGCAGCAACTTGATTTTGGGTGGGCTCGCCAGCCATGTCAGGCCGTTTTCGTCGATCCAGTCAGATGCAGCAACATTCAGAATGTGTCGTACGACCCCGAGTGCCAAATTGACAGATTTCGTCTTGATGCCATCCGAGAGCCGCTTGTCGATAAAGGGTCGCAGAGTGCCCATATGGACGTTTCTGATCTCCAAATCACCGACAAATGGATCCAGCTGCTTCAGGTGCAGCGCGTCATCCATGATGCTCCGTTTTGATTCGTTCTCCTCAAGATATTTCGTCGCGGCCCACCTAAATGTCCTGCGAGGTCGCTCGCCAAATATCAGCGCTTTTCGTGTGTCTTCAATTTTCTTCGCTAAGTACTGCTCCGCTTTTTGGAGGTTAGTTTCGCCAGTGCTTTCGCAAACTCGGCGGCCTCCGATTCTCTTGTCGATATGCCAGACATCGCCTCTTTTGGCGAGCCCAGGCACGGTTCTCTTGGTTTGTCCCATGGCGTGGTTCTCCTTGCCGCGGGACGCCCGTTGCACTTCATATAATGGGTTGCCCAGGCGTCCAATTCAAGGCGATCAAATGCCACACCCTGTTGGCCGATCGGTATATCGGTTATGTAGGGTCTAACTAGGCGCGAAAATCGATTGCGATCCATGCCCAGATACAGTGGTGCATCACGCATCCTGATCAAGCGAGGGGCAATATCTGCACTTAATTGCCGACGAATCTTCATCCGTGCATATATCTCTCAATGTATTCCTCAGAATCGCACCATATCTCCTGCAGATCATCGATTGCTGATTTCAAACGCTTCTGGTAACACTGAGAAGACATGATCAAGTCGACCTGTTTTTTCGGCAAAAACTCAGAAAAGACAAGTAATCTCGTGCCACTTACCAATGCCCGGAATAGATCATCAGGCAACATGGAGGAACAGTGGTCCTCAATCGTTGCTTGTAATACCAAGAGCTCGTCAACGATTCGCGACCACTCACAAAAAGGTTCCGGATTTACAACAATTTTCACAATTTTCATGCCATTACACCTCTCTCACATCAATAGTCCGCAACGTCGCCACAGGCCTCCTCGTGAAAGGGCTCAACCGTGTTCTTGGCCGAAACACAGCGAGTGGATGTTGCGCCCAGATCACCGCCGGAATCGTCGGCACCGTTGCATTGTTGCGATGTTGCGCCACCAAATGGGCGGGACGGAACAAGATAGCGCTCCCAAGCGTCTTCAAAAGACTTCCGCGTGTAGCCTTTTGGAGTGTCTGATCCAACTCGAATTGTTCTCGGCCGAATCTTGAATGGTCTCAGCAAGGCTGCCAGTTGAAATTTGGTGATCGGTTGGCCGTCGCAGTATCGAGACCACGGTCGGTCCTCTCTGGCATTCAACGACGCGACGATTTTGTAGGAGGGTAGGTGCGGCTGCCTACTGTAATCAAACAAGTCGCGGACATCCGCTAGAAGAGTCAATCCAATATCTTCATCACGGTCTGAAAACGCCATTGCTCGGAGAGCTCGATCAAATTGCTCTCGCCAGCCGGCAATCTCGGCGATTTTTGCCATTGCCGTCCAATTGTCAGCAACTCTGTCATTCATGTTGTGTGCAAGAGTTGGTGCGCATTCTCGCACTGCAACTGAATGATCTGCTGACCAGCGGGAGCACATTCTTTTCACGGTTACAATCTGGGTTGATTCGAGGAATGCCTCTTCAAGCCGACCGACAGCGTCTTCGGCCTTTTTGCGCTTCATATCCACAACAATTGACCGATCCATAATTGTCGATTGGAGCGTGCCAATAGCCGCAAGTGCCTTTGGGGTCCAGACAGAAAATGATGTGGGCACTCTTTCTTCTCCCTCGCATCGGATCACGTATGCGAAACGTCTTGAGTGCCCAGAATTGAGGATGCCTCGCATCGTCTCGTTTCCCGCTACGTAGGCATCGGCCTCATCGAGCAATAGAGTCGGATGCCACAATTCGATGGCACGATATATTGCTGCTGTAGAGACGTTGGAAGCTGGCAGAGGTCGATGGACTAGGGCTGAAAGCAATTTCATGGCTGTGGTTTTGCCACACTGCTTCGTCGGGCTGGAGAACATCAAAATTGGGCTAAGATCAAACGACTCAAAGCAATAGGTGTGCAAAATCCACATTGAAATCACTTCACTCGCGCCTGACGGCAATACGAGGTAGCGCTCGACTATTGATTTGATGTTATCTAGCAGGTTTCGGCCAAGAACTTTTTTCGGCCACGGTTCAATATCGCTAAGGAAACTCGGTGAGTTTTCGTCGCGGTGAGCTGTAACTCTTGCGTCGGCGACCTGCTTGTCGAGTGTCACTACCCGGAGTCCCAGTTCCTGGGCCTTGTCACGACGAACACGGTCATATTCGATTGACGAAAGTGTCGCAAGACGGTCAATCTCATTCGTTCGATCCGAGTGTGAGTCGACGCTATTTGACCTTACGCTTGGTTGATCGGGATTCGTGGGCACAGTGACTATTTCCACTATGTCGTCATCCGAATCGAGCAAGAATCATTCATACCGAGTCCCTCTAGGTAATTGCAATAAGTACGCGTCAATTTCATGTTCCAACCATCCAACTAAGTTTCCTTGCCGAACTCTTCTTGGAAACCGGCCAGACTTTTCATCTCTAGTCACAGATGTCAGTGACCGGCCTCCGATCTTCTCTTTAAGCTCCGGCCAACGAAGAATTCGCAAAGAAATTGAGGCCGCAGCCGGCTTGGTTCTTAGTGGGGAGTCAAACGGTAATTCTCGTTGCGCGTCATCAGTCATCTTCGCTCTCTCTAGCTAGTCACCAATCTTCAGGGGTGTCGGATTGTAGGGCCAAATATTCAATAGTCAACACTGGTAACCTACTGATTTAACTAAAATGTTCAGATCTAAACATCTTTTCCAAGAAAACGTTTGGACCTGAACATAAATCGGCGTTTTTGGGAAATTACGACCTTCCCAAGATCTACAAAGAGATCTGTTACAAGGGGATTTTGCGCAGGCATTCGCGGGGAATTTGCGGTTCGTCCTTCCCAGACTGCGGCGCTCGAAGCCGTTCAGCAGATGAATCGGTCTATTTCAATCGTCACAAGTTGAATTGACTGCTGAGATAGATAATCTAATAAAATAGAATCTGTCGATAACATATAGGATTTAGTTTTATGCCGACTTTGCGTGAGCGCGTCGACGAAATGAAGACCCAAAATCAGACAAATCGGAGTTTGCAGGGTCAAAAATCGTCGGGCGAGAAAAGACGACATCGCGTAGGTAAAAAGGCAACGCTCAATAACGTTAGGTTTTGCCAGGAACTCATTCGAGCGGGGCTAAATGCGAAGGCTGCGTACCTCAAAGTTCACCCAGAAGTGACCCCTAGAACAGCTGAAGTAAATGGTCATCGCATGCTAAGGAATGCTGAGGTCCAAGCCGTCCTATTACCAATGCTTGAAAAGCTGTTCATCGATGCTGGTATCGAGGCCGACTACGTGTTCAAGCGTTGGGTCGAAATGTCACAAGCCAGTCCGTTGGATTACTTCAAGATAGCCAAAGATGGCAAACTGGGTGAATTGGATCTGAGTAACCTCACCGAGGCTCAGCGGCTAAATTTGAAGGCTATCAAGGTCACCCAAACCAAGTTCGGGGAGACCATTACGGTGACCGTCTGTGATCAGGCACGCGCCGTGAATATGATCGCCAAGCACCTAGGCCTACTGACTGAGAAGACAGATAATAAGGATGTCGAGCGTATCGGGGACATTATCGAGAAGGGTGTTGCCCGGATCAAAGCGACTAAAGACCTTGACGGCTGGAAGGACATGATCATCGACGGCAAATTAATTCTGTAGGAATCCGCAAAGTAACAAAGAATCCGGTGAGCAATCCGTGCCATTGTCTGCTTCTGGTCCAATGCCGCCTGCCAAACTGGTAGCGTTTGACTGGCTGCTTTGCCCCCGAAAGCGGCTGTTCACCTTGCGAGGCATGGAATGCGGACGAGATCGATGGTCTTCTAGCCGTGATCGCTTGGCTCGGTATCGCGTGGGGACTTGCGGGACAGTAAGCAGCTACTGCGGTAGGGGCGGTTCACTGCCTTTATTGATGGCGTGTCCAATATCAACAAAGAACGACCACAGCTCAAATGGCTCATTGACGAACGAGAATAGCTGATCGCTAACGATATCACCGTGAAATGGACCGATGGCGCGAAAGCAACTATATTTTGTATCGTATGTTCCGGCTCTGAGCTTGTAGGTTTTGTCGTAAACAACCCGAATGGGATGAGCCCAAGTTGACGCCTTTGGTTCGGACATAAACATAATCTCGCCCTCGGACTCCAAGCGCCAACTATCGCCGTATTTGTCCGGCCCTGCTGTCTGTCTCTCGTAAAGAGACTTGGCACTCGCCTCAACGTCTGTCGCTGCTTCCGACTGGGAATCAAAGCTATCGAGCAGATAGACGTAGTCGGTTAGTCCGTCGATGTCGTAGACTTTCTGATTGAGCACCACAAGGAACTTTCGCTCGCCAAGGCGTTTTCGTTCTGCCGCGAGACCTATTAGCAGTGGATCAAGTTTATAGGAGTCCTCGCTTATGGGATGTGAGAACAGGAGTCCAGCGAGCTTAGCCAGCTCATTGTCATTACGAAGTAATTGAGTAGTCATGGGAACCTCCAGTGGGGGGAGGGTTATGCCGAGATTCCCGCCTACAATTATATCGAATTGGCCTCGATAAAGGCAGGTCTACGCAATAATTACGCGGTCTCGCCAGAAGCGCAGGATAGCAAGAGAAGACCGCATGGATAGTTGCCAGATTGTTGATACCGATCAGTCGATGATCGTATCGGCTCGTCCTTACGTAGCGAGTGGCACCAGTAACCGGAAGTATCGAAGTAACGGAAAGGAGGCTCCGAAGAAACCAGACAGGTCCGGCGCCCCAAGAGGCCTGGCTAGAAGGGCTTGCAGGGCGCCTCTAAGGCCGCAGCCCATGTGGGGCACAGCATGATTCTCTTGAAACAATACTACTAATGCGAAAATTCCCAAATATTGGGAAATAAACAACATTAGATATAGTGATATAGTACTCGGTACTGCACCAAATTCTCGATTTTAGGGAAAATATGAAGTAACGATATACTATGGAAAATCTAGTGCGCTTATCTGGGAAATCAAGGCTTGCTGCAGTTATCAATGCGGCCAGCGATGTCGTACATATAGAGGACGTAGTAGCAGCGCTGACTGTTCCCCGTACGCAGGCAGCGAAATTGCTTTCCCGCTGGGCATCCCAAGGGTGGCTCCGGCGTGTAGGGCCGGGGGCCTACGTTGTCGTCCAGCTCGAGCTTCGCGATTCCAACCAGGTGGTTCAGGACCCTTGGGTGCTCGTTCCAGCGCTGTTCGACCCCGCCTATATCGGTGGGCGAACAGCGGCCGAGCATTGGGACCTAACCGAACAGATCTTCCGGGATATTCTCGTATTCACTGTGCGTTCCGTTCGGCAAAAGACGGTTGAAAGCCAAGGGGCTGTCTTTTCCCTGAAACATGTCAGGGAAGAACTTATCTTCGGCACGAAGACGGTCTGGCGCGGTCAGACCCGAATTCAGGTTTCAGATATTCACCGCACGATCATCGACATGCTCGATGATCCCGGGACCGGCGGCGGCATCCAGCATGTTGCAGATTGCTTCGCTCAATACCTGCAACGCGAAGATAGCGATGTGCGTCTGTTGATCGACTATGCCGACCGGCTCGGTAATGGAGCGGTGTTCAAACGTCTCGGCTTTCTGGCCGAACGTCATCCGCGCGGCTACGCACTACTCGATGCGGCGAAAATTCGGCTTACCAAAGGTTATGCGAAACTCGATCCGGCTCTCGACTGCTCCCGGCTCATTACACGCTGGCGATTACGCGTGCCCGGAACTTGGACGGGACGGGCGCGCGCATGATAGGCAAGCCCGAAATTATCCGCGTCGCCGGACAGCTCAATCTCAACCCACATGTTGTTGAGAAAGACTACGCGCTCGGCTGGTTGCTCGCTGGGATCTTCGCTAACAAAAAGATTGCTGATAGCTGGGTGTTTAAGGGCGGCACGTGCCTGAAGAAATGTTTCTTCGAGACGTACCGTTTTTCTGAGGACCTCGACTTTACGCTCCGGGATGAATCCCATCTCGATGAGACGTTCCTGAGTGAAGTCTTCGGGGAAATCGGTGAATGGGTCTACGAGCAATGTGGCGTTGAAATGCCCGCCGACCGGCAGAATTTCGATATCTACGACAATTCGCGCGGTCAAAAGAACTGCCAGGGCAAGATCAGCTACCGCGGCCCCGTTTCGCCGACCACTGGCGGCTGGCCCCGGATTAAGCTCGATCTAACGGCGGATGAGCGCATCGTACTCTCTCCTGTGCACGTGCCGATATTCCATCCCTACAGCGATGCGCCGGACGGTGACATTACTGTTCAAACATATGCCTATGAGGAAGCGTTTGGCGAGAAGGTCCGAGCCCTAGCCGAACGGACAAGGCCGCGCGATCTCTACGATGTGATCAACCTTTACCGCAACATCGACGCGCGGCCTGCCGCCTCGGTCCTACTCGACGTACTCCGTCAGAAATGCGAGTTCAAGGGGATCGCCGTTCCAAAGGCTGCCGATCTTGACCCGTTCAAAGACGAACTCGAGGCTGGCTGGGAGAGCATGTTGCGCCACCAGCTCCCGGCACTGCCGCCTGTAGAGTCGTTCTGGATCGTTTTACCGGAATTCTTCGGGTGGCTAGAAAGCGGCTTTGCTCCAGAGATCCCTGCTTCTTACGCCGGCGCTCCCGGCGAGACGGTTTTGCGTGAGCGTACCGTTCGGCTGCCAGTGCGGCCTGTTCTGCAGTCCCATCTTGAAGTTATCCGGTTCGCTGCAGCGAACCGGCTTTGTGTCGATCTCGACTATCAGGGAAGCACAAGGCGCATCGAGCCATATTCGCTCCGGCGCACCAAAGACGAAAACATCATCCTTCATGCCTGGAATATCGACAGCAACGCTCATCGGAGCTACCGTGTCGATCGCATGCAGGGCGCGCGCACGACCAATCAGATTTTTACGCCGCGTTATGCTGTCGAGCTGACGCCCACCGGACCAGTCGTCATTCCGCCGACTGAACGCAGTGCTTCTTCAGGAAGCGTGCAAACATTCGGTTCGCCTCGCCGCCGACCACGGCCGACACGCCGAAAGGCGTCACGTGGCCTCGGATCTTCGTTTGCAACGGGCCCGACCTATGTTTATGAGTGCATGTCTTGCCACAAAAAGTTTCGCCGCAAGAAGCAGACAAGCTCGCTCAACCCTCACAAAACGCCTGATGGCTGGGCATGTCCTGGACGGACAGGCTATCTCGTTGATACGAAGTACTGATCTCGCGGAGTTACGAATATACGACACCGTATTACGCAAAGTTCCCGCAGTGCTTCGGTCGCCGCAGTGAAGTGATTGCAGAACAATCTGGTGACGAGCCAGATCGTTCTTTCTCAATACATGTCATGTGGACCTCCTGAGTGGGTGCTTTGCGCCCGAAACCGGCCGTTCAAGTGTTAGGATTTTATGTATTGTGAATGACCGTATATGGACTCCTCCTTTTTGCAAGCAACCCGTTGATGACAGACAAGGCACGACTGCGTACGTATATCCGGCCTCTTAAGTTGGCATACGTTGATGCCGGGCCATAATGGGTTATCCGCGCGTCAGTTCCCAATCGCTTGTTCGTACTTTAAGTACGTGGACATTGCCGGGTTTGACCGACGCCGGTTCGACCTGTTTGCCATTATGCAGTTTGCTTAAGCAATCGTTATTGAGGTTCTCCCTGGTTTTCCTGTCTCAGCGGATAGCGAAGTCAGGATCATAATTTGTTTCATTGCGCAGCATGGCCCAGGCCATGCGTGCGGTCTTGTTGGCTAATGCCACTGCCGCGACATTAGTATGGCTTCGCTTGGCAATGCCGGTTACCCATCGACTGAGTCGGTCATCTCTGTGTTTAGCCTGCGAGACCACGGCCCTGGCACCGTGTATCAACAGCGTTCGCAGGTAGACATCGCCACGTTTAGTGATGCCGAGCAGACGATACTTGTCACCAGAGCTGTGTTGTCTGGGTGTCAACCCCAGTGATGCAGCCATCTGCCGGCCCTTGTGGTACTGCTCGGCAGTACCAACCGTTGCGACTAACGCGGTGGCCACCATCGGACCGACACCGCGCAGCTGCTGCAATCGTTTCGTGATCTCGTTGCTGTTGGCAAGTCTTTCGATCTCCCGATCTAACTCCAGCACGCGGTCATCCAGAGCAACAAGGTCAAGCTGCACGCCATGCAGTAAGCGGCGGAAGTGATCGCTTAGACCGTTCTCGGCATCCTCCAGCCAACACGGGATCGCCGCACGCAGTGCACGCAACGTCAATGGTGCAACCAGGCCGTACTCGGCCACCAGACCGCGGATCTGATTGGCCTTGGCATTACGCTG
>Ga0255053_10002124_pt1 | contig 10637 bp, 10 predicted proteins | sample JV7_2_22_MG_FD_188635 | JGI IMG/M metagenome (GOLD analysis project Ga0255053, IMG submission 188635) | Seawater microbial communities from Jervis Inlet, British Columbia, Canada - JV7_2_22 | ecosystem: Environmental > Aquatic > Marine > Inlet | place: Canada: British Columbia | collected...
CCGGAGAGAACTTCGGCTACATCACCGGCACGTCGATGGCCGCACCACATGTGGCCGGAGTCACCGCGCTGCTCCGCCAGGCGCATCCCGACTGGAGTCCCGCCGCGATCAAGTCAGCCTTGATCACCACCGCGCGTCAGGATGTTAATCAACAGGATGGAACAACACCGGCCAATCCCTTTGATTTCGGCGGTGGACACATTGTGCCCAACGATGCGAATGACCCGGGCCTTGTGTATGACGTCACAGACGATGAGTACGACGCGTTCGCTTGCGGTACCGCATCTCCGGCCGTTGACCAGATTCGTTGCGACGACCTGGCCGCCGGCGGGCTATCGTTCGAGGCAGAGGACCTGAATCAGCCATCGATCACAGTCTCCAGGCTCGCGAACAGCCAGACTGTCAGCCGCCGGGTTACAAATGTCGGCGATGAAGCGGAGACCTATGTCGTCAGCGTCAGCGCACCAGTCGAAACGACCGTTAGCGTCGTCCCGTCCAATCTCACCATCGGGCCAGGACAATCGGCGACGTATGATGTCACGTTTAACTATGCGAGCGGTCCGTTCGATCTCTGGCGCTTCGGCAGCCTTACCTGGTCCAGCAGTAATCACGACGTTAGGAGCGTGCTTGCTGTCCGACCGGTATCGGTTACGGCGCCCGCCGAGGTTTCATCTTTTGGTGGTTCCGGCAGTGTCAGCTTTCCGGTCGAGTTCGGCTATACCGGTTCCTATGCTCCAGGCGTTCACGGTCTTCGCAAACCGGGAGTCTTTCCTGGCTTCGTCGATGACGACCCGACCAAGACTTTCACATTCCGGTCGACCAACGGTGTAACCGCACATCTGATCGATGTTCCGGCAGACCAGGCATATCTGCGTTTCGAGACGTTTGACGAGTTGACGGATGGCGATGACGATCTCGACATGCATGTCTACTACTGCCCCGACAATATTAACTGCAGCAAGATCGGCCAGAGTGGCGAACCCACATCGCGTGAACGCTTCAATGTGCTGCTACCCGGTGCGGGACGTTACGCCGTGCTGATCCATGGCTTCGCGACCGACAACGTCGCGGGCGGACCGGGGTCCAACTACACGCTCCTCGGCTGGGCGTTCGGCCTGATCGACGACCAGGGCAATATGACGGCATCCGGACCGGGCTTCGTTAACGCGGGAACCACGCAAAACGTCGACGTAAACTGGTCCGGCCTCGAATCCGATACCATTTACCTTGGCGGCATTTCTCACAACACGCCGCAAGGTCTCGTCGCCATCACCGTCATCAGCATTCGCAATTGATGGCAGCCCCCGAACGACTTTCGGGCCTTCTGACACCCGTCTGCACTCCGTTCAAGTCAGACCTGACTCCCGATCCCGACCGGCTCATCGCTCACTGCCGATGGTTGCTGTCGCAAAGTTCGGGCCTCGCTGTTTTCGGCACCAACAGCGAAGCAAACTCACTTTCAATCGAAGAAAAAATCGAATTGCTGGATCGCCTGGCAGACGCCGGAATCGACACAGCGCGCATGATGCCCGGAACCGGCCATTGTGCATTGACGGACACGGTCAGACTCACGACACACGCGGTCAGTCTCGGTTGCGCCGGTACACTGATGCTGCCCCCGTTCTACTACAAGGACGTCAGCGACGATGGCCTGTTTGCGAGCTTCGCCGAGGTAATCGAACGTGTCGGCAATGCGAACCTTCGGATCTATCTCTATCACATCCCGCCAATCGCTCACGTCGGCATATCTCCGCGACTTGTCGAGCGCCTCGTAAAGCACTATCCGCAAACCATTGTCGGCATCAAGGACAGCTCGGGTGACTGGAATAATACAGACGCGTTGCTCAAGCTTGATCTCGACGACTTCAGGGTTTTCGCGGGCAGTGAGTCTTTTCTTCTACAGAACATGAAAGGCGGTGGCGCTGGTTGCATATCTGCTACCGCAAACATTAATCCTGCTGCGATTCATCAGCTTTATGAAGACTGGCAAAGTGGAAATGCCGAGGCAGTGCAGACAGCTCTCGACAATATTCGTTCTATCATACAAAAATACCCTGTCATCCCGGCGCTAAAGGCGACCATCGCGAGCTTTCGGGATGACGCACAGTGGGAGACCGTCCGACCACCTCTTGTGTCTCTCAACAATGATCAAACCACCGAACTCATTAACGATTTACATGCGCTAAACTTTCAGATGCCAGATTTGATCGCCTGACTCAACGCCGAAAGGAGGTGCACAATGGCCAAGCGACCCGCAATTGGACTCATTGCCGGGGTTCTTGCAATGCCGGTGCTCGCCCTCGACATCAGCGAATACGATCTGGTCGACCTGAGTCATTCCTACGGCAGCGACACCCTGTATTGGCCGACTTCGCCGTCTCGATTTCAAAAAACGACACTGTCGTATGGGGAATCCGACAGCGGCTACTTCTATTCGGCTTTTTCGTTCTGTACACCCGAGCACGGCGGCACGCATCTCGATGCGCCGCTTCATTTCTCCGCTGACGGTCAGCCGACCGACAAGGTTCCTTTGGAGAATCTTTTTGCGGCAGCAGTCGTAATTGATGTCACGGAAAAAGCTGCCAGGGATCGAAACTACCTACTAAGTGCCGATGACGTTCGAAAATTCGAAGAACAGCACGGTCGCATCGATCCGGGAACGATAGTCTTGCTTCGTACGGATTGGAGCCGGTACTGGCCTGATGCCAGGAGTTACCTGGGCGATGACACGCCGGGCGATGCAAGCAATCTTGTATTCCCATCATATGGCGAAGGCGCGGCGCGGTTACTGGTCGAGGAACGTGATGTTGCCATATTGGGTGTAGATACCGCCTCCACAGACTTCGGCCAGTCACAGAACTTTATTGTTCATCGTATCGCTGCCGCCCGTAATGTCAGTAATCTGGAAAACCTGACTAACCTGGATAAGCTACCGCCAACCGGCTCCCTGGTTATGGCACTGCCAATGAAAATCGAAGGGGGATCCGGTGGCCCTGTCCGGGTTGTGGCGTTTGTGCCCAAATAGGCCTCATTGTCGCGGGTCAACCGGAGAATATTCCGCTACCAAGGGTTCGCTTGGTTGGTGGGCGGCCATTCGCTACGTCCATGCCGGGCAGGAAGACAAAGCTATCGAGTAGTTGGAACGCGCATATGAGCAGCGGGACCCCAATCTGGCGTTCTTGTGATTGCCCGAATTCGAGAATCTCCATTCCGAACCCAGAGTCCGGGAGCTAATGCGGCGCATGGACATACTTTAGGCCCGGAATTTCTACCAAAAAACGCTTAGGTAAACGAAGCCGCCTTCGAGGCGTTGTTCCAGTCTGCCTCGCCAGAAAGGCTTGTTAATGGTCACATCCAGTTTGACGCCCTGATAATTCACACCTATGCCAAAATTGTCGGTAAGCTGATAATTAAGACCTATCGACCGATTAGTCAGAATCCCGTCGTATTTGTCGACGCTCGCATCCATCCAGTCATAGCGAGCTCTAAACGCCCAGTTTGGCGATAAAGAGTATTTGTACCAGATACCGATATTGGGCAATGCCTGTTCGTGGCCCACTAATTCCGAACGAGATCCTCCCGGGAGCCCGGCAATCAGTACCTCTCCCTGAATAAAAGCCCTGAACTTGAGTTGGTGAAGACCCAAGCCGACGCCAAAATCGTGACGCGGGCTGCTGTCGAATTCATAACCGAAAAAAAATCGGGTCACCGAGAATTCTTGTCCGACCAGTACATTGGTACCCTCTTCGAACACGAAGTCCCGCCATTCAACATCCTCGGTTAATGCCGCTCCCGTGGCGCTGGTTGACTTAAAGTACTGTCCATACAATGCCCACTTTTTGCCAAATCCCCAGCCAAAATCCATGGAGAAAGTTTCATCATCTTGTTTAGTGCCGGTAACTCGTTCGAATTCGAAATCGTCGTTGATTCCAGAAATTCCTCCGTCGACACCCAGCGTGGTTTCTCGATCCGGAAAATAAATGCCCAGATCAACGAAAAACTTTTCCGTCAGATAAGGATGGACGCCGGTTTGTTGCTGCGCATGAAGCGAGGTGCAGGCAGACATGAACAGTAAGCCGAATGCAGCAATCCACTTTTTGCCACGAATGTCGATCCCGGTCATATTCCAAGGCTACCGTTTTTTTAACCGCTGCCTAATTGATAGACCAGTAACGCGCCAACATAACCAATCGTACTCATATAAACCCAGGCAAATATCGGCCAGCGCCAACTGTTCGTCTCGCGCTGAATGACTGCAAGTGTCGCAGCACACTGCAGGCAGCACGCATAAAAAATCAGCAGCCCAAATACCATCGGTAATGTGTACACGGCAGTTCCGTCGGGCCATGTCGCAGACTTCAGCCTTTGCGCGAGTCTCACATCATCAGCCTCGTCGCCAACGGCATAGACCGTTCCCAGTACGGCGATCACGACTTCGCGGGCAGGAAAGCCCGCAATAACGGCCGCCGAGATCTTCCAGTCCCAGCCCAATGGTCTGAAAACTGGTTCGACAACCTGGCCCGCCCGTCCGAGCCAGCTCTGCGCGAGTTGATCAGCGGCAGCCTGATGCTCCAGTTGCTGGAGTTTCTCAGCGAGTGCAGTGCCCGACAAGGACGTTTCGGCAACAACTTTTTGTTCCGCCAATTGCGACGCGAGCGTATCGGATCTCGGGAAATAGGCCAGCGCCCAGACAATCACGGCGACGCTGAAAATTACCGTGCCTGCGCGACGCAGGAATATTCTTACGCGGCCGAGGAGTTGCATACCAACTGTGCGCCAGTTTGGTTTGCGAAACTCAGGCAGCATTAATGCAAAGGGCGGCTTCGGTCCCCGAAGCGCCGTTACCTTTAACAGCAAGGCTGTCAGAATGCCGGCAACAATGCCGAGCACATACAGCCCGAGCAAAACGAGCCCCTGCAAATTCAGCCAGCCGACGGTTTGCGCTGGCACGAATGCCGCTATCAACAATGCATATACGGGAAGTCTCGCGGAACAGGTCATGAACGGTGCCGCGAGCATCGTCGCAATTCTGTCGCGACGATTGGGAATAACTCGCGTCGCCATGATGCCGGGAACAGCGCAGGCGAAACTCGAAATCATCGGAATGATGGACTGTCCGGATAACCCGACGGAGCGCATGACACGATCCATCAGGTATGCCGCGCGTGCAAGATAGCCCGAGTCCTCGAGCAAAATAATAAACAGGAACAAAATCATTATTTGCGGCAGAAAAACGATCACACTGCCAACGCCCGCGATCAGCCCATCCGATATCAGGCTTGCAACAGCGCCCGCCGGCAGAATTATTGCCACAAAGGACCCGAGCGCAGCGGTACCGGCATCGATTGCGTCCATTATCGGCGTCGCCCATGCGAACACCGCCTGAAATACGATGGCCATTACGACGAAAAGGCCGATCGTTCCGGGTATTGGTCGGTTTAGCCAGGCATTGACATGCGAGCCCCAGGTCAGCAATGGCGGCACCCTGCGCTGCACCTCATCCAGAACCTCGCGTACCCACTTGTAGCGATACCTCGCTTCAGTGGCGAGCGGCGGATCATCGCCGAATAATTCGCGCCTCACCTCAGCCAGAGTTCCGTTGTTATCTGAGCCGTCGATCAGTGCCCGTTCGATTTCTATCCTGCGCTTTGTTCCTCCCGACTCAGCCGCGAGCTTTTCCGCCGCCTTGTTCAGTTCGGGCCAGAACATCGGCAGTTCAGGCTTTGGCAAGTTTGGTAATTCTGCAAGAGCGTCCCGAAGCGCCCCCATTCCATGTCCGGTTGTTGCCACGACCGGGCAGACAACCGCGCCTCCCAGTCTGGCCTGCAAGGCTTCTATATCCACGCGGAGTCCGTTGAGATCTGCCGCATCGGACATGGTCAGTGCAACAACCATGGGAAGTTCCAGCTCCATCAGTTGTTGCACCAGGTACAGGCCCTGATACAGGTTTGTCATGTCGACGACTGCAAGGATTCCTGCCGGAGGGTTTGTGCCCGGCATCCTGCCGAGAACGACATCGACAGCGATGCGCTCCTCCATCGAGTTAGCGCTCAGGGAAAAAGTACCGGGCAGGTCGATAAGTTCAAAAACGACCTTGCCGACATCGGCGGTGCCAATGTGCTTCTCGACAGTCGCACCCGGATAATTCGCGGTCCGCTGGCGGAGTCCGGTCAGGCGATTGAAGAGCGTACTTTTTCCGGAATTGGGGTTGCCGACAACCGCGATGCTGGCGGACGGTCGCCGGCTTGCAGTTATCTGGTCAACCGAAACACGCGTTACGCTGGACTTAGCCACCGGTGGGGCGCGGGGACACGGTGAAGTGCCGGGCGTGCTCTTTGCGCAGGGAGATCGCGCTGCCGAACAGTCTGAACTCGAGCGGGTCTCCGCCGATGGCAGCGCTGGAATATTCTAATTCCGCGCCTTCAACGAGGCCCAGAACCATAAGCCTCTGCACCATCGGATCGCTCGTATCGATCGCCTGAATGACGCCTTTCTGGCCACGCTGCAAGGATGCGAGAGTTATGGTCTGCAAACCCGTATTCCGCCGGTTATTATCGATCGCAAATGGTAACGATTCTCATTTGCGATAGCAATACGTGATAATCCTTACGGTATGAAGCCTGCAAGTAATTGATATTTCTAGCTTAACCAGGCCTTACCCTTGGCGTCGAGAGAGTACCAGAGCAGGAAAGCGCCGATCGCCGTCACCAGCAACGGCATGCCTGCAGCCCCGATGCCCATCACCTCGATGGTATTGGCCACCAACAGCCAATAGCCGAACAGCACGATGATCGCAGCGAATGACACCAGAAAGACAGATACACACCATGCCTTCTTGAGTAACAGACCAATACAGGCAAGCACACCGCCAAAAACCGAGATTGCGAATGCCCCGGTCACCCATGCCGGCATGGATTCATAAAGCGCCCTTTCTGCCTCAGGCATATTGCCAAGCGCCTCCGGGCTCATCGTGACCTGCATGACATATGACATGACGCCCATCAGGTTCCATAGAAGCGCAACGATGCCAATGATCAGAAACGAACGCGGCGTCTCGCTGATTGATTCTTCAGACATAGCAAACCCCTTTTTATTTATTTGTCTTCGGGATGTGCCGGAATTATCTGCTACTCAGCGTTTTTTCGCCAATGCCGCACAGGGTTTATATCGAAAACAAGCAAGGACATGATCGTTCACCATGCCCGTTGCCTGCATGTGCGCGTACATGATCGTGCTTCCGACGAACTTGAAGCCGCGGTTTTTCAAATCCTTGCTCATTTCGTCCGATTCTTTCGATGTCGCCGGAATGTCCGAGTCCTTGCGAAATCTATTTTGCTTGGGTTGTCCCTCGACGAACTGCCAGATGTAGTTACAAAAGCTGTCGTATTCTTCCTGTACCTTCAGAAACAATTTGGCGTTAGTAACGGCCGAATTGACTTTTTGTTTGTTTCTGACGACGGCCGGATCCAGCAATATTCTTTCGATTTTCTTTTTCGTAAATCGCGCCACTTTCTCCACGTCGAAGTCTGCGAAGTTCTTTCGGTAGCCTTCGCGCTTGTTGAGAATGGTCGACCAGCTCAGACCGGCCTGCGCCCCCTCAAGGATCAGAAACTCGAACTGTGTCTTGTCATCCCAGACCGGCACCCCCCACTCTTTGTCGTGGTACTCGATATAGGGAAGGCTGGCTTCCCCGGCCCAAGCGCATCGGATGGTCTTTTTTGGCATTAGTGGATCCTCTTATTAGAAAGGGGACGGACCCCGTATAACGTCAGTGCTTGCCGTTTGGATCATAGGTCAAAATGGGGTCCGTCCCCAGATTCTAAATTGGGCGTAAGACGATAAAAAAGGCCCGCACGAATGCGGGCCTTTTTTTCTTACTTAGCGAAGCAAGTATCGGGGGTTTAGGCATCGCCTCCGCATTTGCCTTCGCCACACTTGCCTTCTTCGCCTTTATCTTCAGCCTTGCCTTCCTTGTCGCCGCCACAGCTGCCTTCGGCCTCGCCTGCTTTGTCGCCACCGCAGCTGCCTTCTTCGCCTTTACCTTCAGCATCGCCTTCCTTGTCGCCGCCACAACTGCCTTCAGCCTCCTGGCCTTTATCGCCGCCGCAACTGCCCTCAGCCTTGTCGCCTTTATCGCCGCCGCAGCTGCCTTCAGCTTCGTCGCCACCCTTGTCGCCACCACAGCTACCTTCGCCTTCGCCGAGCATGTAAGCCGTGCTCAGTGTGGTCATAGCAAACGGGCTCGCGCCGGTGTCGGCCTGTGCAGCTTCAACTGCCGCCAACGATCCAGCCAATGCGATGCTAACCGCCAACGCAATCGGTGTTGCTACTCTTTTCTCAGACATTTCTATCTCCTACCTCTGGTCAAATAAAAAGGTGTCAGGTCTAAATTTCGTGACACCCCCGAAAGGAAAAAGGAAAGCTACCTGACACCTTCTTCCTAAATACTCCACTTCACCGAGTCGATCACTCGTGTTTCCACTTCGTTCATCCGCTCGCCTCGTTCTCCGATTATGGCGATGCTGCCCTTACCGACCGGCAAAATGACACCTTCGATACTTTTGCCATCAAGTGATATCGGCATGTCTACCATTTCCTTGGGCATTAGCAGAATCGTAATGGGTCCTTTCTCTCCCTGCATGACGAGGTGCGGGACCTCCATTCCGTCGATTTCACAGCTTCTTGCATAGGTGATCAGGCCGACGTCGCGATCCATCGTTGCTATCGCGGGTCGGACGACCGAATAAAGCTTGCGGTCGGAAACGGCTACATCCGTCACCGTCAGCGCTCTAGGTTCGTGGTCGAGGTGCGCAATGACCTGTTCCGCGAGTGTGCCCCGCCCGTCCCATATGTCGGGATTGATCATTCGCACGCCGATGACGGTCGCCAGCACGACACTGGCGGCGAGTGCTAGCCATACCGGGGTCGTAAATTTCCCCGGCCGGCGTGAGGCCAGATCCACGATCTTTTCCTCAGCTGTCACTGGCGGCAGCTCCGGCATCGCGAGCTCCGGCACATCGATCGCAAGCGCCGTAGCAATTCTCGCATCGAGCGCTCGCATCTCTGCTTTGAGCACATTGCAGGACGAACATTCAGCCGAGTGCAGGGCGCCACCGTCGAATGATTCCGACGGGTCCGCTGCAATGGCTTCTTTATACTGTTCGCAATTCATGTTTGTACCCGCGGCGCTCATGTTGCCGCTCCTTCACCAACTTCGTCCTTCAGTTTGTTGCGCGCCCGGTGCAGTCGAGTCAGAACGGCACCCGGCTTTATGCCCATCAATTCCGCGATCTCCTTCGTCGAGTGTCCCATCAGGACCTGCAGTACGAGCGGTTCGCGGTAATCGTCCTCTAATTTGTATATAGCCTCTCTTACATCATCGAGGTCAGTGTCCGAACTTTCCGCCAGCATCGCTGCCTGGGACGCGGTCAGGTTGTCGATATCGACCGTCTCCAATCGCTTGCGCTCGAAATACCTCGCGTTTTCCCGGCGCACAATGGTCAACACCCACTGCTTCGCCGCCTCTTCCTCGCGTAATGCGTCAAGCGATTTCCAGGCCCGGAGCAGCGCCTCTTGTACGACGTCCTCCGCAATTGACGGGTCCCGGCTCAGCCAGGCCGCATAGCGGTACATGTCCCGGTGCCATACGCTCACAAGCCGATCAAACCTTTGCCTGCGCTCCAAGTCCGCATTACTGCTATTCATACGAGATGACCTGCTTTTTTGGCTAATTATTACCCGGGGTCGGGGTTTTTGTGATTCAGACGTGGAAACCCGGCTGAAATACAGGGAAAATCCAACACTTACCCACGACTGAAACTGCTATGAGTAGATCGACCCCCGGTCAGTTCCCTTCAACGAGGCTACGGCGAACACGCCGCAGTGCAGCATTGCGGCGCCTGGTCGCCGAGTCCACGCTCGGCCCTTCGGACCTGATCTATCCGATGTTCGTGCTGGACGGCAAAAATCGCTCTGCGGCCGTCCTTGCGATGCCGGGCATCGAACGTCTCAGCATCGACGGCATTCTAAAGGAAACTGACGAGGCGGTGTCGCTCGGCATCCCGGCAATCGCCCTGTTCCCGGTTATCGATGCTGAATTGAAGAGTCTTGATGGCGAAGAATGCGCTAACCCGGTCGGCCTCGTGCAACGTACTGTCACTGCAATCAAGGCCAAGCATCCCGATCTGGCGGTGATCACCGATGTCGCTCTGGATCCCTACACCACCCATGGGCAGGACGGCATCATCGACGAGGACGGCTATGTTCTGAATGACGAGACAGTCGAGATGCTCGTGAAACAGGCAGTCTCACATGCGGAAGCCGGTGCAGATATGGTCGCCCCGTCCGACATGATGGACGGGCGCATCGGCGCGATTCGTAACGACCTCGAAAATAACGGTTTTCATAACACGCTGATCCTCGCTTATGCTGCGAAGTACGCTTCCTGTTTCTACGGCCCGTTCCGCGATGCCGTTGGTTCCGGCGAAAATCTCGGCGGCGGCGACAAGAGCACTTATCAAGTGGACCCGTCGAACAGCGATGAAGCATTGCGAGAGGTCGCGCTCGATCTGGACGAGGGCGCAGATTTGATCATGGTGAAGCCGGCCATGCCGTACCTCGATGTGATCAGGAAGGTT
>Ga0255053_10002126_pt1 | contig 10636 bp, 8 predicted proteins | sample JV7_2_22_MG_FD_188635 | JGI IMG/M metagenome (GOLD analysis project Ga0255053, IMG submission 188635) | Seawater microbial communities from Jervis Inlet, British Columbia, Canada - JV7_2_22 | ecosystem: Environmental > Aquatic > Marine > Inlet | place: Canada: British Columbia | collected...
CAAGCGCCGCTCGACCGCATCGAGGCGCTCCCACACGCCGGGAATCGGCACGAGATCCTGCAAGATGGGCTGTTCCACACGGCCTCCGCGCTGCGGGGGACCGATGGTACCGGCCGGATTCCCCCTAGCTGCCAGGCTGCCGACAAGTCCCCCGGGCTACGAAGGACCCCGCCCTATACTCGGAAAGGCGCGCCGGGCACTCGGTGCGCCACAGTTCTTGGAGCGGACGGAAGCGCAACACGGTGTTCGAGCGATTCACAGACAGGGCTCGCAGGGTCGTCGTCCTGGCTCAGGAAGAGGCCAGGCTCCTCAACCACAACTACATCGGCACGGAGCACATCCTGCTGGGCCTCATCCATGAGGGCGAGGGCGTCGCCGCCAGGGCTCTGGAGGGCATGGGGATCAACCTCGAGTCCGTGCGCAGCCAGGTCGTCGAGATCATCGGCCAGGGATCGCAGGCCCCGAGCGGCCACATTCCGTTCACCCCGCGTGCCAAGAAGGTCCTCGAGCTGTCCCTGCGAGAGGCGCTCCAGCTCGGTCACAACTACATCGGAACCGAGCACATCCTCCTCGGCCTGATTCGCGAAGGCGAAGGGGTCGCCGCCCAGGTGCTCCAGAAGCTCGGAGCAGAGCTCCACAAGGTCCGCCAGACGGTCATCCAGTTGCTGTCCGGCGTCCAGGGAGAAGAAGGCGCCCCGGCCGGTGGCCATCCCGGGACCTCGGGCCGCGCAGAAGGCGGCTCGACGTCTGGTTCGACCGTGCTCGACCAATTCGGCCGCAACCTCACCCAGCTGGCCAGGGAACACAAGCTCGATCCGGTGATCGGCAGGGAGACCGAGATCGAGCGGGTCATGCAGGTGCTCTCCCGGCGGACGAAGAACAACCCGGTTCTCATCGGAGAGCCCGGCGTCGGCAAGACGGCGATCGTCGAGGGTCTCGCCCAGCGGATCGTCGACGGCAATGTGCCGGACACCCTCACCGACAAGCATCTCTACACCCTGGACCTCGGTGCCCTCGTCGCCGGCTCCCGGTACCGCGGCGATTTCGAGGAGCGCCTGAAGAAGGTGTTGAAAGAGATCCGAACCCGCGGCGACATCATCCTGTTCATCGACGAGATTCATACGCTGGTCGGCGCCGGAGCCGCCGAGGGAGCCATCGATGCCGCATCGATCTTGAAGCCCATGCTGGCCCGCGGTGAGCTGCAGACGGTCGGCGCCACCACGCTCGAGGAATACCGCAAGTACCTGGAGAAGGACTCGGCGCTCGAGCGGCGCTTCCAGCCGATCCAGGTCGAGGAGCCCTCGGTGGCGGACACCATCAAGATCCTCGAAGGCCTGCGTGACTCCTACGAGGAGCACCACAAGGTCAAGTTCACCGACCAGGCGCTCGTGAACGCCGCCAACCTGGCCGATCGCTACATCGCGGACCGGTTCTTGCCGGACAAGGCCATCGACTTGATCGACGAGGCCGGGTCGCGTATGCGGCTGAAGCGCAAGGACCTGCCGCCGGAGCTGCGTGAGATCGACGACCAGATCGGCAAGCTGCGCGTCGACAAGCGTGACGCGGTGCTCGCCCAGCAGTACGAGCGGGCCGCCCAGTTGCGCGACCAGGAGCGCAACCTCATGACCGACCGCGGCGATCGCGAGCTCGAGGCGCAGACCGTCGGGTTCGATGCCTCAGCGGTGATCGACGAGGAGGAGATCGCTGAGGTGCTCGCCCAGTGGACCGGCATCCCCGTGCAGCGCCTGACCGAAGAGGAGACCACCCGGTTGCTTGCCATGGAGGACGAGATGCACAAGCGCATCGTCGGCCAGCAGGACGCCATCACCGCCGTGTCCAAATCGATCAGGAGGACTCGAGCTGGCCTCAAAGACCCCAAGCGTCCGTCCGGCTCGTTCATCTTCCTGGGTCCCTCGGGCGTCGGCAAGACCGAGTCGGCGAAGTCCCTGGCCGAGTTCCTCTTCGGCGACGAGAGCGCCCTGATCCAGATCGACATGTCGGAGTACATGGAGAAGCACGCCGTCAGCCGACTGGTGGGCTCGCCTCCTGGCTACGTGGGCTACGACGAGGGAGGCCAGCTCACCGAGGCCGTGCGGCGCAAGCCCTTCTCCGTTGTGCTCTTCGACGAGATCGAGAAGGCCCACCCCGACGTCTTCAACATCCTGTTGCAGATCCTCGAGGACGGCCGTCTCACCGACTCGCAAGGCAGGCACGTCGATTTCAAGAACACCGTGATCATCATGACGTCCAACCTCGGCACGGCCGAGCTGCACAAGAAGTCGATCGGCTTCACGGCAGAGGACGACGACACGAGCTACAACGTGATGCGCGAGAAGGTCATGGAGGCGCTGAAGCGGCACTTCCGTCCGGAGTTCCTCAACCGCATCGACGAGGTCATCGTCTTCCACGAGCTGACGATGGCCGAGGTCAAGGAGATCGTCGATCTGCTGTTGAAGCGGGTACGGACCCAGCTCGAGTCCCAGGCGATCGACCTGGCCCTCAACGACGCCGCCAAGCAGCTGCTCGCCACCAAGGGCTACGACCCCCAGTTGGGGGCGCGCCCGCTGCGCCGGGCCATTCAGCAGCTCTTGGAGGATCCACTGTCCGAGAAGGTGCTGCACAAGGAATTCCCCGCAGGGAGCACCGTGCTCGTCGACATCGACCCTGACGAACCGGACCGCCTCAATTTCGTCTCGGTCGAAACCCCGGACTCTCCTTCCCTGGAGATGGCCGAGAACGAGTGACGGCTCCCGTTCTTGCGTAGGAATCCGGCGCAATACGCCGCGCAGTTACGCAAGAACAGCAACCGGTCACGCGGGGATGGGTTCCTCGGCGCCAGCGGCCACGACGCGGCCCGGTTTGACCAGGTAGATCAGCGGGATCGACAGCACCGTCACCGCCACTTTGATGACGATGTTGGTGAAGGCGATCTCCCAGACGATCCCGAGCGGCACGGTGCCGGCGAAGGCGAGCACGGCGAACAGGAACGAATCCACCGGGATCGCCACACCGTTCGAGGCCAGCACCCGCCCCCACTGATGCCGCTCCGCAAATCGACTCACCCATGCCGAGTAGACCTCGGTGTCGATGAGCTCTGCAATGACCTCTGCGACGATCGAGGCGGCCACGATGCGCCACACGGGCGCCAGCACCTGGCCGAACAGTTCGGTCGTCGCCCCTGCGTCCGGCGTACCTGGGAGATTGGCCACGAGCCAGAAGAGCCCTGCCATGAGCACGTTGATTCCGGCTGCGGTGAAGATCAGCGTGCGGGCCACCCGCTTGCCGGCGACCTTGTGCACCAGGTCGCGGATGGTGAACGTCAGCGGGTAGATCAACGTCCCACCGTCGGTGGTCCAGCCGGCGATCTCGATGAGCCGCAGGCTGGCGATGTCGGCCATCATCTGGGCGGCGACGTAGGCCGCAGCCAGGAAGGCCACGAGCGAGGCCGCCTTGCTCGTCAACAACACCCGGTCGGTCATTCCGGCCGCAGACTATCGGCCGATGGATGCCAGTCATGAGGCCGCTCGCGATATGGAGACAGCGCCGTTGGTTGCCTAGACTCTGGGGGCTTCCCCAACTCATCGGGAGAAGCACATCCAAAGAAAGGGTTTGTCTTCATGACGAAACGGAGAGGCTTCGCCGTCGCGCTGTTGCTCGTCGTGTTTGCGCTCGTAGCCGCTGCCTGTAGCAGCGACAGCGACGACACCACGACCACGACCGCTGCGGGCGGAGAAGATACGACTACGACGACTGCAGCAGCGACCACCACCACGGCGGCCGAAACGACGACGACTGGCGCCGCGTTGCCCGGCGTCGAGCCGATCAAGACATGCCTGGTCACCGACCTTGCCGGTGTCGACGATCGCAGCTTCAACGCCAGCGCATGGGCGGGCGTGCAGGCCGCAATGGACCAGGGCTTTGCCACCGAGGACTCGTTCTTCCTCGAGTCGACCGACGCCTCGGACTGGCAGCCGAACATCGATCAGATGATCGAGCAGGGTTGTCAGCACATCGTGACGGTCGGCTTCGCCCTCGGCGAAGTCACGGCGATCAATGCCCAGGCGCAGACCGACATCATCTGGACGATGGTGGACAACGTGCTGACCGACGAGAACTTCGCACCGCTGGCACTGCCCAACGTGCGTGAGCTCGTCTACCAGACCGATCAGGCCGCATTCGCTGCCGGCTATCTCGCAGCAGGCGTGTCGCAGACCGGAGTGCTGTGCACCTACGGCGGTGCCAACTTCCCGACGGTGGCCATCTTCATGGACGGCTTCACCCGCGGCGCGGCGCACTACAACGACGTGAAGGGCACAGACGTCACGGTCCTCGGTTGGGACGTCGAGGCGGCGGACGGCCTGTTCACAGGCAGCTTCACCGACATGGACCTGGCCAGGAGCACGGCCGAGAGCCTGTTCCAGGAGAGCTGCGACATCATCATCCCGGTTGGCGGTGCGATCAACCTGCCCGCCGGTGACGCCATCGCAGATCTCGGGCTTGATGCTGCCCTGATCGGCGTCGACGCCGATGCGTTCTTCGCCATGCCGGATCAGTACGCATCGCTGTGGCTGACCACCGTCGAGAAGGCCATTGCGCCGCTCGTCACCCTGTCGGTCCAGCAGCAGGCCGAGGAAACGTGGGCCGCAGGCGCCTTCGTCGGCAATCTGAACAACGACGGCGTAGGCCTGTCTGAGTTCCATGATTGGGATGCACGGGTGTCCGGTGAGCTGAAGGCCGAGGTCCTCCAGGTCCTTCAGGACATCAAGGACGGCGCCATCAAGGCCGACTTCACGCCTGTCGGGTACTGAGCCGATCGACTGATCTGGATCGAATGCGCGGGGCCTCCGTTACGGCGGAGGCCCCGCTCTCGTGTCCGACGCCGCCGCTTGCGAAGCTCTAGGGTGCAGCCGGCATTGGGCGTTCGGAGGGCCGGGTGGAACTCGAGCTGAGGGGCATCACCAAGCAGTTCCCTGGGGTGCTCGCCAACGACGACGTCAATCTCAGCGTCGCCGAGGGCGAGATCGTTGCCCTGCTCGGTGAGAACGGCGCCGGCAAGACCACCCTGATGAACATTCTGTACGGGCTGTACACGCCCACCGCAGGGGAGATCCTCGTCGACGGTGAACCCCTCGATCTGGAGTCCCCGGGCGACGCTATCGCCGCCGGCATCGGCATGGTGCACCAGCACTTCATGCTCGTTCCGGTGTTCACGGTCACGGAGAACGTGATCCTCGGCGATGAGCCCACCAAGCAGGTCGGATGGCTCGACAGACGTCGGGCGCGCAAGACCGTGCGGGAGATCTCCAGCAGGTACAGGCTCGACGTCGACCCCGATGCCATCGTCGAGGATCTGGCGGTCGGCATCCAGCAGCGGGTCGAGATCATCAAGGTTCTCGAGCGGGAAGCCCGCGTTCTCGTGTTCGACGAGCCAACCTCGGTCCTGACGCCGGTAGAGGTCGAAGGGTTCTTCGGCATCGTCAACGGGCTCAAGGCCGACGGCAAAGGGATCATCTTCATCAGCCACAAGCTCGGCGAGGCCCTCGAGATCGCGGATCGAATTGTCATCATGCGCCGCGGCCAGACCGTCGCCGAGGTCCGGCCGTCCGAGGTGACCGAGGAACAGCTCGCCGAGTTGATGGTGGGCCGTCCGGTCGATCTCGTCGTACACAAGGAAGAGGCGACCCCGTCCGACGTGGTCCTCTCCGTCGAGAATCTCGTCGTCCTGGACGACCGGCACCAGCGCGCGGTCGACGGATTGTCGTTCGAGGTGCGAGCCGGTGAGATCGTCGGTATCGCCGGTGTTCAAGGCAATGGGCAGTCGGAACTCGTCGAGTCGCTGACGGGCCTGCGAGCGTCACTGGGGGGCGTGGTGCGTCTCGGCGACGAGGATGTCACGACGAAGTCGCCGCGAGCGATCCACAAACGCGAAGTAGCGCACGTGCCTGAGGATCGCCAGAAGAGCGGCCTCGTGCTGCCGTTCACGGTGACCGAGAACATCGTCCTCGACTCGTACTACGAGGCGCCGCTCTCGCGCGGTGTCCAGATGGACTGGGGTGCAGCGCGCGAACGTGCCGTCCGGCTCGTGGAGGAGTACGACGTGCGGACGCCGAGCGTTGATGTCCTGGTGTCGACACTGTCGGGAGGCAATCAGCAGAAGGTCATCGTTGCTCGGGAGTTCGACCGCGACGTGCGGCTCGTGATCGCGTCCCAGCCGACGCGCGGCATCGATGTCGGCTCGATCGAGTACATCCACTCCCGAGTTGTCGAGGAGAGAGACGACGGCGCCGCCGTGCTCATCGTCTCGTCCGAGCTCGATGAGGTCATGGCGCTGTCCGACCGCGTCCTCGTGATGTACGAAGGAAGGATCGCCGGCGAGTTCGATGGCAGCGCCACGTCCACTGACATCGGCCTGGCGATGCTGGGCAGCCAGACGGACTCGGAGGCATCGTGAGCAGCGGCGGACCCCCTCCAGAGGACAGGATGCCCGACCGGGGCTATCCGGAGTGGTTCGCCCGCGTTTCAGGAGTCGGCAGTTCCGTCCGTCAGGCGATCCTGGTCCCGGCCCTGGCACTGCTCACTGCCCTCATCATCGGAGCGGTCATCATCGCGCTGACCGATTTGGACACGCTGAGTGTCTGGGGCGAAGACCCGGTCGAGGCGTTCCGGCTGACGATGAGCGGCGTCTTCGACGCGTACAAGGCGCTCTTCGTGGGCTCGTTCGGTTCACCGCGCGCGATCTCGGAGACGTTGTTCGCTGCGACGCCGCTGATCTTCGCGGGTCTCGCCGTTGCGGTGGGGTTCCAGGCCGGACTCTTCAACATCGGTGTCAACGGTCAGATGCACATCGGTGGGATGGCGGCTCTGTGGGTCGGTTTCGCGATCGCCGTGCCCGCGTTCATCCACATCCCGCTGGCGCTCGCCGCCGCGGTCATCGGAGGCGCAGCCTGGGCCGCCATTGCCGGTCTCCTCAAGGCCCGCACCGGAGCGCACGAGGTGATCACGACCATCATGTTGAACTTCGTTGCGCTCTTTCTCGTCGACTACCTCTTGAAGTCTTCGATCTTTCAGGAGGCTGGTCGCAACGACCCCATTTCGCAGCAGGCGAACCCTTCAGCGCAATTCCCGACACTGATCGGCGGCTTCCGGCTGCACGTCGGCTTCATCGTCGCCCTGGCCGCGGTCGCCTTCATGTGGTGGCTGATGTATCGGTCGACGCTCGGCTTCGAATTCCGCGCCGTCGGCTTCAACCCCGACGGTGGCCGATACGCCGGAATGAACGTGGCGTGGATCTACGTGGCCGTCATGGCGGTCGCCGGAGCGCTGGCCGGGATGGGCGGTGCCAACCAGGTTCTCGGACTCGAGCCCTATCGCGGGATCTCCAACTTCGCCGGCACGATTGGTTTCGATGCCATCGCCCTGGCCCTGCTCGGCCGGTCTCATCCCGTCGGCGTGCTCGTCGCCGGGCTCCTCTTCGGCGCACTGCGCGCCGGCGGCCGCGAGATGCAGGGAGCCGCAGGCATCCCGATCGACCTCGTGCTCGTCCTCCAAGCGCTGATCATCGTGCTGATTGCAGCTCCGGAGTTGGTGCGTGCGATCTACCGGATCAAGACGCCCGAAGAGGATGCAGGAACAACGATCTCGACGGGGTGGGGAGGATGACGGCCTCCTCGACCACGACCGAGACCACGGTCAAGACCAGGGCCACACCGGAGGAGCGGCGGGCCACCGCAGTCGGCATCGTGCTGATTCTGTTGGGCGCGTTCGTCTTGTGGGTGTTTGCGCTCGGCGTCGAGTCTGGAGTCCAATCGACCTTCAACCTGTCGTTGCCCGGAGAGCGTCTTCAAGGCCTGTCCTGGGCGGCCAACTCGCAATGGTTGGCCTTCATCGTTGCAGGGATCCTTGGCTTCCTGGGTGGCTGGGTGCTGCGCAGGTCCCACGTCAAGTGGACCAACCTGGCGCTTGCCATCGGCCTCGGTCTGTTTGCCCTCGCCTTCCTCACGTGGGCTGCCGCGGATGGGTCGTTCAGCCTCGTTGGCATGCTGCGGTCGACCGTGATCCTCTCGGTTCCAGTGACACTCGGTGCGCTCACCGGTCTCATGTGCGAGCGGGTTGCCGTGATCAACATCGCCATTGAGGGGCAGTTGCTCACCGCGGCGTTTGTCGGCACGATCGCAGGCTCGGCGTGGGGCATCTGGGTGGGCCTCGTATTGGCGATGCTCACGGGGGCGATCCTCGGTGCCGTCCTCGCCGTGTTGGCGATCCGATTCCGTATCGATCAGATCATTGCCGGCGTCGTCATCAACATCTTCGCGCTCGGCCTGACGTCGTTCCTGGCGCGCCGCGTGCTGTCGGAGGCACAGGATCTGAACTCGCCGGGTCGATTCACGTCGTTCAAGATCCCGATCCTGGGGGATATCCCGGTGATTGGCTCGATGTTCTTCAACCACAACATGTTCGTCTACGCCACCTTCATCCTCGTCATCGTGCTTCACTTCGGGCTGTTCTACACCCGATGGGGTTTGCGCTCACGATCCGTGGGGGAGCATCCCAAGGCGGCAGACACCGTGGGCATCAACGTCTACCGCACCCGCTATCGCAACGTGATCCTCGGCGGCTTCATCGCCGGCTTCGGCGGCGCCTTCCTCACGCTGGCGCAGGTGTCGCGTTTCGAGGAGAACCTCACTGCCGGGATCGGCTTCATCGGCCTGGCCGCCATGATCTTCGGCCGCTGGATGCCGCTCGGGGCCTTGGGGGCGGGACTGGTGTTTGGCTTCGCGCGCGCCTTGCAGCAGAAGCTCGGCATTCTCGGCACGCCGATCCCTTCGGAGTTCCTCTCGATGACGCCATACATCGTCACGATCATCGTGGTCGCCGGTGTCGTGGGCCGGGCCCGTCCGCCTGCCGCAGACGGCCAGCCGTACATCAAGGAGTAGCACGCGCCCGTGTGGTCGTCTCGCGCAAGGCCGTCTTCTTGTGTGAGCCAATGGCGCTGTATGCCGCGTGGTGTGTGTCGTCCCGGTACGCAAGAAGAACACCGGCCTGGCCGGTCAGCCCTACCTCAAGGAGGAGAACCGCCCGGTGTGGTGGCTACTTCTCGGTCCCGAAGAACCGGAGTCCTTCGAGTGCCAGCTCGTCGAACGGAGGCGCATCCCCCGCAGGCTCCGCCGTGTAGGTCGAGAGCACGTTGATGACCAGCTCGGTCGTTTCCAGACTGGCCACCTGGACCCGCTGCGGCTCGTTGGTGTTCTCCAGTCGATCGTTGATCTCGACGGTGAGATCGTCGACGGTGATCGAGAAGCCCTGGATCTTGTAGTTGCGCTTGAAGCGGACGTCCTCGTGGAGGTTGAGGAACTCGATCTCTTTGAGGGAAACGGGCCGGCTGAAGCGGAGCCGAATCCAGGCGTCTTTGCCGCGAAGACCTTCGTCATTCCAGGAGGTCTCGTCGTTGCCGTCGATCAGGTTGGTGGCCTCGAATCTCACCAGCTCGCTCGATGCTTCGACCGAGCTGGCGAAGATCTCGGTGACGACCGGAGCGATGGTCGACGTGGTCGATGAAGGCGACGTCGTGGATGCCACGTCGTCCCCTCCCCCGCGAAACACGTTGAAGACCAAAGCGACCAGGGCCACGATGAGGACGACTGCCGCGAGGACACCCAGGGCCCTGCCTCCAGGGGACGTGCGCGCCATCGGTGGGGGAGCGACCGGAAGGGGGTCCTGACTGAGCCGGGCTCCGCACTGTTCGCAGTGGCGGTTGTATTCGGGATTGGCGGAGCCGCACGAGGGGCACGAAACCGTGGCCACGCCTGTGGGCGGCGCACTTTGGTGCTGACCGGTCGCCGCCGCCCGCGGGGCAACAACCTCGCCTTCCGGCGGGGCGTCTCCGAGCTCGAAGGGCTCGAAGAGATCGTCGAACTGGTCGTCCCGGTCGTCGGTCATCTCCAACCTTCCCGCACGGGCCACGAACTCACCGCGGGTCGCGCCGTCCGGTATTCTGGCATCGATGTCGTTGTTCTTGCTGGTCCGCCAGGCCGAGGAGTGGACCGTTTTCGGCGTGGTGGCCTTTGTGCTGCTCGTCGCTGCCCTGATCTGGATCGTCGTGACCCTGATCAGGCGCCTCCCAGACGACGAGTGAGGCCGTTCCTGTCACTGCCCGATCGTACGGTGATTCCACCGGAACTGGAGGGGCGTGACCGTACCGACGACCTATCGATGCCGTGACTGTGGACACGAGGCCGGCAAATGGCTGGGGTTCTGCCCGCAGTGTCGGGGCGGCCCGCTCGCCGAGGTGACCGTGCTGCCGGGGCCGGCGGCCATGTCGATTCCGGCCGATGCAACCCGACCCGTCGACCGGCTGCACAGTGGCAGCGATGAAATCGACCGGGTGCTGGGAGGCGGGGTGGTGCCGGGAGCCGCCATGCTCCTGGGCGGTGAGCCCGGCGTCGGCAAGTCGACGCTCACCCTGCAGTGGGCGGCATTGGGCACGGGCAGCACCCTCGTGGTGTCCGCCGAAGAGTCGATCGACCAGGTTGCGCTTCGTGCCCACCGTGTGGGCGCAGCCGGGGACGGGGTGACCTTGGCCGAGACCTCCGAGGTGGCGGCGATCATCGATCTGGCCGAACGGGTTCGCCCCGGCCTT
>Ga0255053_10002134_pt1 | contig 10608 bp, 9 predicted proteins | sample JV7_2_22_MG_FD_188635 | JGI IMG/M metagenome (GOLD analysis project Ga0255053, IMG submission 188635) | Seawater microbial communities from Jervis Inlet, British Columbia, Canada - JV7_2_22 | ecosystem: Environmental > Aquatic > Marine > Inlet | place: Canada: British Columbia | collected...
TAACTTAGCAATGTATTCCGTTGCCTTTGCCCTTTTTTCGGCAACCCACATATCAATGCCAAACGGCATTTTCGTTGTTTCAAGATAAAAATCAATATATATCTGGGCCTCTTCTGCAGTATTTGCAACCATTGCAACCATGGATGGTATCCCTGTAGAAGCAGAGAGTTCTTCCTGTTTTTTTATAAGCTCTTTTGCCCTCTCACGGTCAAAATTGCCTTTTCTGTTCTGCAGGATCCTGTCTTTATTATGGAACATGGATGCGATAAGGAGCGGAGGGTTTTCTCCCGGCTGCCCCCCGATTTTTATTTTGTCTATGTTAAATACTTTTTGTTCAGTCGAAAATTGAAACATATAAGCTCCTTGGATTTAAATACTTAAAGTTTCCATCCTCTGGCAACTTCTATTAATTTCTGAATATTTTCATATGGAACTGTTGGCGGTATATCACATCCAGGCATAAGTATAAAACCACCGTCAGTCCCGGCAGTCTGAATTACATGCTTGCAGGAGTCCTCCACATCCTGGACACTTCCCTGCAGCATTGTATTGACTGGGTCTACATTTCCGGCAAAACACATTTTCCCATGGAGTATCTCTTTGGCCTTTGCAATATCTGTTTTGTGGTCGAGACTTATGCAGCTCGCTCCGGTCTGTGGAAAAAGATCAAGCCTGTCTGTTGTATTGCCGCAAATATGCACCAGAGTATGAGCATTTTTTGATTTTGCCCAGTCAGTGAATTTTTTCAGATACGGAAGGGCAAATGTCTCAAACTGTTTTTTTGATATAAGGTCACCGGATGCTGTTGGGTCGGCAAGACTGATGACCTGAAGTGTACCGTCCGACACAACCGGTTCATAAAGATGAATCAGAAGATCGGTAGCAAAATCCGCAACCTTGTGAACAAGGTCAGGGTTTTTAAAGGTGGCCTTCATCATATTTTCTTCACCAACCATTCTGGCTCCCAGAGTGTAAGGCCCCCATGCTGTCATGGTTAGCACATATTCATTTCCTATTTTCGATTTTGTATCTCTTAATGACTTGAAGACAGTATTAATAATTTCACTTTTGTCTAATTTACCTAAGTCAAGATTTTGCAAATCCTCTACAGATGAAATAAATGATTCTTCAAGATCAGGAGCACCCATTTCTCTGAATTTTATTCCTCCCCCAAAAGCTGACGCATGAAAATTGTTATAACCCGAACCTGCATAGACAATGTCACAAAGCAGTTTATCCGACATCGATACCAGCATGTCGGTCATTTTCCCGGCATCAAGAGATAAGTCCTTAAAAGTAGTGCCATATTCGCGAATGCTCCACATACCGCCTCCAAATAAAGTTACCGGAACTCTTTCAGGTTTCCCCCCTTCAAAGGCCTTTAATATGATTTCTCCCGGTTTCATAACTCCTCCTTTTTGAGTATCTAAATCTGTTTTTGATATATCCTGAAGAACTGTTAGGTTAATTATATGTTATATTTCTTAAGTCCGCAAACATATATATGATATGTCCAGTTTGTGAAGGCTTTGTGAATTAAGACTCCTTTTTAATAAAGTGTTTAATAAAATCAGACAGGTATGGATTAAAATTCTATAAATAATATAATGTATATAGTATTACCTTAATAAACAATAACTCTATTTTTAAACTACAAAAAAATTTAACGTTTTCAACCTGGATAAAGTCATAAATGAAAAGTTTGCCTGCACTACAGATAGGTGATTTAACAGTTGACCCTCCGATTATTCAGGGAGGGATGGGCGTAAGGGTGTCACGTTCAGGTCTGGCTGCCGCAGTTGCGAATGAAGGATGTGTTGGGGTGATTGCCGCTGTAGGTCTCGGAAAGTTTGAAAACAGGCCGGGTTCAGAATTTGAAGCTCTAAATAATGAAGCGTTAAAAAAGGAAATAAGAAAAGCCCGCAGCATGACAAAAGGAATATTGGGGATCAATTTAATGGTAGCCCTCTCGAACTACGAATCTCTGGCAAAGGTTTCTGTTGATGAAGGCATTGATCTGATTATATCCGGCGCAGGACTGCCTTTAGATCTTCCAAAATTTGTAAAGAACTCAAAGACCAGACTCGTCCCTATTATTTCTTCAGTAAGGGCTCTAAAAATTATCTGTAACAAATGGAAAAGGACGTATGACAGGATCCCTGAAGCTGTAATTGTTGAAGGGTCCAAAGCAGGCGGTCATATCGGGTATGATTTTCAGGATGTTGTTGAGAACAAGGCCCCATCACTTGATGATTTAATAATCGATATAGTGAAATTCGCAAACTCTTTCGAACCTCAAATTCCGGTAATAGCTGCCGGTGGAATTTTTGACGGTAAAGACATCGCCCATTTTCTGAAATTGGGTGTTTCCGGTGTGCAGATGGGAACCCGGTTCGTATGTACCGATGAATGTGATGTTCACCAAAGTTTTAAACAGGCATATCTGGATGCAACTGAAGATGACCTTGTAATCATAAAGAGCCCTGTTGGATTGCCGGGCAGAGTGATAAAAAATAAGTTCGTTGATGATATTAAAAAAGGCAGAACCTCGCCTATAGCCTGCAACTATCACTGTCTGAGAACCTGCAATCCGAAAACAGCACCTTATTGCATTGCCAAGGCACTGACAAGTGCAGCAGAAGGAGATCTCGATAAAGGCTTTGTTTTTGCCGGTTCAAACGCGTACAGATGCAACGAAATTGTTCCTGTAAAAACGTTGATTGATGAACTGGTTTCTGAAGCGATACAATATATGTAGATTAACGTAAAATCTTTAGAGATAATAAAAAAGGGCACCCGCAGAGGGGTGCCCTTTACTTTTTTTAGAATATACCATGGTCAAACTTAGGCTGTGGCAGGTATTCCCATTCCTCGCCTTTATTGAACTTGGCCTCTATATCAAGACACTTAAGAGCATATTCAAACGCATACGGTATCCCGGGTCCGCCCGGCACAAACCCTCCAAGGATCATTCCCACCGACGCTGCCTCGAATATCTCTCCTGTAGTCGCTCCATTTTTTATAGCAGGTATTACATGAATTATGCATCTCGGCGAGCAGTAGGCCACTCCGCCTGCCATGAACATCAGCTCTTTCACTTTTTTTGATAATGCCCCATCAGAAAAAATACTTGCATAAAAATCAGCAAATGTCCTTCCGGGCTCCGGTGTAACCGTGTTAATTATCTTAAACATCCTTGGAACAAACCCGCACTGCTTTTCCATATATGCATCAACTTCTTCTGTTGTCATCTTTTTTTCTTCTGACATATCGGCCTCCTTTTGATTTGATGCTTCAGAGCATTGACAAAATAATTTAGTTAGTTTTTCAAGAAAACCCATGAAATTTTCTCAAAGCCTTTAATTAAGCTAAGTCCTTGCCTCCTTTCTTAGAGTTAGAATTACCTTTGTTACTTTGATCAATTTCCGGTAATTAGAGAAAAACCGTGCGACAAATCAGTTATAACAATTAATCGTTAGATGAAGACAATTCCGGTATAAAACAATTCTATACCAATTAATCTAAAAAATCACTATAAATATATCGATAATTATATGATATTTCCGGGAAAAGTCAAATAAAGCTCACATAACCAGTTTTTCTGCGAAAAACCATATGATATAACGTAAAAAATCCATGTTTATTCTGTTGGAACATATTGAATTCTTGAATAAATCATGCAGTCAATATACAATACTTATCACTCTGAATGCGGGCGTAACTCAGTGGTAGAGTATCAGCTTCCCAAGCTGAGGGTCGCGGGTTCAAGTCCCGTCGCCCGCTCCATTTGCGCTAAGGGTTGTGTACCAGACAGCAACAGATATTATGCCAAAGGGATTAATTCACATATATACGGGCGAAGGAAAAGGCAAAACTACGGCTTCTTTCGGGCTTGCGATGAGAGCTGCCGGTCATGGCAAGCGCGTCCTCGTCCTTCAGTACCTGAAAAGCAGTATCAGAAACGCTGGAGAGCTGAGATCAGCTCGAAAGTGCGGTATAAAAGTAATAAAGTTTAAAAATCAGACTTCGCCTCTTTTCGATCCTGCGGTCAGGATTTCGGAACTTAAAAAAACTATCAAAAGCGCTATTGCCCAGTCTATCGAAAAAATAGGTAGTGGTAAATATGATCTAATAATTATGGAAGAATTTAATAACGTTGTCAGTAGTAGATATGCAACTATTGCAGATGTCCGAAAACTACTGAAGGAAAAACCCGAAAACCTCGAACTCGTTTTCACAGGACGAAACGCCTCGCCTGGATTAATCAAACTTGCAGATTATGTAACAGAAATGAAAATGATAAAACATCCTGCTACAAAAGGGGTACTGGCAAGAGAAGGGATAGAGTTCTGACAAGGGCCCGAAGATTCGAGGGGGAATGATTTACACACTTGAATCCTTTACTTATTCATCACTTTCCTTACATGACAGATCCTCTGAATTACTGTTGCGTGGGTTAAGATAAGCATTATTCCCATAATCGTCTCGACCCATCCCGTGATTGCACCGAATGCCATTAGTAAAATCCTCTCCGGTCTTTCCATGATTCCTACCTTGCAATCTTTTCCCATCCCCTCGGCCCTTGCCCTCGTGTAACTAATAAGTAATGCCCCTACCATTGATCCAAGGCTCATCCATATCCCTGTCAAAGATTTAATATCAAAAAAATACCATGTAAACCCAAGAAATAAAAAAGCATCAGAATATCTGTCAATAACAGAGTCAAGAAAGGCGCCGAAGTCAGTAAATTTGTTTTGCGCCTTTGCAACAGCGCCATCAAGCAAATCAAAGAATCCGCCAATCAGAATTAGCACGCCTCCCAGAAACAGATTTTGCGTGAGTGTTACAGCAGCCACTATTGTTACAATAAGTCCGGTTACTGTAAACGTGTTAGGATGTATGTCTGTTCTATTCGCGATGAACTGCAGGGGTCTGTCAATAAGACATTTAAGATGATCGCATAGCATCGAGTAAATTGTAATTATTAATCTGCCATTAGTCAATTTAGTATTTAGTCTGGGTTAGTTCATGCAACAGCAGAAACATTGATTGCAAAATTAAATCTTAGAATTTAAAATTGATTACTAATGAGCAAAGATAAAATTGTTGAACGATCACAAATAAAAGAGAACATCTCCGGTTTAAAAAGCACCGGTAAAAAAATTGTCTTTACAAACGGCTGTTTTGATATTATCCATGTGGGACATGTACGTTATCTTGCCGAGGCGAGAAGTCTGGGAGATATCCTTGTAATAGGCCTGAATTCTGACACGTCTGTATCCAGAATTAAACCAGGACGCCCCATAACTCTGGAGGGCCAGAGGGCAGAGGTTCTTTCTGCACTCGAATCAGTTGATTATGTAGTTCTTTTTAATGAAGAAACCCCATACGAACTTATTAAAGAAGTTAGCCCTGATGTTCTTGTGAAGGGTGCTGACTGGAAGAAAGAAGACATTGTCGGAAACGATATTGTAAAAGAAGTTCGGACAATAGAGTTTGTTGAGGGCATATCAACTAGTGAGATAATCAGGAAGATTCAGGAGTTGAAGTAAAATTTCGTGCTATGCTCCACTTGAAGCGATTTTAAAATGTGTTTGCCAATAATTTTTTTACTAACTCAAATTTTCGTTTAAGCCCATTCGACCAGTTATATTCTATATGTCTGTCTTTTTTTCTACGCATCATTATTTCCACTTGAGCGGTGTTATGAGTTCTTTAAAGAAATGCCATTTTTCAGTAAGATGCTGATAACGACCCGCAACAATAGCCGGAGAGATGCCGAGTTCTTTTGCGAAACTGATAATTTCTCTCTTCGAGCGAAAACTGCTAATAAGTGCATCATAACGTAACGGAATCAGAAACTCAGCAGCAAAGCGGTCTGCCCGCACCTCCCTTGAATCATCTTTGCTGCCATCATTTATTAAGAGGTCTTTTTTTCCATCATGAAGCACATGCCCGGCTTCATGGAAGAATGAAAACCAGAATATGTCTGAGCCTTTACCGCGAAGATTGAGCAGTATCATAGCTTTACGCGGAGATAACCACCTGGTTGCACCGCACCAGGGCACTTTCTTCATTTCTTTGACAAATGCAACAGCAACACCGGCCTCTGCACAGAGACTTTTCATTTCAGGTCCAAACACCTCTGGTGAGGTGCGGGTTAAGCCCCGAATTGTCTCTAATACGTTTTCAAGGCGTTTTTTATCGTGAGGCTGGCAGTTAATACCACGTGCCTGTATTTCCCCCTGTCTGATCCATGCAGAGGCATGTCCTGGTTTTGATTCAAAACATTGAGACCTGCGAGCAGCTACATCAGGCTCTTCCCAGATATCTCTCCATGCCTTCACACTACTGACACCATAAAAAGCGAGAGCCTCCCTAAGCAGTTCAACCCTGTTAGTACCTTGACGCAGAAATCCTCTTTCAGACAGTTCTTTAGTAGGAATTGTCTTCAACCATTGCAAGTCAGATTCCAAACGTTTACGTTCCTGAACCTTTGCAAGCTGTTCCTGATACTGGGCCTCAAGGTTGTTCCATAAATTAGCGGGTGTGCCCGTTACCAGTTCAAGCCGGTTTGCTGTCTCGTAGCTTATCGGCTGTTCCCCTTTAAATATGCGATTAAGCGTCTGTACTGTCAGCCCGGTCCGCAAAGCCAGTTCCTTTTGCGTCATATCCAGTGTTTCCATCGTTTCCTGGAGAGAAGCCCCTGGTGGCACTGCATAATCCGGGTCAAAACTGTATTTTTTACTTGGACTCATACGTCACCTCTATTAGTGGGTATCTTTTAAATCAATTATTTCTATTTCTCTGACCTTGCTGCGATCTATCCCTCCATCCTTGAGCAGAGGGACAGGATTGTCTGCAGGAACAAAAAGCAGCCTGTAAGGATGCTCCAAGTCTACTGAAAATTGACCTGCCTGCTTTCCTGTTAGTTCATGACAACGTGCTGGTGGATGGTGTGAAATTTCCTGTAGTGATTCAGCTGCTTGTAATTCAAATAATCGCTGGCCAAGTTTTGCAGCGCTCTTCGTCCCAAATGCCCTCTTCATTTCCCTCTCCCGAGAACAGTTTTTCCGCAGCTTCCTTGTTTTAAAGTATATCTTCATAGAGCCTAAATGTCAACAAAAAGATTAACATATCATGTTAATCTTTTTGTAGCACTTTAAACATCTCATTCATCGAATCCCGAAGATTCTATGAACTTCCCTGCCAGTCCGTAATTGCCTGTGTAAGACTAATTTTTTCTTCACTGTTATTGCCATTGGCATTTTCCGGGCGTACATGAAACTGGTGGCTGTTAAAGTAATAGTATCTGTAAAAGTTTTTTGATTTAAAATCATACAAGACAATATTTGCCAGAGTCAAACACGTTATCCCGCTAATTAGCCCAATTATTCAGGATGTTCCATTATAAAGAAAACTTTAGATATTCGGCAAGGCAAAAGCTTAAAGGTGTGAAAAGTTAAAAGTCGGGAAGAATGTTGGGGATGCCCGAATGGCATCCCCTTAGAAAAACTCAGTCACATCCCAATATAAATCGGGGTAGTATTAATTAGGCCATACGAACTGGTTTCTATCGCCGTAAAGATCTTCCGGAAGTCTTGGCCTTGAATTAACCGGCAGGGGAGCGATCCCGTCTGGGCCAAACCATTTCAGATAGATCTTCTCGTAAGTTCCATTTTTCATGAGGTCCTGAAGTGCGAAGCTCGCGGTGTCTCTCCATTTGCTATCATTCGGAGCTGTTCCAATTCCGTAAAGACCAGGACTAAAAATAGGTCCTACCGGCTCGTAATCACCACCTTCTGCACCGGCAACACCCGCAATTATCGGGGTGTCCTGTATGTATGCGTCAACTTTATTCTGCTTCAGCGCAAGAAAGCACTCAGCATTGTTCTGAAATGCCCTGATGTCAAAATCCTTGTTACATCCCAATTCTTTCAGGTAATTCTGACCTGCAATGTAGGCATTTGAGCCCTGTGTAACAGCCATTCTCTTACCACAGATATCCATAGGCTTTTTAAATCTGCCTTTCTTGGCATAGAAAATTTTTCCTGTCCAGAGATAAGGAGGCTCTGCATAATCAACCTGCTCGTCGCGGCTTCTGGTATGACTCATACTTCTTATCGTAAGATCTATTCTCTTATTTGCAAGAAATGCTATTCTTGTCTTGTTATTCACAACCACCCAATCGATCTTGAGTTCTTTACCCATAATGTTGCCAATTTGCTCAGCAATAGCCTTTGCAATGTCAATATCAAAGCCTATCAAGCCTTGCTGAGGATCCAGTAAACTCAACGGTGGCACATCAGTACCATGGCCAATCTTAATAACCCCACTCTTGTTGACCTCATCATAAGTTGATTTTGCAACAAGCACAGATGATGTAGGACCGTCCTGAGGCTGAGTGCAGGCTATGCTCACCAAGAACAAAAGAACTAAAAAAACTACCAAACTGCTTTTCTTCATTCTATTAGCCTCCTTTTTTATTTAGAACTTGTTAAAAGGTCTCATTTTGACAGTTGTTTTAACCTAGGCGGTCTCTAAAGTTTTTATAATCTGATTCTGGACAGAATGTCCGTTGCTTCATAACCTGTTCTATTATAACTGAACGGGTTAGTTATGTGATATACTGAATCATCACCGGGAATGACAGGAATTAACGCTTCAATGCCATCGAATTTTTCTACCCTTCAACAGGCTGCCACTGCTGCCGGAGAAGATCAAGCCGAAATATTTACTTCACTTACAGGTTCATCAAACGCCCTCTTATTTATAATCTTACCGTTTCCAAGTCTCCTATTGTGCAGTACGGATGCTGAAGCAAATGCATTTTATACAGATGCTGTTTTCTGGTCGAAATTATTAAAAACCGAACAACCTATTCTCATCCCGCCTTCAGGCGACTCTAAACGTCTGAAAAGTCTTTCAGCCTTATACGCTTTAAATCCAGCTAAGATTATCACGACTGTTGATTCTTCATTTTTGCCAGTCTGGAACAGAGACGACTTCCCTGTGCAAAATATATCTAAAGAAATGACGGTTAACCGGGCAGATTTTACCCAGCATCTGTACAACCAGGGATATCATAATGTTCCGGTGGTAACAGGAGAAGGTGAAATAAGTGTCCGCGGTGGAATAATCGATATCTTTTCTCCTGACAGTGAAAATCCCGCAAGAATAGAATTTTTCGGTGATGATATTGAATCTATCAGGTATTTTGATATCGCAACTCAATTATCAATTAACGAAATTGACAATGTACTAATATCTCCAGCTATGGAGCCTGATGATGGCCCGAATCTCATGGACCTGCTTGCAGAAAGAAAAGTTGTATTAAATGAACCGGATAACATAAAAAGGCTTAAGCCAGATTTCGAACGGACATACAACGAGTTAAAACTATTATATTTCACATCATTGCCACTTGAAAATGAAGGATTTAATTGCTCTATAAAGAGTGTCGCAGGTTTTGGGCTCCTCAGAAATGAACGGCAGTCTATCGAAGGTTTTGCCGCAGAAGTCAAAAAGTTAAAGAGTAATTTTAATATCATGATGGTATGCATTTCAAAGGGGCAGGCCAAAAGGCTTCAGGACCTGTTTGATGACCAGGATATACATGTCCCTGTCCTCAATGGCGACGACATTTCTAATCATAGTTATAAAGCTTTTATTGCACTTGGCGAATTGAGCAATGGGTTTTCATATCTCGACAGCATTGTCCTTTCGGATAGAGATATTTTCGGACAGAGACCAGTCTATAAAACGATAAAGAAATCAAAGGTATCAAAACTGATTTCGTCGATAGAGAATTTTAAAGAGGGAGACTATATTGTTCACATTGATCATGGAATAGGAAAATTTCTGGGCATACAAAAAGAGACGATAGAAGGCAATGAATCTGATTTTATCACGATAGAATATCTGGGAGGAGATAAACTCTTTGTGCCCCTGGATCGAATAAATTATGTCCAGCGATTTAATGCACCGGAAAATGTCAGGCCCAAAATAGATAAACTCGGAGGGAAAACATGGCAGCGTACAAAGAAAAGAGTGAAGCAGAAGATCAAGGACATGGCCGAGAAACTGATCAAGATATATGCCAAAAGAACGACATCATCAGGCAACGCCTTTTCTGATGATACAGAACTACATAGAGAGTTCGATGGATTTTTCCCCTATGAAGAGACACCTGACCAGCTGTCCTCGATAGATGAAATCAAGCGAGATATGGAGCAGACGATCCCGATGGACAGATTGCTCTGCGGTGATGTAGGTTACGGCAAAACAGAGGTGATAATGCGGGCATGTTTTAAATCTGTCTATGACTCAAAGCAGGTAGCTGTGCTTGTGCCAACAACAATACTTGCTGAACAGCATTTCGAAACATTTACTGCAAGATTTTCTGCCTTTCCTGTAAAGGTTGATTTTCTTAGCAGGTTCAAAAACAGGGCAGAACAGAAACAAACGATCAATGCGCTTGCCGAGGGAGAGATAGACATAATAATAGGAACGCACAGTCTTTTGGGTAAAAATCTCAAATTCAGCAATCTTGGCCTTCTTGTAATAGATGAAGAACATAAATTTGGAGTAACGCATAAAGAAAAAATC
>Ga0255053_10002135_pt1 | contig 10604 bp, 10 predicted proteins | sample JV7_2_22_MG_FD_188635 | JGI IMG/M metagenome (GOLD analysis project Ga0255053, IMG submission 188635) | Seawater microbial communities from Jervis Inlet, British Columbia, Canada - JV7_2_22 | ecosystem: Environmental > Aquatic > Marine > Inlet | place: Canada: British Columbia | collected...
GCATCGGCACGCCATCCTCGCCGTTGGCGAACACATAGCCGGTACGGGGGTATTTCTGCACGCGCAGGCCGTGCACCGTGTGCTGGTTCGGAAGCTGGATGATCTTGTCGCACTTCATTACGTCGAGACGCACCCGCGCGACGCGGGTGTTGGACTTGTCGTTCATGAAGGCGTAGCGGCCGTCATAGGTGCCGTCGGTGAAGGAGATGTGCGGGTGATGTAGGTCGCCATTCATGTAGGTGCCGCCGCGGGTCTTGAGGAACTCGCGGGTCTCGGGCAACAGCCCCTCGGTCAGTATTTTCAGACTTTCATTGGTCTGGCCCCAGCCTGTGGCGCTGCAGCGATTGAACACTGGTACCCGCATTAACTCACGCATCGACGGCAATCCAACGATACGCAATTCACCGGACTGGCCGCTCGAGAAAAAGGTATAGTATTCATCCAACTCGCCGGGATGCACTTCGGCCTTCAGAACCGCGGGCCGCGCTGCGGGCGCCGCCTTCGCGGGGGCCGTCTTGGTCTGCGCGTCAGCAGCTGTGATTACGCCGTCGGTCTTGAGCGCAACGCCGCCCACGAGGCTCACGCCCGCAGCTGCTGCAGTCGTTCCAAGCAATTTGCGTCGGCTCACGCCCTTTGCGTTTTCATTTTCGCTCATAATAGTCTCCTAGGCTTCAGGTTGCGGGTGGTGTGATGGCACAGCAGGCTGCGAGCCGACGGGCTTGCCTCCGGCAGTGATGACGGTATTCGGACCCTTGCCGCTGCGCATGGAGGGCGAAGACAGAGCCTCGCGCTTCTCGCGCTTCAGCCGAACCTGGATCATGTGCGGGCAGCGATGGTCATCGAAATACAATTCCTGACAGTGCATGCAGTAGATGCACTCGTTGACGTTGATGTGCCCGTCGGGATGAATCGCTTGCACCGGACATTCCTTGGCGCAGCGCTGGCAAGGCGAGCCGCATTCCGGCCAGCGCCTGAGCCACTCGAACATCCGGATGCGGCCCGGAATCGCGAGTGCAGCACCGAGCGGACACATGTAGCGGCAGAAGAATCGCTCGACGAACAGGCCCGCCGCGAGCAGCGTCAGCGCATAGAGGACAAACGGCCATTCGCGCGCAAATTTCAGGATGATGGAGGTCTTGAAGGGTTCGACTTCGGCGAGTTGCTCGGCGAACGCGGTCGAGTACAGTGACATGCCGAACAGGCCGAGAAAGATGATGTACTTGATCGGCCAGAGCCGCTCATGCAGCCCCCAAGGCACGTTGAACTGGGGGACCTTAAGCGCTTGGGCGACGTTGTTGAGCAACTCCTGCAGGGCTCCAAAGGGGCATAACCAGCCGCAGAACGGTCCGCGTCCCCAGAACAACAGCCCAGCCGCGATCGATGCCCAAAGAATGAAGATGAGCGGGGCGGCGAGGAAATACTCCCAACTGAAGCCGGTCAGCAACGAGTTGACGAAGGTCAGGACGTTCACGACGGAGAGTTGAGCATTCGCATACCAACCCAGCCAGACCAGGATGAAGAGTAGGTAGCTCCGACGAACCCAGACGTATATCGCCGGGCGACGGACCAGGAAGTTCTGAAAAAAGAAAATCAGCGTAAGCGCGCCCAACGCGGCGACGGTCATTCCGATCTTGACGACGTCGCCGCGCCAGATGCGCATCCAAAGCGGCTCTTCGTCGGTCGCGGGCGGCGGCGTACCGGCTTCACGCCTCTCAGCAGCCAAGGGCGCCGACTTGGCGAGCGGTGCCGCTGCGGTGGCGGGGGGCTGAAGCGGCGCTTCGCGCTTGAGGTACGTTTCCGGAAGCGTATAGCCGAGATCGAAGGTAACTAGAGCCTTGTCCCGCGCGCCGACGACGCGCTGCATCAGTAGTTGCAGCACCCATGGTTCGGTCGGATCGAGCGGGAGCTCGGGCGGCACCGTAAACAACGCGATTTCCGGGAAGTCGGGCGCGCCTTCGGCAACAAGATTGCCCAAGCGCGTGTGATCGCGGTCGCGGAAGCGGACGCTGTTAGTCTCCTGGATCAATTCGACGCGATCGAAAATCCCTCCTCGGACGTAGGCGGCTCCCTTGAACGAGTAGCGGCCGGATCCGGCGACGACGAGCGTCTGTTGTCCCGGTTTCAACCGGCCGACCAGACGATTGTAACCGTCGTCTCCGAGCAGACTGCGGCCGATCGTCGGCACGGCGACATCAGCCACATATAGATCAATGAAGGTTTCGTCCGGATCGCCTTCTTCCGGACGCGCCGCCGCGGCGGCGTTGCCGGTTTTCTCGAAAGCCTTGTTCACGTCCGCGACCGAAAGGAGCAACCTCTTGACGGATCCGTCGCCGACGAGGCTCTGCCAATCTCGGATTTCGCTTTTTGCTGAATCGATCGTCCTCGAAATTCGTGGCACCGTGCTGGCCGCTGGATTGGCTTGGGCGCCCAGACGACCGCTCCTGATCAGCTTGGTGGCGGACCGAACGATGCTGTCGCCGATCACCAGAACGGTGACGGTCGCGCCGCTGACGATATCGACCTGCGGGGCCGGCGCGGCACCTCGCGCCACGCTTCCCAAGTCGGCGCCGATCAACTTGTTGACGGCCTCCAGAATGCGCTTTTCGGGAATGCCCACCAGCACGATGGGTTCCTTGTGCTCGACTAGCTTGAGGCCCGTCAGGATTCCCTTGGGATCTATTCCGACGAGGGTGTGTATCGGCTTACCGGAATAGCCGACCGCATTGGCGAAATCGGAGTTGAGATAAACGAAGCCCAGCAGCTTATCGCTTTGATAGACCGGCGCGATTGGCGGATCGCCTTGGACAGGACCGAAACGGTCGGCGCTAGGAAAGAAATGCGACGGCGCGGCTTTTGACAAATAAGTCGCGAGATTGTTGGCCGCGAACGCGGTGCACGAAGCCAACGCCGCCAACACCATGACAGCGGCGGCAGCGAACACGGTCAAACAAGCTTTCGGATTCACGCAAAACCTTTCGAGCGTAGAGCGCACGCAGACGTAGTTTTGCGTGATCGGCTCGCCGGCGCGCTCTGGAGACAGCCTGTCGCTGCGGACGGCCTGGAGGGGCTTGCGAGTATTTCCATCATAAAGGTGCGCTTCCGCTCATGGAGACCACCCGTAATCTATCAACAATGAAAGCGGTTCGATTTGCGCTGGCGCAAACTCGACACCCCACGGTTCCGGCTAAAGAGAGGAACTAATCATCGATTTACAATTGCGACCCTCAACAAGCGTCCGCATTGCAATTTACTGCGATGATCGGAATTCACGGGACTAAGTGAAGCAAAATGGCCGATTCCGATCCGCCAATATCCCGGCGAGAACTTGCCAGCATCGAGCTGTTTCGAGGAGTTTCGGCGGCGGCTCTCGATGAGGCACGCAAATCGGCTCGGCGCCTCATTTTTTCAAAAGACGCCAGGGTATTCGATCAGGGTGATACTCGGGTTCGAGCGCACGCGCTCCTGAAAGGAATCGTGCGCATCTCACAATCGGGTAGCGATGGAGCGCAAATAGTCATCAGATTCATTGGGGTCGGCGAAATATTTGGAGTCGCGGCTGCCTTTACTGACCATCGATATCCCGCGGATGCCGATACAATGGCGGCGTCCGTCGTGGTAAGCTGGAGTGAAGCAGATCTGATCAGGTTGATACACCGCCATCCTCAGGTTGCGCTGAATGCTCTTAGAATCATGGGGAGACGTCTTGCTGAGCTGCAAAATCGCCTCCGGGAAGTCTCCACGCAATCCGTCGAAAGACGTGTAGCTCACACGATACTTCGCCTGGTCCGGCAATTCGGCAGAGAGGAGTCGTTTGGAACGACCATAGGTCTTTCCCTGCGGCGCAAGGATATTGCTGACATCGCGGGGACCACGCTCTATTCCGTGAGCCGTGCTCTTACGAATTGGGAAAAGCGTGGGTTGCTGTTCACGCGCGATCAATCGCTGACCGTGACCAAGCTCAAGGATCTTCGCGCGATCGCAGAAGTGATCGTCAGCTAACAGCTTGGCCGAGACCTAGAAAAAGATCGCAGTTCGGTTTCGGACTATTCCAACGCAACCGAAGGGCAGGTCACACATTGGTTGCAGGAACGCTCGTCTGTCGCTCGATGCGGCGGCGGAAGCCGCCCTTGAGCCAGGTCAAACCCGTTTCCGACTATGCATGCTATATTCACTGCCAAATCACGTTGTGCCGGATCGAAGCATGCTGCTGTCACGAACCTTGTTGTTGAAAGGAGAGCCCGCAGGAAGTCTGCAGTCGCTCGACGAGCTGTTTGCGCTTGCGAATGCAATGGAGCAGGAGTCCGCCAGCAAGTACGACGATCTCGCGGCAGACATGCAACGTCAGAATAAGCCGGATCTCGCCGCCGTCTTCGCGCAACTTGCCGCGGCAGAGCGCGAACATGTCGACAGTGTGGCGCGCTGGTCGCAATCCCGTATCGGCAGAGCGCCCGATCCCGCGCTCGTGCGCTGGGAGGCGCCCGAAACGTTCGATCGCGAGACAGCCGCGGAAATCATGACCTCTAGACTGATGACACCCTACCGTGCGCTGTCCATGGCAGTGCGCAATGAGGAGCGCGCTTTCGCGTTCTGGTCATATGTAGCTGGATTTGCGGAAGATCCCGAGATCAAACAGACCGCCGAAGCCATGGCGCGGGAGGAATTGGGCCATGTCGCCACATTGCGAAAGGAGCGGCGGCGCGCATATCATAGCGAGGACAACAAGATGCGCGCAGTCGAGCAGGGCAATGTCGGCCAAGTCGATGCGGCGGCGCTGGAACGTCGTCTGGCAGGGCAGCTCGCCGACCTGAAGCGTCGCGTCGAAGGCGAAGCGGCCAATCGGGCGCGCGAGCTTCTTCAGGAAACGACGCGCATGTCGGCTCAAGCCGCCGGGATAGGCCGATTTCCCGCGAACCTTGAGCAATGCGACGCGCAAACTATCGCCGAGGCGCTGGCTGATGCCTACCTCGAGGGTGCCGAGAATTCCGTCGATCCCGGTCGCCTTGAATCCATGCAGGCGCTCGCGGGGTACGCGATCGCTCGCCTCGCCTGGCTGCGGGCATTGACGTGAGCAAATTCTGGTTCACGACGTCGACAGTTGTGGGCGAGGGCGCCCGGGCCGGTCGGAGCAACCATGCCACCTAGTTCGTACGAAGTTCAATTCCGGAAGCCGAGTTCTGCCCTCGCGTCGGCCGTCATCAGCGCAGGCGTCCATGGCGGGTCGAACGTCATCGTGACGTCGACCGATTTCACGCCTGGGACCCGAAGGGCGCTGTTGGACACGCCTTCCTTGAGAAACCCGGTGGCGGGGCAACCGAGTGTCGTTGCCGTCATGACTATCCACGCCGCTCCATCCTCGACCGAAACGCCATACACGAATCCGAGATCAACGACGTTGAGACCTAGCTCCGGATCGATGACGACGCGCAGCGCGTCCCTGACCTGGGCGGCCAGCATGGAGTCGACGCCCGTCATCCCGCTATCCTTACGGTCAGCTCGTACGCGGTACCGTCAGGCGTGAAACCACCCCGCCATGAATGCCCGCGCTTCTCAAGTTCGGGAAATAGAAAGACCGGCTCGCGGCGCAGCTGTGCCGACATGATCTGGCCGGGACTTAGCGTTTCGACCGCCGCCAGGATTCGCACCATGGGTTCCGGCGGATCGAGATCGCGATTGTCGAGACGGACGATGGGATCGGGCCATTCGTCCACGGAAGGCGCCGCCCGCGCCCGCGCCGGCGCGTCTACGGGACGGAACAGAACTTCCCACTCCCCGTCCTGGAGTTCGGTTTCCTCATGCGCAAAGCCCTTATCCACCATGACGCCGAACAACGGGATCGGCTTGAAGGTCGCGAAAAGTCGCAGGCCCTGGCCGGGTTGAAGTGAGGCGAGGGCCGCCATAATGGTCGAGAACGGCTCGCCGCCAGCGCGGAGGATCGGCCGGACATCCACGTCGATGAATTCGTTCATGTTCTTGCTCCTTTCGGTTAAGTACGGGAAGACATCAGCCGCGGGGCAATTGCGCCCGCTGGCAGACGCAGCGCGCCGGCGACATCGAGGAGACGTCTGGCCCTTGCGAGCTCATGGACGATACCGGCGGTTGCGATCGTCATGGCCAGCGCGGCAGTGCGGAACGCAAGCGTCGCATCGACGAGCAACATGGCGGTCGCGGCCCAGACAGCCAGGAAGTATACGAAGAACCATTTCGAGGCCCGTCGTTCGACGACGAGATCCTGAACGCGCGGTGTCGCCGTTCGTCCCATCACTGACCCGTAGACCTCAAGCCAAGTGAGGAAAGCGACGATCTTGTAGAGTTTTGCGAGGATCAGTCCCGACAACCAACCGAAGGCGCCCAGGAAGGCGAACGCTCCGATGTGTCGAACGAACGAACCCGTGGCAGCGAGCAGCCCGCCGAGCAGAACGACCGCGGCCAAACTGACCAGAGATAAGACCGTCATGCGGATATTCAGTTCGAGGGAGCGACGCTTACGTCCGCGGAACAACGCGATCACGTCGCGCCCATAGAGGCCGAGGGTCATCAATCCTGCAACCGCGGCAAGGGCAAGTACAGCGTCGATGCCGCCTTCTGCGACGACCGCGAAGACACCTCCCGCGATCGCGATGGCCATGGTTCCCGCACCCGCTAAGAGTGTCGCACGTATCTTCCTTGCATCCGCGTCCGGAGCCAGCATGAACATCGCCAGCAGCCGGTAGCTCACACCCATTGCGGTGAGCGTCAGCCACCCCCCCAGACCCGCGATCGCGTGAATCGAGACGCCTGACGCAAGCGCATCCGCGCCGAGCGGCTCGGCGATGCGCCCCGAACGGGCGAGCGCGAATACGGTGCCGATCGCCGCCGTCGCGCAGACGCAGGCAACGCCCACCGCAACGAACCGCGCGGGCGCCGGAAGCGGCCGGGCCCGCCAGAGCGTCAGGCCGAGATTGATTGAAACCGCGGCGAACGCTGCGACAAGCACAATGGCCCCAACAGGAAGCAGGGAGACCGACCAAGGGATGCGACCGCCCAACGCCAGAAATCCCGCCAGCAGCGCCATCAACCCTGCGTTCAAAAGCAGTAACGCCGGTAGGGTCCATCGTTCAGAGAAGAGCGGTTTGGCGATGAGCACCGGCACGAACTGGAACAGGGCGCCGCACAGTGCCATACTCAACCAACCGATGCAGACTACATGTACCAACACGAGCGTGTCGGGAGACGCGACGTCGGCGCTCGGCGCTCCGAATCCGACAACCATCAGGACTTCGGCGGCCAGCAACCACGCGATCGCAACCGCGAAGTAGCTGATGGTCCACCTGGAAAGATTACCACCCATCATCGCCATCCTCACTCCGCGCGCGGCGCGCGCAGGAGGCGCTCCGCAGGGCGAACGCGGTCGGCAGGCAAGGAGAGATCGCGCCGAAAAAAGAAGAAGGGCCTGAATCCGCGAGAGAAGATCGCGGGATCCGGATAGGCCTTCCGCTTGTGCATTATCGCCACGACGTATCCTCGTTGTTGTCCGTACGATAGTCGTCGTGGCCGTTGGTTCTTTGTCGCGGCACAAATTCCGGGTGGGCCTGTCGGTTGCTCCGAGAGCAAGGACTGCCAGCATGCCATCGGCTAGACAGCAGCAGCGGAACCGGAGACGAGATATGCGGACATTCGAACGACTGGGTGAAACTGCCACCGCCCCCACATCGTTGGAGCCGATACTTGTATGGTCGCCCTTGGACGTGTGGCTGCTGTTCTTGCTGTTCCGCCGAGTCCGAAGCAGACTGACCTCCCTCTAGCGCCGCCGCCTAAGCAAGCCGACCGATCCGCGCCGACTCTTTGCCTACCGTCCCGTTGGCCGCCGGTCGCGACGATCCGGCAGCGCCTAGCCGGGAAGGGAGCGCCACTCCCGCGGTGCCACCGCGGTCGCATCATCAACCTACCCCATCAGTATCTCCCGTCCCGGGTTCCGGTTTGCGCCAGCGCAAGGTTTCAGGCGAATGCGTGGATATTTGTTTTCCCGACGAAAAGTTGCCGTTTACGTGCACAGGATTTAATGTCCGCCACCGAAAGAGAGAATGACGATGGCCTCTGTCGACCGCTCGCTGGTCGCCGCTCTTCCGATGTTCGCCGGCCTGACGCCCGTGGAGCAGGAGGAACTGCTGAGGGAAGCTCGCTCGGTGCGATATCCGAAGGACACCGCGGTGTTCGATCAGGGCGCCGACGCCGACCGGTTCTTCGTTCTGCTGCACGGCCATCTGCGGGTCGAGAAGACGTCGCCTCAAGGACAGCAAACCGTCGTCCGGTACGTGTCGGCCGGGGAATTGTTCGGCGTCGCGCAGGCGATGAACCTCAAGCATTATCCGGCGACCGCGGTCGCTGCGGTCGACAGCATTGCCCTCGTCTGGCCATCGTCCTCCTGGTCTCGTCTTCTCGCCCGATTTCCGAGCCTAGCCAGCAGCGCGCTGCAAATCGTGGGCAGCCGGTTGCAGGACACACAGGCCAGGATCATGGAGATCTCGAACGAGCAAGTTGAGCAGCGCGTCGCGCACGTGCTTCTGCGACTGGCGAAGCAGGCCGGCAAGAAGGTCGGCGAGGGCATTGAGATTGACTTTCCGATCAGCCGCCAGGATATAGCCGAGATGACCGGTACGACCCTGCATACGGTCAGCCGCATCCTCAGTTCCTGGGAGCAGCGCGGTTTGGTCGAGGGGGGACGTCAGCGGATCGTGCTGCGCGATCCCAATGCGCTCTTCGGCCTGACCGAAGGACACGAAGCCCCGTCCGCCAAACCGGGTCCGAGATAGCGCTACGCCGCCTCAAGCAAACCTGACTTGTGCTACCGTGACGATTGTCTCGGCATTTGCCATTGCCAAACGCTCACCGAGATGCCTTCGGCCATTGTACGACGAGCACGAACCACGCGCGCGCATCTTATGAAGGTTGCCAACCAACTCACAGGGGCGGGCTTTCTCAAGGCACCCCGCGACCGCGCCGGTAAAGCGCCCGACAAGCCAGGCGACGTCGTTCGCGCGACTGCGCCTTAGCTGGCGGATTTAATCCCGAAGGACTTTGGGATCAAACCAGCGATAGAGACGGCGGGTCTGGATTGTCGTTCGGCTTGCGCGCGCTGACGCTGTGAAATTTCCGGATCTGCAGCGTTTGGGACGGCGCCCGAACGAGAATTTTCCGCGTCTCATGAATGAGACGCCGCTGTATCAGGCAATCAGTTTGAGTTTGCGCTGGCTCAACATCATCACGTGGTAGCCCTCCTAAATGACAGCCGAAACGGTCCGCTCGGGTCGCGGATGATCAATGGAGAACGATAATGCGCAAGACAATGACGCTGGCAACGATCGCGGTTTTTGTGGGTCTCGCCGGCCCAGCGATGGCCGCCGAAATCCAGGTCAAGATGCTTAACAGGGGAACCGACGGAGTGATGGTGTTCGAACCGGCGCTGGTGAAGATCGAGCCCGGGGATACAATCAAATTCGTGGCGACTGACAAGGGTCACAATGCCGAATCGATCAAGGATATGTTTCCGGCCGATTCCACGCCGTTTGTTGGTAAGCTCGGCGAGGACGTCAAGGTCACCTTTGACAAGCCCGGGGTGTACGGCGTGAAATGCCTGCCACACTACGGAATGGGTATGGTCGCGCTGATCGTGGTAGGGACGCCGGGCAATCTCGCGGAAGCCAAAGCAGTCCCTCAAACGGGCAAGGCAAAACAGGTTTTTTCGGGTTTGTTCGACAAGCTTTCAACTCAGGCCGCTGCGGCGAAGTAGATGGTGAACAGAGCGGATTGTCGGCCCCGGTGGCTTTGCTTGCCGGGGCGGCGCTCGCTCTCACGGGAGTGCGCGTCTCGGACGTTGGCGGTTGGTCGTTGATCGCCGCGCTCTGTGCCGTTGTGCTTCTGTTGAATCCGCGTTCGGCTGGGGCGGCATTTCTCGGTTTCTTAATTTGTCTTGACCGGTTGATCACCGACGAAAATACGAACGAATGCTCCACGGCCTCGTCGATAGCGAGGACTTCAGCAGTTGCGGCAATTCATCGCTGGTGTGCGGCGGTCCTTGGCGAACCGCGGCATCAAGCTCGCAGTGCTTTGAAATTCAATCTCGCGGCTCGAACTTGCCTCGGAACTTCCCTGCCGTTTGCGTGGGCAGTTCCGGAATGTGTCCTGCCGCGTTTCCGGAACAATGGCCACAACACGTGGCCTCAGCCGCGGCGGGAACATAGGGTGTCGCAACGGTTACATCGGTCAGATCACCCGTCTCTGTTGAATCCTTCTGAGTTTTGACCGGCAAGAATCCGAAACTCAGACGTAACCGCTCGAACAATCGCATTGCAATTTTTCCGTGCTTGACCTTGCCATGCATAAGCCTCGTCATGGTAGTCGTCTTTGCGCCCGGACAAAGAAGTCACAGCTTGCGCGCTTGGAACGGGACTTTGAATAGTTAGAGTAAGAGTCGCACGGTCCAAAGCGGGGACAACGTCAAGTCCATAACCGCCTTGGACTGTTTCATTCCGCCGATGAAGCGCTGATCACAGATTGTCGATCGCGTGGTTACGTTCGGGACGAATAGCGTGGAGAAGCACTGCGGCCGTGCGGATCACGCAGGACTC
>Ga0255053_10002140_pt1 | contig 10590 bp, 11 predicted proteins | sample JV7_2_22_MG_FD_188635 | JGI IMG/M metagenome (GOLD analysis project Ga0255053, IMG submission 188635) | Seawater microbial communities from Jervis Inlet, British Columbia, Canada - JV7_2_22 | ecosystem: Environmental > Aquatic > Marine > Inlet | place: Canada: British Columbia | collected...
CCCGTACCGACGCCCATGACGAAAGCGTCAACCTCACCTTTCAGCTGTCGCAATATCTCGGGCCCCGTCGTCAAGCGGTGCGCGTCGATGTCGTCGGGGTTCGCGAACTGCCGCGGCAGGAAAATGTCGTCGCAACTCGCTGCTATTTCCTCGGTCTTGCTGACTGCTCGCTGTGCGTCGTTGCCTTTGCCGAGAAGCTCGAGCTCCGCACCATAAAACTCGATCATTCGGCGCCGCTCGAGACTGACTGAGTCCGGCAGGATGATCACGACATTGTAGCCACGCATGGCGCCGACCATTGCCAGTGCGATCCCCGTATTTCCGGAGGCCACCTCGATGATCGTTGACCCGGGCACCAGGTCTCCGCGCTGCTCGGCAGCGAGCACGGTGTGCCGGGCGATGCGATCCTTGATGCTGCCACCGGGATTCATGAATTCGGCCTTGGCGACGATGTTGCAGCCGGTGGCTTCGCTGGCGCGCTTCAGTCGTAACAGTGGCGTGTGGCCAATCGAATCGAGTACGCCGGAAGTGACCAGACAGGTCGGCGCTTGACGGGGACAGTAGACGAGATTGAGCGGCGCGTTCATCGCTTCGTTGTTATCTCTCGGCATAGATTGTCCGACGCGAAGCATTGGCACCCCATACGTAGTTGCCGCCAGTTAAATGGTAATCTGCGAATTGCTCGTAACGGATACGAAACAAGAAGAAACGGCTCTATGAGCACCGAGACGACAATTTTCATCGGCGTCGGCATCTATATTGTGGTGATGCTCGGTGTCGGCGTCTACGCATCGCGGCGGACGCACACGGTTACCGAGTTTATTGTTGCGGGCCGCGGGCTACCTTTCTGGGTTTGTTCGGCAACGGTATTGGCCACCTGGTTCGGCGGCGGCACGATGATGGGCGTCTCCGGGTCGGCCTACAATTACGGCATGATCGGTGTCATTGCGGACCCGCTCGGCTCCACGCTCGTGCTGTTTCTCATCGGCTTCTTTTTTGCGCGCCTGTTTCGCCGCATGCGTATCCTGACGGTCGCCGATTACATGGCACAGCGATATGGTCAGGTGGCCGCCATGGCTATCACCGTGGTTACCCTTTTCTCGAGTATCATGTGGGTCGCCGGTTTGCTCGTCGCGTTCGGTTTGATCTTCGAGTCGCTTACGGGCACACCGATGCTCATCGGTATCCTTGGTGGCGCTCTCATTATCGTGATTTACACCGCCATTGGTGGCCTTTGGGCTGTAGCGTTAACCGATTTTCTGCAGATGATCATCATCATTGTCGGTCTCGTAGTCCTGCTTACCGTCGTGCTGATCGACGTCGGGGGCTGGGGTGCGATTGCGTCGCGCCTGCCCGAGGGCACATTCCGCTTGATTCCAGGTGAGAATACCGCCGAACAATGGCTCAACTACTTGCGCGCCTGGATGATCATCGGCGTCGTGGATATATCCGCGCAAACACTGACGCAACGCGCGCTCGCGGCAAAGAGTGAACGCGATGCGCAGAACGCCTTTTACGTTGGCGGTATTGGTTACCTGGTTTTCGGCATGATCCCCGTTTTGCTGGGGATCATTGCGAGCGTGACGATGCCCGGCCTCGAAGACTCCGAAGCAGTGATCCCGACGCTGGCCATAGAGCACCTGCACCCGGTCGCCGTCGCGGTATTTGTCGGTGCCCTGCTTGCCGCCATCATGAGTTCCGCCGATAGCGCCCTGCTGGCCTGCAGCAGCGTGCTGACACAAAACGTCCTGCCACTCATCAAGCGCAATCCGTCCACGCGACTCGGCCTGATCGTTGCCCGTACTGCGATTCCCGTTTGTGCCGCAATATCCATACTCATTGCACTGAAGATCCAGGTCGTATTCGATCTTATTCTGGACGCCAACATCCTCGGCATGGCCGCTATCATCGTGCCATTCATCGTTGGCATGTGGTGGAAGAAAGCGAACCGAACCGGCGCGTTGTCCGCCATGGTCGCGGGCTTGTCCGCGTGGTTGCTGACATTGCTGCTCGCGCCGGAGCTGCCGGCCGACTTCATCGGCCTGGGTGCGTCGCTGATCACAATGCTGGTCGTGACGACACTGACTCAGTCTTTCGATCCGCCGCGGCCGCTCGTCGACTGCGACGGCAATCCTATCGAGATGACAGACCGCCTCGGAACGCTGGGATTTCGAAAATAGAACTGTGGGAGCCGGCCCCAGCCGGCGATGGCTCCGGAACCTCGTCGCAATCGCGCGCCGGGGCGCGCTCCCACAGGAGGCGCGCCCACAACGAACAGCAGATCTAGAACCGGTAGGCCAGTCCAACCGACAACATCGTTACGTCTTCCACGTCAGATATGTCGTAGATTTCGTACTCACCGCGAATCTCGACCGAGCCGAGATTGAATCGCAGACCGACGCCGTAAGCCGGATCACTGCCGTCATCGCTGACCCTGATGTCATCGATGACCGCCTCAACGTCCCAGTTGACCATACCGTATTTGGCGAAAACGCCAACCGGACCGATGTCGAAGCCGGCCGTGCCGTAAAAGGTAAGCGCAGTTGGGTCAACGCTGATAGGAACGGTCAGGATCTCGGCGGATGGATTGCCGAGATCGGTGTAGCCACCTTCGAGACCGAGCGTAAACACCTCACCCAGCGCGAAGTTGTAACCGCCAAAAACCTTCCAGCCGAAATCGTCTTCGTCGAATACTGGCGGCGGCTGCGGAAGAACGACGCCACCGTCGTCGATATTCGCCTCGACGGCCGCGGTACCGATACTGCCGCCGAGGTAAAAACCGCTTTCCGCGGCGTTAGCGTAGGTCACTGGCACGACCAGGAATATCGCGCTGCTAAACAGCGCAAGTCGAGTTTTAATGTTCATTTTCTGCCCTTTTGTTACGAAGTCATTAACTCCGCGGACAGCTTACTTAACCAAGATGAACTTGCAATGAACGCAGTCCCGATTAAGTAAAGGGGTCAGAGTCCTTTTTCTACTTGCCCTTCAGCTTCTGGGCGGCCCGGTAACGGGCGCGGGCCTCGGCAAGTTCCTGCTGCGCGCGGGCAACATCAGTCTCTTCGGATGCCCCTTCGAGCGCCTGCTCGGCTTGCTGCTGTGCGGAGAGCGCAGCGGCTTCATCGAGCTGTTCGCCTCGCAACGCGGTATCGGCGAGTATCGTGACCGCGTGCGGCTGGATTTCCAGCATGCCACCCGTGACATAAAAGAAGTGCTCGTTCCCTTCGGTGTCCTGGACACGGACTTCGCCCGGCTTCAAAGCCGTCAGCAGGGGCGCGTGCCGCGGTGCGATACCGACTTCACCCATCTTCGCGGGCGCGAACACCATCACGGCCTCGCCGGAGTGGATCTCGCCTTCCGCGGATACGATGTCGACCTGAATTGTTGGCATGTCGCTTGGTCTCTCTGCTTACCTTGCAATCGCTCGCTGGGGCGAGCTCCCACAGATACTCCTACTGGAAGTTCTTGGCGTTCTCGACCGCTTCGTCGATCGTGCCGCACATATAAAACGCCTGCTCGGGAATGTGGTCGTAGTCGCCGTTGACGATACCATTGAATCCACGAATCGTTTCGGCCAGCGATACGTACTTGCCGGGCGAGTTCGTGAAAACCTCGGCAACGAAGAACGGCTGTGACAGGAACTTCTGCACTTTTCGCGCCCTGGTGACGACCTGCTTGTCGTCCTCCGAAAGCTCATCCATACCGAGAATGGCAATGATGTCCTGTAATTCCTTGTAGCGCTGCAGCACCGCCTGCACGCCGCGAGCACAGTCGTAATGTTCCTGGCCGATGATCAGCGGATCGAGAATACGTGACGTCGAATCGAGCGGATCTACAGCCGGGTAGATACCCAACTCCGCAATCTGGCGTGACAGAACGAGCGTAGCGTCCAGGTGAGCGAACGTTGTCGCTGGTGACGGATCGGTCAGGTCGTCGGCCGGTACGTACACGGCCTGGAACGAAGTGATCGATCCCGTCCTGGTCGATGCGATGCGTTCCTGCAAGATGCCCATCTCCTCGGCCAGCGTCGGCTGGTAGCCCACCGCAGACGGCATACGACCGAGCAGCGCGGATACTTCGGTTCCGGCGAGCGTGTAACGATAGATGTTGTCGATGAACATGAGGACGTCGCGGCCCTCGTCGCGGAACTCTTCGGCCATCGTCAGGCCGGTGAGCGCCACGCGCAGGCGGTTGCCCGGCGGCTCGTTCATCTGGCCATAGACGAGGGACACCTTGTCAATAACACCCGACTCGGTCATCTCGTGATAGAAGTCGTTGCCTTCGCGTGTGCGCTCACCAACACCAGCGAACACCGAGTAGCCGGCGTGCTCGTGGGCGATGTTACGAATCAGCTCCATGAGCGCGACGGTCTTGCCAACGCCTGCGCCGCCGAACAGGCCGACTTTGCCACCCTTCGAGATCGGCATGATCAGATCGACGACTTTGATGCCCGTCTCGAGCACCTCGGTCGTTGCCGCCTGCTCCTCGTAGGTCGGCGCCGCACGGTGGATTGGCATGCTCTTTTCGGCCCCGATATCGCCTTTGTTGTCGATCGGCTTGCCGAGTACGTCCATGATGCGGCCGAGCGTCTTCTCACCGACAGGCACCGCGATCGGCTGGCCCGTGCTCGTGACCGCCATGCCGCGTTTCAGCCCTTCCGACGAACCCATCGCGATCGTGCGTACGACGCCGTCGCCCAGTTGTTGCTGAACTTCGAGCGTGAGATCGACGTCGTCGATCAGGAGCGCGTCGTAAATCTTGGGAATCTGGCCCGCCGGGAACTGAACGTCCACGACAGCGCCAATAATCTGCACAGTAGTTCCGGTGCTCATTTAAACTTCCTCAACCTGTTGCAGCGAATTCACCGCTGACAAATTCAACGAATTCTTTCCTATCCAGACACGGCGGCTGCGCCACCGACTATCTCTGAAATTTCCTGTGTAATCGCAGCCTGCCGAGCCTTGTTGTACTGCAGCTGCAACCCATCGATGATATCGCCGGCGTTGTCCGTCGCCGATTTCATCGCAACCATTTTTGCCGCCATCTCACAGGCGAAATTCTCGACCGCCCCGCGATAAACCTGCGACTCGATGTACCGCCCGAGGACGTCGTCGAGCAGTTCGCCAGCGTCGGGCTCGTAGATATAGTCCCAGTGCTTCTGCAACGACTCGCCACCAAGGTCGATCTCGCTGACCGGCAGCAACGTCGCCACTACAGGTACCTGGCTCATTGCGCTCATATATTCGTTGTGCACAAGGAACAAGCGATCGATCGTGCCTTCCTCATAAGCGTCCAGCATGATCTTGATCGCGCCAATGAGATCGTTGACCTGCGGGCGGTCGCCGAGGTGTGTCGCGGTACCGACGACATTGCCGCCCATGCGGCGGAAGAACTGCACGGCCTTCGCGCCGACCAGCGCCATGTCGACCTGGACATTCTCGCCCTGCCACTTCGCAATCTCGCCGATTACCGATTTGAACAGGTTGGCATTCAGTCCGCCACAGAGCCCGCGGTCCGTCGAAATGACAATATAGCCAACGCGTTTGACTTCGCGCTCGATCAGGAACGGGTGCTTGTAATCGGGATTTGCGTGCGCCAGGTGGCCGATCACACGACGGATGCGCCGCGCGTATGGCCGCGACTCTTCCATCTGTCGCTGCGCTTTGCGAATCTTGCTCGCTGCAACCTTTTCCATCGCACTCGTGATCTTCTGCATGTTTTTTACAGAAGCGATCTTCGAGCGGATTTCTTTTTCACCTGCCATACCTGGGCCCTAATGTGTCAGTTTGCTGCCATGTCGAATCGTGTAGATGCGAAGTTTCTCTACGATCTGGTGCGTATCAATCCTAATACGCACCCTTCTCCGCGAATCCTTCACATATGCCTTTCAGGCTCGCCGCGATTTCGTCGTTGTAATCACCCGATTTATTAATTGTGTCGAGTGTGTCCTGGCTGTTCGAGCGCGCAAAGTCGTGCAGCGCGGCCTCATAATCGACAACCTTGTCGACATCGACGGCATCGAGATAGCCCTCGTTTACGGCATATAACGACAGGGCCATTTCGGCGATCGACAGAGGCGAATACTGCTTCTGTTTCATGAGCTCCATAACGCGCGTCCCGCGCTCGAGCTGATTGCGGGTCGCTGCGTCGAGATCCGACGCGAACTGTGCGAATGCCGCCAGCTCGCGATACTGTGCGAGCGCGAGGCGAACGCCACCGCCGAGCTTCTTGATGATCTTCGTCTGTGCCGCACCACCGACACGCGACACCGACAGCCCGGCGTTGATGGCCGGACGCATGCCCGCGTTGAACAGGTCTGTCTCGAGGAAGATCTGGCCGTCCGTAATCGAGATCACGTTTGTCGGTACGAATGCCGAAACGTCACCGGCCTGTGTCTCGATGATCGGCAGTGCCGTCAACGAACCGGTCTTGCCCTTGATCTTACCGCCCGATACGTCCTCGACGTGTGCCGCGTTTACACGCGACGCACGCTCGAGCAGGCGCGAGTGCAGGTAGAAGACGTCGCCCGGGTAGGCTTCGCGACCCGGCGGACGCCTGAGCAACAGTGATACCTGGCGATATGCCCAGGCCTGCTTGGTCAGGTCATCGAAAATAATGAGTGCGTCTTCACCGTGGTCGAGGAAGTACTCGCCCATCGTCGCGCCCGAGTAAGGCGCAATGTATTGCATGGCCGGGCTGTCTGCTGCAGCGGCCGCGATGACGATGGTGTGCTCCATCGCGCCCTCTTCCTCGAGCTTGCGAACTACGCCCGCTATCGAGGAGGCCTTTTGGCCGATTGCGACATAGATACATTTGATGCCGGTACCACGCTGGTTGATGATCGTGTCGATCGCGACGGCCGTCTTGCCGGTCTGGCGATCACCGATGATCAGCTCGCGCTGGCCACGTCCAATTGGCACCATCGAGTCAATCGATTTCAGGCCGGTCTGTACCGGCTGCGATACCGACTGACGTTGAATTACGCCGGGTGCGACCTTCTCGATCGGCGCTGACGCCTCGGCATCGATCGGGCCCTTGCCATCAATCGGGTTACCGAGAGAATCCACAACACGACCGAGTAGCGCCCGACCGATCGGCACCTCGAGAATACGTCCCGTCGTTTTGACCGTGTCACCCTCAGAGATGTGTTTGTAATCACCGAGGACAACCGCACCGACCGAGTCCTGCTCGAGGTTCAGCGCCATGCCGAATGTGTTGCCGGGGAACTCGAGCATCTCGCCATAGCGAGCATCGGCCAGGCCGTGAATACGCACAATGCCGTCGGTGACCGCTATTACGGTGCCGACGTCGCGCGCTTCTGTCGTAGCCTCGAAGTTCTCGATGCGTTCTTTAATCAGCGTGCTGATTTCAGAAGCTTTGAGTGCCATTTCTATTTCCTCTTTACTTGGTCAGTACGTTCGCCAGGCCTTCCAGCCTGGCACGCAGTGAACCATCGATTACGACATCGCCGGCGCGTATGACGGCGCCACCGATCAGGTTTTCGTCTATTTCGGTCGAGATTCTGACGTCGCGGCCGAGCCTTTCCTTGAGCGACCTGGCGATTTCCTTTTCCTGCTCTGCGCTGAGGGGCGCGGCCGCGGTAATTACCGCGTCGACCCTGTTCTCGACATCGGCCTTGAGGGCTTCAAACTGGGCTGAGATTTCAGGCAATGCCACGACCCGGCCGTTTTCGAGCAGCAGCTTCAGAAAGTTGGTGCCGTGATCACTACCGCCGGCAAAAACAGAGCCTTTGCCCACCGCCTTGGTAAACAGGTCCTGCAAAAACGCCAGCCGCTCGTCGTCGTTCAACGAGGGCCTGGCGAGAAACGCCACCACCTGGCCATCACTCAAAAGCTCGCGGGCGGCGCCCAGCGAGTCAGAGAGCTCTGCGAGCGCGTCGTTTTCCTGCGCGACCTCAAATACCGCCTGCGCGTAAGGCCTTGCCACTGTGTTGTTGTCAGCCACGGCTTAGAGTTCCTGTGCGAGCTTGCCCAGAATGTCTTCGTGCGCCTTGTCGTCGATCTCGCGATTCAGGATTTTCTCGGCACTCGCAATCGCGATCGCTGAAACCTGGCCACGCAATTCTTCGCGCGCCTTGTTGGCTTCCTGCTCGATCTCGGACTTGGCCGCGGTGAGCTGACGCTCTCGTTCCTTGACGCCATCCGACTTGCCGTCGGCAACGATCTCGTTGGCACGGGCATGCGCCTGATCGAGGATCGAGGTTGCCTGCCTGCGCGCGTCGGCGACGATCTCGTCGCTCTCGGCGCGAGCCTGCTCGAGCCTTTCCTCGCCCTGCTCGGCAGCAGCAAGCCCGTCGGCAATCTGTTGCTGCCGCTCCTCGATGGCCTCGAGAATCGGCGGCCAGATGAACTTCATACAGAACCAGACGAACACGATCATCGCGATCGTCTGGCCGATGAGAGTTAAATTAATATCCACTTGATGCTCCTCGCATCCTTAATCGCGCGCCGGGGCACGCTCCCACAACATGCAGGTGGTGTCTATTAACCGCCAGTCGCTTGCTGTAGCTGACCGATGAACGGATTGGCAAACGCGAAGAACAGCGCGATACCAACACCGATCATGGCAACGGCGTCGAGCAGAGCGACGACGATGAACATCTTCGTCTGCAACATCGGCGCCAGTTCAGGCTGACGTGCGGCACCTTCGAGGAAGCGGCCGCCCAAAAGACCCATGCCGATACCGACGCCAAGGGCGCCGAGGCCGATCAGAAGTGCGACGGCAATCGCCGTCAAGCCAATAACAGTTTCCATCATTTTCTCCTGGGAAGGATCAAGTCCAACTTGTTGAATGTAATACTAAAAAATCTAATGTGTTTCCGATGCCAAGCTGAGATAAACAATAGTCAGCATCATGAAAATAAAGGCCTGCAGCGTCACGATCAGGATGTGGAAAATAGCCCAGCCAAAGTGCAGTGGCAGCTGCCAGATACCCAGCAACGCAATCAGGATGAAGATGAGCTCGCCGGCGAACATATTGCCGAAGAGTCGCAGTGACAACGACACGGGCTTCGCCAGCAGCGCGACGCTCTCGAGTACGAAATTAAAGGCGATGATAAACGGCGCAGCGATGAGACCGAGGCCCCTTGTCGGCGGCGCGATCGGATGCAGCGTCAACTCGCCGATAAATCCGAGCACGCCCTTGTTCTTGATCGTGTAGAAGATGATCAGTATGAACACGGCGATCGACATACCGAACGTGATGTTCACGTCGGTCGTCGGCACCACTTTCATGTAGGGAATGTTGAGCACTTTCGTGCTGATCAGCGGAATCCAGTCTACGGGCACCAGGTCCATGAGGTTCATGAAGAACACCCAGACGAAAATCGTCAAGGCGAGCGGCGCGATGAGTCGGCTCTTGCCGTGGAAAGTGTCTTTGACGCTCGAATCGACGAAGTCGATGATGATCTCGACGACGGCCTGGAACCGGCCCGGCTTGTCGGCCGAGCTCTTACGGGCGACGCGATAGAAAAGAGTGACGAAGACGAGGCCCAGAAAGACGGACCAGAACATCGAATCGACGTTGATCGCCATTGGATTGCCAGCGCAATGATTCCAGATCCACTCCCCCGACTCCGCTTTGCAGACCTGCAGGTTCTGCAAATGGTGGGCAATGTACTCCCCGGAGGTTTGCGGTCCGTGTCCGCCTTCACTCGCCATTCTTGTTGTCCGTATTCAGCTCTTCGTGTCCCGCGTCGCGCATCAGCAACCCGGCAAAGGTCACCAGCTGCGCCGCGATAAATCCTGCGAACAGGGCCCAGGCCGCAAGCGGCCGCACCGTGACGAAGACAACGCTGAACATCAGCACGGTCAACGCCAACTTCCCCAGTTCGCCTGTGTAGGCTGCCCGGATCAGGGCGCGAGCCCCGGGATCCCGGCGTGCCAAAACGATCCGCGTAGCGAGAAATGCGTTCGGAATCACGCAAGTCAAGCTACCGAGCATCGCTGAGTAACCCGCTACGCCTCCAACCAGTCCCCAGAGCAGCGCGGCCAGGACCAGCCCGACAACCAGCTGTCCTGCCAGTACCGTGACAACGATGTTGGAGCCTCGACGCTTGGCGGGCTCGTCCATTTTGCTTGCCTCCGGCACTAAAAACGCCACTTGCGGCGGTATTACCTGCAGCGTGTGGCGCTCGATTTTGCGGTATGTCAGGCGGGCCTTTTTTAGGCTCGCGCATTATAGAGGCACCCCCCGTGCATCGCAACACGGAAAGCATCCTCCAAAAGTAGTGTGTATGCCGGGTTTTTTCCGGGGTTTTTCGGGCATTTGCGAAATTGCCGCATTGCGACATACCGCACACATGACGCCAGCGATCGAGGTTATAAAGGGGCTGTAAATGGTCAGGAAAGAACAATGCTGTTTGTTGTGAGCGAAGCTCTGCGGGGCACCAAGAGCGTTAGCGACGCCGTTCGGGAAATGAGCCTGTCGTTGAGCCATTTCGCCGGTCCGGCCGCCTTCTCCGCCCAGATGACGGGTCCATCGCGGCGTATCGTCCTGCTCAGCCCGGATGATCTGACCCGGGACATGCTCACCCGCCTGAAGAATCACGAGGACCGCTTCCCATTCGCGCTT
>Ga0255053_10002144_pt1 | contig 10578 bp, 8 predicted proteins | sample JV7_2_22_MG_FD_188635 | JGI IMG/M metagenome (GOLD analysis project Ga0255053, IMG submission 188635) | Seawater microbial communities from Jervis Inlet, British Columbia, Canada - JV7_2_22 | ecosystem: Environmental > Aquatic > Marine > Inlet | place: Canada: British Columbia | collected...
CACCGTCGGCAACAGGCACATTCAGGTCCTCTCGAAGCAGCACCCGCTTGCCCGACAGCTCCAGGTCAGTCATTCGGATGACAAACATATTAAGGTCGCTTGCCTGAAAGGCCTACTTCGCGTTGTACAGAGCGATCGTCGTGTCAAGCATACGGCAGGAAAAGCCCCACTCGTTGTCGTACCACGCGCAGACCTTGACGAGCGTTCCTTCCATCACTTTGGTCAGGCCGGCGTCATACGTTGACGAAGCCGGGTCGTGATTAAAGTCGATCGATACAAGCGGCTCATCGTTGTAGGCCAGTACGCCTTTGAGTTCACCTTCGCTGGCTTCCTTCATGATGGCGTTGATTTCATCGATGCTTGTTTCCCGTGCGGCAACGAATGTCAGGTCAACAGCGGAAACATTGATTGTCGGTACGCGCATTGAAAAGCCGTCGAGAAGTCCGTTCAGCTCCGGCAGTACCAGTCCGACGGCAGCCGCGGCTCCTGTCTTGGTCGGAATCTGCGACATCGTCGCTGAACGGGCACGCCGCAAATCACTGTGGAACACATCGGTCAGGACCTGATCGTTTGTGTACGCGTGGATCGTGGTCATGATGCCGTGCTTGACGCCGATCTTCTCATGCAATGGCTTGACGAGTGGAGCAAGGCAATTCGTTGTGCACGATGCGTTCGAGATGATTGTGTCGCTGTGCTTCAGGACGTCATGATTGACGCCGTATACGATCGTCGCGTCGATGTCCTTGCCGCCCGGCGCCGAGATGATGACCTTCCTGGCACCCGCCTCGATGTGCTTGCCTGCCGTTTCGCGCGTGCGGAAGAAACCCGTGCACTCGAGTACTACCTCAACGCCCAGCTCGCCCCAGGGCAGCTTGGCTGGATCGCGTTCGGCGAGCACACGAATCTTGTCTCCGTTGACGACCATGTAATCGCCATCGACTTCGACCGTTCCAGGGAAGGGTCCGTGCGCTGTATCCCGGCGCGTCAGATGCGCGTTTGTATTAGCATCTCCAAGATCATTGACGGCAACAACTTCGATTTCCGAGCGCATGCCAGTTTCGTAAAGCGCTCGCACCATGTTGCGGCCAATGCGGCCGTAGCCGTTAATTCCAACCTTGATTGTCATTACTATCTCCTGAATTAAAGTGTTTCTCTGGCAATTGCGACGACGTTGTCTGTCGAGAAGCCGAAGTGTTCAAATAGTTCGCCAGCAGGTGCTGATTGGCCGAAACGGTCCATTCCGATCACACGACCCTGCGACCCGGCATAACGCCACCAGGCTTCGGTAACCCCGGCTTCGATGACGACTCGCGCTGTAACTGCAGCGGGCAACACCTGCTCACGATACTCCTTGCTCTGAGCGTCGAACAGATCAGTACACGGCATCGAGACGACGCGTGCATTGACGCCGTCAACTGCCAGCACCCTTGCGGCCGAGACGGCAAGCGCAACCTCCGAGCCGGTTGCGATCAGGATAATGTCCGGCACACTGTCCGAATCCTGCAAAATGTATCCACCACATGCAATCGCTGCAATCTGGTCGGCATTACGCGTCTGATGCGGCAGCCCCTGACGCGTCAGGACCAGACTGGTCGGACCATCACGACGTTCGATCGCATTCCGCCAGGCGACCGCGGTTTCAACCGTGTCACAGGTTCGCCAAACTCGCATGTTCGGCATTAACCTGAGTGAGGCCGTGTGTTCAACCGGTTGGTGCGTCGGGCCATCTTCGCCAAGACCGATCGAATCGTGCGTATAAACGAAGATGTTTTGTGCCTTCATCAACGCAGCCATTCGCAGTGCATTGCGTGCGTAGTCGGAGAACGTCAGGAACGTTCCCGAATACGGAATGACGCCGCCATGCAGCGACATGCCGTTGCACATTGCCGACATGCCGAATTCACGAACACCGAAGTAAATGTAGTTGCCGGAGGCATCATCGGCCGTAATAACGCGCGAACCCGAGTGTTTGGTCAAATTCGAACCGGTCAGGTCCGCCGATCCGCCGGCAAGTTCCGGCAATGCCGGCGCGAATGCGTTCAACGCAACCAGCGACGCCTTGCGCGTCGCCATCGTTTCGCCTGCCGCATCGATCCCGGCAATGGCCTTATCCGCGAAGTCGCTCCAGTCTGCAGGCAATTCGCGGCTCATGCGTCGCGTGAACTCCGCGGCCATCTCCGGGTATTTCGCCTCGTAGTCCGAGAAGGTCTTTTGCCAGGCTTGCTCCGCAGCCAAGCCACGAGCTTCACCATTCCATGCCTGTGCAATGTCAGCCGGGATTTCAAACGGAGGCGAATCCCAGCCTAGTTCTTTGCGGGTCGCAGCGATCTCTTCATCGCCCAGCGGCGCTCCGTGTGTTGATGCAGTGCCTTGCTTGTTCGGAGCACCAAAACCGATCACGGTTTTGCAGCAAATCAGAGATGGTCGATCCGGTTCAGCAACAGCCTTGTCGATTGCCGCGGAAATTGACGAACTGTCGTGTCCATCAACATCGGCGATCACCTGCCAGCCATAGGATTCGAATCGCTTGACGGTATCATCGGTGAACCAACCGCCCACCTCACCGTCGATCGAAATGTTGTTGTCATCATAGAGTGCGATGAGCTTGCCGAGCTTCAAGGTGCCAGCCAGCGAGCACGCCTCGTGCGATATACCCTCCATCAAACAACCATCACCAAGAAATACCCAGGTCTTGTGGTCGACGATGTCCAGTCCGGGCTGATTGAATTGCTCTGCAAGCATCTTCTCGGTCAACGCCATGCCGACCGCATTGCCAATGCCTTGCCCCAATGGACCGGTTGTCGTCTCGATCGAAAGCTCGGGCTCGTATTCCGGGTGTCCGGCTGTCCGATAGCCGAACTGACGGAAATTCCGGATCTCGTCCATCGCCAGGTCGTAGCCCGTTAGGTGAAGCAGGCTGTACAGCAGCATTGAGCCATGGCCGTTCGACAATACGAAGCGGTCGCGATCGACCCAGTGCGCGTTGCCCGGGTTGTGTGTCAGATAATCATTCCACAGCACTTCGGCAATGTCTGCCATGCCCATCGGGGCTCCGGGATGACCCGAGTTGGCGGCTTGTACCGCATCCATGGATAGCGCCCTAATGGCGTTCGCGAGATCTCGCCGGGCAGGCTGCCCGGCCGGTTTTGATTGTTGTGACATGTTGCCTTTCTTATGGCGCGCCTGACTGCCATATTGTGAATATCGGGATGGACTTGGATTCTGTTAAGAGCGGCGCATTTTCCCTGTTTCGCCGCACCGCCGCAAGGTACAATGCGCCGCTGGAAAAATTGGGTAAGAAAAAACATGAGTGATTCATTTCTGTTTACATCGGAATCTGTTTCCGAGGGACATCCAGACAAGATTGCCGACCAAATTTCGGATGCCATTCTCGACGCGGTCCTGAAGCACGATCCGGGGGCACGAGTCGCCTGCGAGACGATGGTCAAGACGGGCATGGCGATAGTTGCCGGCGAGGTGACGACGTCTGCCTGGGTCGATCTGGAGGAAGTCGTGCGTGGCACCATCATCGGCATCGGCTACACCGATTCCACAATGGGCTTCGACGGCCATTCCTGCGCCGTTTTGAACGCTATCGGCAAACAGTCACCCGATATCGCGCAGGGAGTCGATCGCGAAGCCGCTGAGAAACAGGGTGCGGGCGACCAAGGCATGATGTTCGGCTACGCCACCAATGAAACTGACGTTCTCATGCCGGCCCCGATTAACTTCGCGCATCGCTTGGTACAACGCCAGGCAGAGGTCAGAAAGAGTGGCACGTTGCCATTTCTTCGCCCGGACGCAAAAAGCCAGGTGACGTTCGTCTACGAAGATAACAAACCAGTGGCGATCGATGCCGTCGTGCTTTCCTCGCAGCATCATGCTGACGTCAGGATGGCGCACCTCGAAGAAGGCATCATGGAAGAGATTATCAAGCCTGTGTTGCCGAAAGAACTGGTCAGCAAGGACACCAAGTACCACATCAACCCGACAGGTCGCTTTGAGATCGGCGGACCGATGGGCGACTGTGGCCTGACCGGGCGCAAGATCATCGTCGATACCTATGGCGGCTCCGCGCGCCATGGTGGCGGTGCGTTCTCCGGCAAAGACCCGTCAAAAGTTGATCGATCCGCAGCTTATGCCTGCCGTTACGTCGCAAAGAACATTGTCGCAGCCGGCCTGGCCGACCGCTGTGAGATTCAGGTGTCCTATGCGATCGGCGTTGCTGATCCGACTTCGATCAGCGTCGAGACATTCGGCACCGGCAAGATTTCGAATGCTCGCATGACGGATCTGATTCGCGAGAATTTCGATCTGACGCCATACGGTATTATGCAAATGCTCGATTTGCTCCGGCCAATTTACCAGCCGACGGCCGCCTATGGTCACTTTGGCCGCGAAGACATTGATCTGAGTTGGGAAGAGACCGACAAGGCTGAAGCCCTTGCTGACGCCATTTCGGGCTGAACCAAATACAATCCGGGAGAACACCATGAGCAGCGAACCCGTTGCCCTTCAACAAGACGATTACAAGGTCGCCGATATCTCGCTGGCCGACTGGGGCCGCAAGGAAATCGCGATCGCCGAGACCGAGATGCCCGGCCTTATGGCATTGCGCGAAGAATACGGTGCTGACCAGCCACTCAAAGGCGTACGCCTGACAGGTTGTCTGCATATGACCATTCAAACGGCAGTGCTAATAGAAACGCTGAAGGCGCTGGGCGCCGAAATACGCTGGTCGTCGTGCAATATTTTTTCGACTCAGGACCATGCCGCAGCTGCAATTGCAGCTTCCGGTGTTCCGGTGTTTGCCTGGAAAGGCGAATCCGAAGAAGAGTACTGGTGGTGCGTCGAGCAGACGATTAACGGACCTGATGGCTGGACGCCGAATATGCTCCTCGATGACGGCGGCGACCTGACGCTTGTGATGCATGAAAAATTTCCCGAACTCATGAATGAGGTAAAAGGTCTGTCGGAGGAGACGACAACTGGTGTCAAACGCCTTTACGAAATGATGCAGGACGGGTCACTGGCCTGTCCCGCCTTCAACGTCAACGATTCGGTCACCAAATCTAAATTCGACAATTTGTACGGATGCCGTGAGTCGCTTGTCGACGGCATCAAGCGTGCCACGGACGTCATGGTGGCCGGCAAGATTGCGATCATCTGCGGCTACGGCGATGTCGGCAAGGGCTGCGCGCAGTCGCTCAAGGGCCTCGGCGCAACCGTCTGGGTCACCGAAATCGACCCGATCAACGCATTGCAGGCTGCGATGGAAGGCTATCGTGTTGTTCGCTTTGATGAAGTTTGCAATCAGGCGGATATCGTCGTTACAGCAACCGGCAACTATCATGTTGTTACGGGCGAACAGATGGAGCGCATGAAGGACCAGACAATCGTCTGCAATATAGGGCATTTCGACAGCGAGATTGATGTTGCTCATTTGCACAAATACGAGTGGGAGAACATCAAGCCACAGGTCGACCACGTGATTTTCCCGGACGGCAAGCGCATCATCTTGCTGGCCGAAGGTCGTCTCGTAAACCTTGGCTGCGCCACCGGGCACCCGAGCTTCGTGATGTCCAACTCCTTCACCAATCAGGTACTCGCGCAAATCGAGCTTTGGCAAAACGGCGATAATTACGGCAAGGAAGTCTATGTCCTGCCGAAGCACCTTGACGAAAAGGTCGCGCGACTGCATCTTGACCGAGTCGGCGCAAGGATCACCGAGTTGACTGACGAACAGGCCGACTACATCGGCGTTGCGAAGGAAGGTCCTTACAAGCCGGAGCACTACAGGTATTGATACAGAGCGGAGCTCAGGCATATCGAAATCGCAGCTGACCCTCTGAGGATTCTGCACCTTACGGATCCTCACTTGTTCGCCGACACCGAAGAGGATTTGCGCGGCACTCTGACCTATTCGTCATTGTCCGCAGTGATCGATCATTATCGTGATGGTGACTGGCGTGCCGACCTGGTCGCCGTCACCGGCGATTTGATTCAGGACGACAGCCCAGGGGCATATGAGCACTTTCGACAACTACTCGGCAGGCTGCAGCTGCCGGTTCATTGCGTGCCCGGCAACCACGATGTTCGGGACCTGATGCGCGCAGCTATGGCCAAACCACCGTTTCATTATTGTGAGTCGCTGCTCGCCAATAACTGGCTCATCATCGGCATCGACACTTGTGTGACAGGACAGGCGGGCGGTCACATCGAGGATGCTGAACTGGCTCGTCTTGAAAACGAAATTGCCACATCCAGCGCACCTAACGTCATGGTCTGCCTGCATCACCCACCCGTCCTGATGGGCAGCAAATGGCTGGATACTGTCGGGCTCGACAATGGCGATCAGTTCCTCGAGCAGATCGCGAGATCAGGGAAAGTACGGCTTGCCATCTTCGGTCACGTACATCAGCCTTATGATGTCGACCATGGTGGTGTGCGCATTGTTGGCACACCGTCGACATGCCGGCAGTTCACACAGGGGAGCGATGATTTCGCTGTCGACGACAAGCCACCGGCATATCGGCGCATCAACTTGAACGCTGACGGCAGCTACGATCACGAACTTATTTGGCTGGATACCTAGAGAACCCCGCATGAGTCATTTTTCTGATGCACGGGACGTCATCGCTGGTGGCGTCAATTCACCCGTCCGGGCCTTCGCCGGCGTCGGCGGCGACCCAGTATTTTTCAAGAGTGCAGACGGCGCCTGGATTGAGAGCGAGGATGGCCGACGTTACATTGACTACGTTGGGTCCTGGGGCCCGATGATACTGGGTCATGGCCATCCGGCCGTCATCGACGCGGTTATCGAAACAGCGCGGCATGGACTCAGTTTTGGCGCTCCCTGTACTCTCGAGACACGCATCGCCGAAAAGATTCGCGACATGGTGCCATCGATCGAGCGCCTTCGCATGGTCAGCTCCGGAACTGAGGCGACGATGAGCGCAATCCGCCTCGCCCGCGGCCATACCGGCCGCGACAAGATCATCAAGTTCGAAGGTTGTTACCACGGCCACTCAGATTCGCTGCTCATCAAAGCAGGCTCAGGCGCACTAACGTTGGGCGTACCAAGCTCCCCGGGCGTTCCCGCCGGACTTGCAGAGCACACGATTACCTTGCAGTACAACGATGCGGATGCGGTTACCGCGGTGTTTGCTGAAATCGGCAACGACATCGCCTGCATTATCGTCGAACCGATTGCCGGCAACATGAACATGGTGCCGCCGGAGGCCGGCTTTCTCGAGACCTTGCGCGAGCAATGCACGGCGTCGGGTGCAGTGCTGATTCTCGATGAAGTCATGACAGGATTCCGCGTCGCCAAAGGTGGCGCCCAGGCTCTCTTCGGAATCGAGCCCGATCTGACGACGCTGGGCAAGATCGTCGGCGGTGGCATGCCCGCTGCCGCGTTTGGCGGCCGCGCCGACATCATGGCCAGCATCGCGCCCGACGGGCCCGTCTACCAGGCCGGCACCTTGTCCGGGAACCCGGTCGCGATGGCTGCGGGACTCGCGACCTTGCAGCAAATCGATCAGCCAGGCTTTTATGAAGCCCTGTCCGAGCGCACGCAGCAACTTGTCGAAGGTCTGGCGGCGGCCGCGAACGAAGCGGGAATACCCCTCGCAACCGAATACGCCGGCGGCATGTTCGGTTTTATATTCACGGATGGTGGACCGGTGCGACGTTTCTCACAGGTCGCATCGGCCGACATCGGGCGATTCAAGAAGTTCTTCCACGGCATGCTCAGCGAGGGCGTCTATCTCGCACCATCGGCCTACGAAGCAGGCTTTGTCTCGGCTGCACACGGCGACACCGAGATCACCCGGACAGTCGATGCCGCCCGCGCCGTGATGAGTCAGAAACTGTAGATCAGGCCAGCGATGATGGTCCGCTCCGCTCCGAACAAACGTGCTCCAACCGGTATGTCCGAGTTACGGGCGCGGTTGATACCTGTAACGTGGTCCTGATAGCTCTCATCCAGCAGGTTATCGATACGCGCCTCCACACGTAATGATGACAATGGGTTCCATGTGAATCCGAGATTGGCCAGCCAGTAACCCGGGGTCTCCGTCTCATCGTTGTAGGACGAGACCTTTTCCTGATCGGCATAGCCAACGATCTCGGTTTTAAGTGACCATGCATCGTTGTTATAAGTCAGTCCGACGCTCGCATTGACAGGCGACAAACGATACAGATCATCCTGAACATCAGTCCGGCGCCCACGTGCGCTGGAGACGATTCCGTCAAGCAAAAAGCTTTCCGTCAGTTCATAGCTCCACGCAGCATCGAATCCCCAGATTTCGGCATCGACGTTCTCAAATTGCAGCGGTTCCCTGCCCGTCATCATCGTTGACACCGCGTTGGCGAGCACATTCGTCGAGGGAATTCCCTGGATGTAGTCGTCAATCCTTCTGTAAAAGATCTGCGGCGACAAAGTGAATCGATCCATTCTTGCGCTTACCCCGAGGACGACCTCATCCGAGTGTTCTTCCTTCAATTCGAGGTTACCGATATAGGTCCTGCCATCCGCGAGCCCACCCGTGGCTTGTAATGGCAACCACAAATAGAGTTCCTGATAGGATGGCGCACGACTCTTGCTTCCAATTTCAAAGTTCCATTCGGCCCTGCCTGACAAGGTCCGGCGAAACTTGATCACCCCGTCAAACGTACTCCAGTTCAGATCCCGATTTGCGGCATTGAAGTCTGCAGCGAGCAGACTGACGTTAGCGCCCATCATCCCCATCATGCCCATGGCGGTAACATCACCCGCATTAGTGTCAACGCGGTTGTAACGCAGGCCAACCTCAAGCTCGCCATTCATGATGTGAGTTGTCCACTCTGCAAACATGCCGAGCACATCCCGCTCAACATCGATGAAGTTGTTTACCTGAAACATCTCATTCACAGGGTTCGTGATGACAGACTCATGCTCAGCAGCGATACCATCAATGCCGAAGAGCAGTCCCCACTCGCCCTTATCCATGTCGCCTGCCAGGTAGAACTGGGAACCCGAGCCACTCGTCGTATTGAGACGACGCATGCCCGGCATCGGCGCCTGTCGCAGGGAGAAGTTATCCATCACATGCGCGACATCGTTGTACGACAGTCGACCATTAATCGTCGCCGTGGGAGAAATGTCGAATCCGAATTGGCCGCCAAACAGCTCCGTGTCAATAAATACGATATCCATCGGCAAGGCCGGTGTGCCAGTGCTTCCTGTATCGAGTTTGCCGGCGTAGACCAAGACGTGTCTGTCACCATCGCTGAATGAGTAACTCAGGTCATACCGATCACGGTTGAGTCGAGACGGCCTGATTCTGCCCTCGGGCGACTCTATGTCATTGCCGTCATCGAATTCCGTAACCGCGGAATAACGATGGCGATTATTGGCCAGCGTCAGTCTGGCCGCCGAGGTACTCATGTCGCCATTGCTTGAGAAGCGCGCGCCGAGCATCCCGGATACCTGAAAGTTGTCCCCGCCAAAATCACCACGGGATGTCCTGGTACTGATATGGCCACCAATCGCCTCGGGGGCGAGGGACACACGTGCAATACCCCGGGAGACAATTAGTTCTTCAGTCATCATCGGCGACATGTAAGACAGCGGTGTGTCCATCGCATTGGGTCCACCGGAGATCACGCCCAGTTGATCAATGTCAACGGCAACACGGTCGCCATACATGCCACGGTATTGAGCAATGCCCGTGATCAGGCCGTTCCTGTTGACGCTTGCACCGGGAATATCTCTGAGTGCCGCCGCCGTATCGATGAGAAGTTCGCGCTCTACTTCGATACGAGCTGAACTCGTTGCAACTGATCGGCCGACAACAATAATTTCATCGGTTTGGTTGTCATTGTCCTGACTGTCGTCCTCTGCGAGAACAATCGCCGACAAGAACGTGAGTGTAGTGAGCACCGCACTGTTGCGAATTTTCATTTTTCCAAACCCTTAAAAGCACAATCACTCGCCTCAGACTCAGCTGCGCGAGATGGTCATTCGTGATGTGCGATTCAGGCTGGAGGGCCCCGGGAGCGGTAACTGACCGGTACCCGAGAAGTGTTTATCAGAACCGGAGTGGAAAGGAAATCAGCCAACTCTGGTATCGCGTCAAGTTGCCACGGATTATCAAATACAGCAGTCGAATAAAGCAAATGGCCGATCGGACATTGACCGGCATCGAAGTGAAGTCGGGTGTCGTCTGATTCATTGTGATGATGGTGGCGGTCTGATCCGGTGAGCGCCGCAATGAATCCGGCAGGAACCCCGGCAGGGCATAGTTCGAATAACAGCCCATCGCCTTGCGCAGACGGCATATAACCATCGGGGATTCCCGCCCGCATCAGGAGCGCTACAAGTAGCAGCGCCAATGTCTGGCGATTTCGTGCGCGTCGACTCATGACCTTTTGAATCTAGCAAATAACTAGATCGGCAAGCATAGGGTATTGCCTTTACGATGATGCAGCAAACACCCTACACGCCTGACAACGGATGCTGCGCAGACTCGAGTAATTCCTGCACGATACGCAGGCGTTCTGCAGGATCACTACTCTCGAGGCATTGCTGCTTCT
>Ga0255053_10002149_pt1 | contig 10564 bp, 9 predicted proteins | sample JV7_2_22_MG_FD_188635 | JGI IMG/M metagenome (GOLD analysis project Ga0255053, IMG submission 188635) | Seawater microbial communities from Jervis Inlet, British Columbia, Canada - JV7_2_22 | ecosystem: Environmental > Aquatic > Marine > Inlet | place: Canada: British Columbia | collected...
TCGAGTTTCTTTTTCATGGTGGCTGAGACGTCGATTTCTGTCAGTACGCCGAAGCCCTCCTTGCCGAGTTCCTCGGTTACCGTCTCGATCGCCTCGTTAAAGTCGAGATCGACAGGCTTGCCGAAGCCGAAGTTCGTGTCCATCAGTCGTTGTCCTCTGTTGTTGCGCCCTCTGGCGGGACGCAGAAAATGTCATGCAGTACGTTAATGACCCTGTCGGCCGGTCCGGTGCACAGTGAGTAATGAATGACCTGCGACTCACGACGTGTCTTGACCAGCTCTTCTCGGCGCAGTCGCGCCAGCTGCTGCGATAACGCCGACTGGCTCAACGGAATAATCTCGTTGAGCTCGCCGACGGAGCGCTCCCCGTCGGCCAGTGCACACAGGATCATCAGGCGACTCTCGTTACCGAACGCTCGCATGAGGCTCGCGGCGTCGGACGCGTGAGTCTGCATCTGTTGCAGTTGCGCTGCGCTGATTTGTTGCTTTGGCATGGCTGTCTGACTCCGTCGATATCCGTGAGTCTGCCGGGGTTTCCGTGCTCGCATATAGTACATTAGAAATTATTAATTTAGCAATGGCTAATTTATAAACTGATCGCCTTAATGACCTCACCAGGAGTTCTCGCGGGGAGTCCCTATTGACGTAAACGGCAAGCTCGGCCATGTTCCCCGGTCTGGGTTGAACCGCTGGAATAGGGATGACCATGAGCACCTTGAAGAATTATCAATCGACCGTCGGCGGACTGCTGCTTGCCGTTCTTGGCACGACGATTTCGCCGCTCGGTTTAACAGACGAAGCAGAGGCGGGCGGCGCCTGGGAGATGAGCGACCTGAGTTTGAAACTCGCGGCCAAGAACGCGACTTCCGCCTACCACACGCCCGTTACCAAAGAGATGGAGACCTTATTGCTGCACACGGTCGATCCGGATCAGCCGGGCATCGCATTTCGCTGCGAGAAAGGCAGGATGTACGTCACGCTGGCAGTGAGGCCGGCCGATCTTCGCCAGGCGCTGCGCGAAGGTGTTCGAAAGCCGCGCGACTGGGAGCTGACCTATCAGATTGATGCTGGTGAAGCGGTCACCGAGAGTTGGGTGTCCATGTCCAACAGCCGATTGTTCATGGCACACGAATTCGCGAGTACGGCGGCGATCTTTCATGCTGCTCGCAATGGGCAGACGCTCAACGTTACGGTGAAAGGCAAGGACACGGTAACGTTCGAAATACCCGAAAGTGATGACGAACTGTTCGATTATTACATCGAGAGCTGCAAGCTGGATCCGGAATACGATCCGAATGCGGGGAGCTAATACGAGCGCGCACCTGTGGCTGGCTCGTAGTGCATTTCTGGCGCTGGCAGTAGTTGGCGTAGCTTCGGCTGATGTCGCGAGCCTGAAAACGACGACGGCACTCCCTCCGTTGCCGAATGCCGTGACCAACAATGCCGTCGCCTCAGTCAAGGCCGGTCGCCGCGAGTACATCGTTAGCTTCAATGGTCTCGGCGAGGGCAAGACGCACTTGGATATACTCGCCTCGACGTTTATTTACGACTCCAGGTCGAAGCGCTGGCAAGAGGCCGGTCCCGTGCCCGGCGGCGCCGGCCGGCTGGCTTCGGTCGCCGCCAGTGTCGGCGAGCTTATTTACGTGTTCGGCGGCTATACCGTGGCCGAGGACGGCTCGGAAGCCTCTACTCCATGGACACATGCCTTCGATCCGCGCACGCGCGAGTTCGCAGGACGCGCCGCCATGCCCGTACCGGTCGATGATGCCGTAGCCGTGACTTATGAGGATCGATTCATCTATCTGATCAGTGGCTGGCACGACCTGGGCAACGTCAATCTGGTGCAGCGTTACGACACTGAGACCGACACCTGGGACCAGGCAACGCCGACACCCGGACCAGCCGTTTTCGGGCATGCCGGTGGAGTAGTTGAAAATACGATTGTCTATTGCGACGGCGTCGCAATTGAGGCGCACAATGATCGCCGCCGGGAATTTGTTGCCGTGCCCGATTGTTTGCTCGGCGTCATCGATAACGACGATAGTCGTCGCATTGACTGGCGCACTGTCCGCTACCATCCAGGTCTGCCGCGCTATCGTATGGCGGCCGCCGGAATTCCCGCGGTGAACGGCGTATTGTTCATCGGCGGTAGCGAAAACCCGTACAACTTTAACGGCGTCGGCTACAACGGCGAACCGTCCGAGCCGGCCGCGGCCGCATTGCTATTCGATATCGACGACCAGAGCTGGCGGGTCATCGATGTCGAGGGTGCGGCGACGATGGACCATCGCGGGCTCGCAGCGTTCAAAGGGCAGTGGGTCACGGTAGGTGGCATGCTGGCAGAGCAACGAGTAGCGGACCGCATCGTCTCTTATCGACTGAAGTAAAAAGTGGCGGGCCCGGAGGGTCCGCCGAGTAGCCAACATAATTGCTTCAAGTGCTGGCTTGGGGGAAATCAAACCACGTTTTCGTCCAGTCCTGGTAATTCCAGCGATGGTTGCGGGAGGGCTCTGGGTCTTCATTGCGTTTCAGCTTTTTCGCAGATCTCACGGACCCGTTCCTCATAGTCACCAGCCCGCCTCTCGAGCTTCGTAACCATCAGCACAAGTTCGCGCGTCTGCCTCTCGTCGAGTTGCAGAGGCAGCTCACACCGCCGGCGCGTCAGGTCCTCGTGAAAGGAATACATCAATGTGCGCACGGCGTAGGCCATATCTTCAGACACGTCGGCATCGTCCATCAGGAAGCCCATGATTATTCGTGAAATCTCGGCATCGACTCGGGCCCGGTCATAGCGTGCCGAGATCGTCACCCAGACGAGGTCGAGCTTTGCATCGGAGTGCGCCAGTTCGTCGGCGAATAGTATCGGCGCGATGGCCGGCACTGCGTCGTATAGTCCGCCGGAGATCCCGGGCTCGTCAGCCAGCCGACTCAACGACGGGCTGTTGGCGTTTTCCCGGGCCAGGTAGATGCCAGTCTCTGCTTCGGTGTCGATCTCCCGGATCAGGTTCTGGTAGCAGTGCTCGACGGGGTCGTCCGCCGCGAGCACGAGCTCGATCTTGGCAAGATTTTCCATCGTAACCTTGCGCTGTGTCCAGCGGTCTACATTGCCCAGCAGGCCCTCGTTCGAGCTGAAAGCTTCGTAAAGGAAGCCGGACACATCGGCGTGGATCGCCTCGGCAAGCGAGTACTTGTTCGGTTTGTTGCGGACCAGGCTCAACATGTCCATCTCCTGTGAAATCAGGCTGCCACTTTAGGCTCGGGATGGTGGTAAATCTGGTCATTACTGGTCAGCGCCTGTGCAATCGGCCGCGACCTGCAAATCGGGTTGTGCTGTCGCCGCGAATCGGGTTCACTATGCTGAACCATGCTTTACGAACCTACGACTTTGGCTACCGTCGCCCGGCTGATTGGGGAGACGCTCAAAAAGGAACACGGTATCGATCCGGCGCCGGCTTTCGAGCAGGCCGGTATCGACACAGACAAGTTCCTGAGGCCCGGATCGCGAGTACCGCTCTCGAAGATGACCAGGCTTTGGGATATCTGCGTCTACATCACGCATGACAAACAGTTCGGCATGAAAGTCGGAGGCCGGGTAGAGCCGAGCGATTTCTACGTGCTCGGCCACGCCTGGCTGGCCAGTGCGACGCTGTCAGGCGGGCTCGATCGGCTGTGCCGTTACGCGCATGTATTGTCGACGGCAATTGCGAACATCGAAGTTCAGCATGAAGGCGACATGGTCGTGTTCGTGGAAGCTCCTCACGATCCGGGTATCGTCGTGCATCGAACGGCCGATGAGGCGGGCATCGCTTCGTTCTTCAGGCTGTGCGAGATCATCAAGCGCGAGCCCGTGCGGCCGCTGAAGGTCGAGCTCGTATTCCCACCCGAGACGGCGCGGGATTACCTCGAGGAGTTCCTGCAATGCCCGGTTAGCTACGGCAACGCCGAAGAAAAATTCTACTTTTCAAAAGAAGAATTCGACGAGCCGCTACCGGGGTACATCCCCGACGTACTCGACTCGATGTCACGAATTGCCGAGCGTTACCTGGAGAGCCTCGATCAAAGTAAAGTGGCGACCGAAGTCCGCCAGCTACTCATACAGATGTTGCCCTCCGGCAAGGCCGACCAGGATACTGTTGCCAACAGGCTCTACCGCAGCACGAGCACCCTGCAGAGACAATTGACGGCGGAGGGCACCAACTACCGCGACATACTGGAGACGACTCGCCGCGGTCTCGCCGAGCAATACCTCAAGGAAGGAGATTACTCACAGGCCGAGATCGCGTTCATGGTGGGTTTTTCCGACCAGAGTAACTTCGCTCGTGCCTTCAAGCGCTGGACCGGCATGAGTCCCGGGCAATTTCAGAAAGCGGCCTGAGCCCGCTTCATCCCGCCAACACCGATTCCCGAATCTGGTCGATCTGCGGCCTGGTTTCCTCGGGTTTTCTGCCGAGGCAGTGCTTGTCACGGGGGCAGCCCGAGCTGCGCGGGCAGATGATCGTCGCGTCTTTTTGAGCGCCGGCAGTTATCCAGCCGATGTTCAAAATGCGGCCGATGCTATCGAGCTGGCGTCGTGCCTCGGCGGGAATGGGCCCGGAGCCGCCGTTCGCATTACAACTGACTTCGATCATGTCGATGGTTTCAGCTGCGTCGAATCCCTGCGAGCCCAGCGCGGGCGCAAGATCGACACCGGCACAGAGTACGTGGCGGTTGCCAGCGGCATCGCGGCTGCGAATCGACTGGCAGCAATACAGGCGCTTGTCCTCTCCGGCACGCAGCACAGAGATCTGCGACTCGGGCTTGTCGGCCTGTGTATTGAGCATGCGAAACACGGCCCAGTGCTGGCAAGGGTCCGAGATCATCGTCATGTTGCCCCAGGGCAAAGGAATGCCGTTGCCGCGATAGACGGCGCGCAGGTTGCCGGGCGGGTAGGCATCGAAATAGTGCCAATGCGGATACGGTGAAACACTCGGCATGCGCCGCATGACGAGCGTCGTCGTCAGGTCTACTGCATCGCCGGAGTCGATCGCGTAAGCGTTGCGCGCGAGAAACTGTCGAAATGGCGTTTTCGGTGCCAGCAACGCCGCCGCAAAATAGCTGCACTCGAAGTCCCGCCACGCATAAAGAATGTCCTTCGCATCGATATTCAGCGAGCCGTCCTGGACGCGTCGCACGGTCGTTTTGCCGCCCGATACCTGCGGCGCACGGGCGCCGTCGCCGTCGTGCAGCACCTGGTGGGCAATATGATTCGCGAGGTCAAATTTGAGCCTGGCCGGCGTCTTTTCGAGGGCCCGATTCAGGTACACCTTGTTCGGCGCATCGTAAAAGGAGCGCACCAGCGATTTCAGCGGCAGATCTTCGCCGCGATCCGAGAATGGCGGCTTGTCGAACCACTGGATCTCGATACCGAGTCGTTTTGCGATATCGAAAACGCCTTCGACCGGTATCGGAAACAACTTGTGTCCGACACTCTCTGCCGCCCGCTCGATATCGGGGAAACGATTCTGATTGGATTCCTGGTGCGCGCGGATCAGCAGGTGCGCGAACTGCCGGCCCGTGGTGCCGGTCTGACTCAGTAACTCGGGTATCGCCAGCTGCAACAGGCTTTCCGAAAACAGGAAGCCGGGCTCCAAAGGCATACCGCTGACGGCCGCCGCCGGCGCCGTGTCAATGGCTGTTTCGTCCAGGGACTCGTCGAAAAACCAGTTCACGTCTTTCTGGAATATCTCGGCGACGATGGCGAGCAGCTTCTCGGAGGGCACACGTTTGCCGTTTTCGATCATCGACAGGTAGGAGACCGAAGGTCCCGCGTCGCGGTCGATCTGTACGCAGCGCACAGACAGATCCTCGAGCGTCAGGTTGTTGCGCTTACGGAGTGAACGGATCTTGGTGCCGAGGAAGTGCGATTTTCGCCGGAGGCTGTGTTGGGTCGTCATGTCAAATTAGTTGTGAAATTAACAATGTAAAATTTTTTCTGTGAAATTTTATGAATAACTTGCGTACTATAATCCCTGGAAGCACGGCTTTCACGACATTTCTGCATATTCAAGACGAGGCGAGGTGATCGTCATGACACGAAAAGACAGTATTAAGAAGCTGGAATCCGAGTGGGCCGATAGCTCACGATGGAAAGGCATCACGCGCAATTACAGCGCTGAAGATGTCGTCAAGCTTCGTGGCACCGTGCAAATCGAGCACACACTGGCGCGTCTCGGCAGTGAGAACCTCTGGCGCCTCGTCAACCAGGAAGACCCGCTCTGCGCGCTCGGCGCACTGACCGGCAACCAGGCCATCCAGGAGGTTCAGGCGGGTCTCAAGGCTATCTATTGCTCCGGCTGGCAGGTTGCCGGCGACGGCAACAGCGCCGGCGAAATGTACCCGGACCAGAGCCTGTACCCCGTGGACTCGGTACCGAAGATGGTCGAACGCATCAACAATGCGCTCATTCGCACCGACGAAATTCACGCACTGACCGGCGACGACAGCATGGACTGGTTCGCGCCGATCGTGGCCGACGCCGAAGCGGGCTTCGGCGGTAATCTCAACGCCTTCGAACTCATGAAGTCCTTGATTCGTGCCGGCGCCGCGGGCGTGCACTTCGAGGACCAGCTGTCGTCGGCGAAGAAATGTGGGCACATGGGCGGCAAGGTACTGGTGCCGACTACCGAGGCTGTTGCAAAACTCAACGCAGCACGTCTGGCGGCGGACGTCTGCGGTGTGCCGACGGTACTCCTGGCGCGTACGGATGCCGATGCGGCGAACCTGATTACATCGGACGCCGATGAGCGCGATCATGAGTTCATCACGGGTGAGCGCACGCCGGAAGGTTTCTACAGGACCAGGCCCGGTATGGACCAGGCGATCGCGCGTGGTCTCGCATACGCACCTTATGCCGACATGCTCTGGTGTGAGACGTCGAAGCCGGACCTCGAGCAGGCGCGAATTTTTGCAGAGGCGATTAAGGCAGAGTTCCCCGATCAGCTGCTCGCCTACAATTGCTCGCCATCGTTCAACTGGCAGGCAAACCTCGATGACGAGACCATGAAGGTGTTCCGTGAGGAGCTCGGCAAGATGGGCTACAAGTTCCAGTTCATCACGCTGGCCGGATGGCACGCGCTGAACTCGAGCATGTTCCGCCTCAGTCGTGCTTACAAGGCCGAGGGCATGTATGCCTACTCGCTGTTGCAGCAGCGCGAGTTCGCGGACGAGCAGCACGGCTTTCGCGCGGCCAAGCACCAGTCTTTCGTCGGCGCTGGCTACTTCGACGTCGTGCAAAACACGATCATGCATGGCCTGTCGTCGACGACAGCGCTGGACGGCAGTACCGAGGAAGAGCAATTCGTCGCCTGACGAGGACGCGGCAGCGATCGTGAACATGATTGCTCATGACAAAGGCCGGACCGACGTTGGATCCCTCCATGTCGATCCGGCCTTCTTCGATTTCGTCACAGGCGAGTTGCTCCCTGCGATCGATATTGAGCTCGACCAGTTCTGGTCGGGCTTTGAAGCTCTGATCGCCGACCTTACCCCGGTCAATCGCCAGCTGTTGCAGACGCGTGACGTCATGCAGCAGCAAATCGACGACTGGCACGGCTCACATCTCGATGCAGCCTTCGATCATGTGGAATACGTCGCGTTTCTGAAGTCCATCGGCTATCTGATCGAACCTGGTGAGCCTTTTAGCATTGCGACGGAAAACGTCGATCCTGAAATCGCAGAAATCGCCGGGCCGCAGCTCGTCGTCCCGGTTAGTAATGCGCGTTTCGCGTTGAACGCAGCCAACGCGCGTTGGGGAAGCCTTTACGACGCGTTGTACGGTACCGACGTCATCAGCGAGGACAATGGCCAGGAACGTGCCGGCCCGTACAACCCCGCGCGTGGCGCCGCCGTCATTTCCTACGCGCAGGAATTTCTCGACCGGTCTGTCCCACTGGCTGGCGCGAGTCACTCCGACGTATCGATGTACGGGCTCGACGGTGATGACTTCGTCGCGGTCGTCGGCGACAGGACCGTTTCCCTGCAGGACGCTGCAGCATTTTGCGGACACGCGCGGAACGGCAACGCGATGATCTACCTGTTCGCAAACAACGGGCTGCATCTGGAGATCCGGACGGATCAGGGGCATCCGATAGGCCGCGATGCCGCAGCCAACGTCGCCGATGTCGTGCTCGAATCGGCGATTACGACGATCCAGGACTGCGAGGATTCGGTTGCGGCGGTCGACGCCGAAGACAAGGTCAACGTGTACCGCAACTGGCTGGGCCTCATGCAAGGCAGGCTCGAGACAACGTTCGCCAAGGGAGGCAAGGAACTAACCCGTGCCCTGAACCCCGATCGCGAGTACACGGGAGTAGATGGCGAGCCGCTGGTCCTTACAGGCCGCAGCCTGCTGCTGGTTCGCAACGTCGGTCACCTGATGACGAACGACACCGTGCTCGATGGCGACGGCAACGAAGTGTTCGAGGGCATCATGGACGCCGTGATAACGACGGCCTGCGCACTCGCGAACCGCAAGGTGGCGGGATCGCTGCCGTACAGCCGTCACGGCAGTGTCTACATCGTCAAGCCGAAGATGCACGGTCCTGCCGAAGCTGAATTTACGAACACGCTGTTCGAGCGGGTCGAACAACTTTTCGGGCTGGAGCCGAACACGCTCAAGGTCGGTGTCATGGACGAGGAGCGCCGCACGACGATCAACTTGCAGGAGTGCATACGTGCCGTAAAAGACAGGCTCGTGTTTATCAATACCGGCTTCCTCGATCGTACGGGCGACGAGATTCACACCAGCATGCACGCGGGTGCAATGAAGCCAAAGGAGGCGATCAAGCTCGAACCGTGGATTACCGCTTACGAAGACTGGAACGTCGATATCGGAATACGTTGTGGTCTGCCGGGCAGGGCGCAGATCGGCAAGGGCATGTGGCCGAAACCCGACGAGATGAAACAGATGATGGACACGAAGCAGGCGCATCCCGAGGCCGGCGCGAACTGTGCGTGGGTACCGTCGCCGACAGCGGCCACCCTGCACGTGATGCATTATCACTTCGTCGATGTCCCCGAACGGCAGCGCGAACTCGCTTCGCGGCCGCTCGCGAGCCTCGACGATATCCTCACGCCGCCAATGTTCGATCCGTCCGTACTCGATGAAAAAATGATCCAGGACGAACTCGACAACAATGCTCAGGGAATACTCGGCTACGTAGTGCGCTGGATCGATCAGGGCGTTGGTTGTTCGAAAGTTCCGGACATCAAAGACGTCGGTCTGATGGAAGACCGTGCGACGTTGCGTATCTCGAGTCAGCACATGGCGAACTGGCTGACGCACGGCGTCGCGAGCGAAGAACAGGTACGCGAGACGTTCCGGCGCATGGCGGCGATCGTTGACGATCAAAACGCCGGGGATCCCAACTACCGTCGCATGAGCGACGATTTCGATTCGAGTATTGCGTTCCAGGCTGCCTGCGATCTCGTATTCAAGGGCTGCGAGCAACCGAACGGCTATACTGAGCCACTGCTGCACGATCATCGCCAGAGGCTCAAAGCCAGCCGTTCGGGGTAACACCGATAAGAACAAATCTCTTACTCTATGCACTGATCCTGTTACCGGTCGCTGCGACCGGGGAGGACGTCGTGACAGTCGCGGTGGCGAGCAACTTCTCGCTGGCTGTCGACGAGATTGCCGCGCAGTTCACGGCAACGACCGGCCAGCCGATCCGGGTCGCGAAGGCCTCGACGGGCAAGCTCCATGCGCAGATCGTGAACGGTGCGCCGTTCGACGTGTTTCTCGCCGCCGACAGCGCGCGCCCCGCAAGCCTGGAGATATCCGGCGAGGGCGTTCCGGGTACGCGTTTTACCTACGCGCTCGGCGAGCTCGTTCTGTGGTCGCGAGAACTCGACGATTGCCGCGGTGCCCTCCAGGATCCCGGCAATATCCGCATCGCGATAGCGAATCCGGCAATTGCTCCATATGGCGCGGCGGCCAGGGATTTTCTGCAACAAGTTGGTCTTTGGGAGTCTGCGACGTCGCAACTGGTCGTTGGCGAGAACATTTCACAAGCGCTGCAGTTCGTTGCCTCCGGCAACGCACAACTCGGTCTTGTTGCGCGATCGCAGCTGCAGGTACCGGCACTACCGGACGCCACCTGTACCTGGCCGGTACCCTTTGCGCTGCACGCGCCCATCGAACAACAAGCCATTCTTCTGAAGCGTGGGGCACACACGGAAGGCGCGCCGCTCTTTCTGCAATTCCTGCGCAGTGACGCGGGCCGTGCCATCATCGAGCGTCATGGCTATCGTCTGCCGGAGTTAAGCGAGTAATGTCGTCCACGCTGGGGCCCCTTTTGCTGTCGTTGCAGCTGGCGGCGGTTACAACGTTGATTCTGATCATCCTGGGAACGCCACTGGCATGGTGGTTATCGCGCAGTGATTCGCGACTGAAGCCGGCAATCCAGGCGGCGGTCGCACTACCGATCGTGTTGCCGCCGACCGTCATGGGTTTCTATTTGTTGATCGTACTCGGGCCGTACGGCGCCATTGGCCGCTGGTGGGTCGAAGTGACGGGCGAGGCT
>Ga0255053_10002150_pt1 | contig 10560 bp, 8 predicted proteins | sample JV7_2_22_MG_FD_188635 | JGI IMG/M metagenome (GOLD analysis project Ga0255053, IMG submission 188635) | Seawater microbial communities from Jervis Inlet, British Columbia, Canada - JV7_2_22 | ecosystem: Environmental > Aquatic > Marine > Inlet | place: Canada: British Columbia | collected...
GATAAAGCGGAAACTTTGTGATGAATGCAGCGGCATGACCGATGTCAGGGGTTCGATCCTTGCCTGTGAGTCCCTCTAACCCGATACCTAAATACCCGCAAGCCTTTTGGACAATCTCCTTTAACCCCTCCCTTTCTCGAATCGTCTTAAGATCCGCAGCGATTATCCGATTGCACAAACCGGCAAATTCTGTCTGAATCTGCTGGAGAACTTCATCTTTTTCAATCCTTTTCAAGGCAAGCGTAAAAAGATTATCCTCCTCCAACATACCGGTATGATAGAGCGGAACCGGAAGATGCAACAGGTGGGGATCCCTTAAAATCGATTTTACACCCTGTCTATTAAACTCGCTAGGATCCATCGGTTGATAGATTCCGATGGCCTCATCAAAGGGTAGGAAACCTTTTTCCGCCAGCCGCACATTCCGTAGGCGATAAGTCTCTTCTTCCGACTCTGCCGGGATGATAGAAGATGCTTCGAATAAAACCTTCTGATAGGTGACATGATCATAATCTGCAAGCCGGCGAATTAGTGCCGACAGGAGTTCTTTACGATGTTCACTATATCTGTCATTGGATTCAATTTCAAAAGGGTGATCGATAAACCGTATATAAAATATATCATCCAAGGTGATAAAATCTTCCCCAAAAACAGACGGATCTTGATCATGTTCTCTTATCCTGACTTCGATACTATGAAACAGATAAAATTCAAACAATTCGAGCTTTTCATCCAGTACCCACTTTAGAAAACGATTCGAATCAGATCTCAAGAGGAAATCAAACCACTTTGTAACCGCCTTGATTTCAATCCGATCTTTCTCCCAAACTTCTAAATCGAGAATATATTCCCACTGTCGATTGGAAGCAAGTGACAGCAGCTCAATTGCGTCCCCAGGCCCAATATCGTTCACCAGGAAGTAAAAATCTTCTTCGGGAAATGAGTGAACAAGGGCGGCCGGTTGATGGGCTTCAAGTATTTCTTTTAGAGCCTTTTCAGGCGGCAATGAAAGGATCTCCCTTCTTTTTTTTTGAAGTTCGGCGATTCGCTTAAGATGAGTTCGAGTAGGTAAGTTTTTATTCATTGGACTATTTTTATGAAACTATCATTTTTTCCATGTAACGAGTATGATCAGCCCCATCAAGGTGGCTCCCAAAACCAGTATCGATCCTGAGAAGATGTTTGAAAATAAAAAATTTCCCACTCCAAAACAGAATGAATAGACCGTAGCGGCACCCAATGTCCAATGGAGAACAGATCTTCTGAAATGCGGATTCCATCCGATATCCGGATATTTTTTATATATCGGTCCCCAAAAGGTGGGAAAAGGTTTTACTTTAGCACAAAATCTCATCAGGTGATCCTCTGATGTCGGTTTTGTGAAAAAACAGACCGTGGTCCAGAATGCCGTGCACAGGGAGACAACAATCAAAAACCGATATTGCCAATCGAGATGGGGGATACTGTCCCAGTAACCGATCATTTTCCCAAATTTAGGCAATAAAAGAGTGCTTGAAATACCGGATGCCGCGAGCGCTGCGATTTCTGCCCATGCGTTTACCCGCCACCAAAACCATCTGATCACAACTACAATTCCATAGCCGGCGGTGAGCACTGACATATAGTACCAGGCGTCACTCACCGAATCAAGGTTGTATGCGATGGCGACGGCAAATGTAAGCATCAAAACCGTGCTGATTTGGGATGCCCTTACATAATGCTTTTCTGAAGCGCTTTTCTTGATAAAACGCCGGTAGATATCGTTTACCATATAAGAAGCGCCAAAATTGATATGGGTATCAACGGTGGACATGAAGGCCGCCATCAAGGAAGCCAGCATCAGGCCAAGCAGTCCTGTGGGCAGAAGTTCGACAATCAGCATTACATACCCTGCCTCTGCCATTTTCAGTTCAGGGTACACTACGAGTGAAACCATAGCCACGAATATCATCGGCCAGTAGTTGAATCCAAAGGCGATCAGTGCAAAAAACATGGTCGCCAAGGATGCATGTTTTTCATCCTTTGATGCGATGATTCTCTGGGTAATCGCTGGGGGAGGATTTCCCCACCATTTTAAAGAAATAAAAACAACAAATGTCACAAAAAACGGTGTGCCTATAGATGGAAAGAAACTCAAGCGTTCAGCGGCAACCGCCGTTCCATACCGATTGACTATCCCGGCGATTAAATTTTCCATTCCGCCGATATAATTCCAGGCAAAGACAGCCAAAATCAACGAACCGGCCGATCCAATTATAAACTGGAAAAAATCAGTGGCAACGATTCCCCATAAACCCGATATAGTGGTGTAAAATAATGTAAAAAAAAGGATTAAAAAAAGAACAAAATCAGGATCAGATCCCGGCATCACGATCTCAGCAACCGTCCAGACCGCCTTGATGATCCAGCCCAGGGTAATTGCATTGGCCAAAATACCGAAATAAACCCCTTTGAACCCTCTCAGAAAGGCAGCTGATCTGCCGTCATAGCGGAGCTCGATCAGCTCGGCGGTGGTGATGATCTCGGATCGCCGCAACAAAGGGGCAAATATAAATGCCCCCAGGGCACCCGCTCCGCCCATCACGAAGGACCATGCATACCATACCCCTGGAATTCCATCTTTTGCAATAAGTCCGGTGATGCCTAAAGGGGTATCGATGGCAAAGGCTGAAGCGATCATGGACATACCCGCTAGCCACCACGGAAAAACGCGGCCGGAAACAAAGTAGTCGTTCACACTTTTAAGAGCCCGTTTTGAAAAGTAGACTCCCAAAAAAAGACTGAAAACCAGGTATATGAGAATGATGCTCCAGTCGATAATTGGCAGTTGCATGGGATCTCTGGGTCGGTCTTCCTAACTCAAATTTAGCATCTTAGATTTTACAAAGACTCGCTTTCGGCGTGGGGTGAAAGATTTTTTTTCCGGTTACCATTCAACCGATCCAAATTCCTTGAGTTGATTCGGAGTAACGATCGAACCGTATGCATCTTTTAGGGAGCGAAGCCCCTCTCGCTGCTCGTTGAGAATTCGAAAGAGTGTTTCCGGAATATTCGATTCTTTGCGGTATGACCGTAATTGCAGATCTATCCTGGCAATGATATGATCAACATAGAGAGAAAACTGTTTTACATAAAGATCCTCCGTATATTCCTTTTCGATTATTTCCCGGAAAAGCATCTTGAGATCTCCAAACACGGGAAGAAGCCCAATCGGGGTTTGTATGACATCCACCTCATTGTAGACTTTTCTTTCAAGCCAGCCTAACCAGACTTTTACATCCTTCTTTTCCCCCAAAAGCGCCTTGGAATCACCGCCCCTGGCTTCGCGTGTTAAGAAATAATTCAATCCAGCCATGACAGGATGCTTATCTTTTGCAATTTTCTCGTTCCCAAAAAATTTCAACTGGGCTTCCATATAATTTCCCAGTGATCCGGGAATAAATGGCGCGTTTGCCCAAGGCTGCCGTCTGACGCCGGTCGCCCCGACCTCGGTGGCTGTTGCAGCCGATACAATACAAGCGCCAATCACAACACCGTAATCGAAATTTTTTGCTGCCCAAACCGGTGGCATAGTATCACTATCCCTGCCACTGTAAGTGATAACCCTTGTTTCCACACCCTTAGGGTCTTCTGCTATTTCAGCATAATTTGCGAGTGCCGTTGAGGAAAGGGTGCACCTTGAATTTGGATGAGATATCGGAACTTCTTCCCCATGTTCATCCAGTAAACCCCTTTTCCAGGTCCCTTGGAAATTAACACCTGCCAATGGCATTTCTTCACCGTTTCCACTCCAATGTGGTGTACCGCTTTCGTCAATAAGAACATTGGACCATATCACTTCTGTGCCGGCTTGCCTGAGGCATTCCATGAGTTTGGGATCCCCTTCCCAGTTAACATCTTTTACGATCCCGAATATACCACACTCCGGATTGATCGACCGTATGATGCCCTCATGGTCTATCCACATTTGGGCCAGGTCATCGCCCACAAAATGATCACCGGCCATGGCTGTAGTCGTCTTTCCACATCCGCTGGGTGCCGCCCCGGTAAACCAGGTAACCCGTCCGCCGGGCCCTTCGATACCGGTGATGAACATGTGTTCCGAAAGTTCAACTCCCTTTTTTTCATAAACCGCTCTATCAACGGAGAATCGATGATTCCCTTTTTTCAACAACAGCGTATTACCGGCATATGTGCAGTTTATGCCATAGGTCGTTTGATAACTTCGATCCATGTACACCCGTGCATGGGGCAAATCTTCAGGCCGGTTTAAACCTTGACTGTGTATGTTGGCATAAAAATGACCTAACTGATCGATCGATTTGTCAAAATAAGAAAAGGCATTCCTGTAAAGAAGTTCCGCACTGTGGATTACGTAGGCAGAACTCGTTATCTCCAGAGCCGGATTTGATACAGGGGAACCAACAGGACCCCGAATATAAAATCCGATGATCATGGTTTTTCCCCTCATAATACCGGTCATCTTCTCCTTTATATCAAGGAGTGCGTCTGTCCGGTCAATTTTTTTTGCGAGGGAGCTGATCTCTTCATCCGGATTCGCTATGTAAAAAGTACGATCGATAATCCGACCTTGTTCCTCCTTAAGATCAAAATGGATGGTATGTCCTTCCATGGAGAGTTTGGATTCTTCACCGTTTGTTATGGCCAGTTCTTTGACATAGTCTCTATCAGCATCAGACCCGGTATTGATAAAAATTGTTTCCGGGTCACACATGGCGATCGCATTGGCAATCTTTATCGCGACATCCGGATGGGTGATTTTTTTTATCTTGGAAAAATTTACCCCATCCATTTTGTTTTCAAACACCAGCAGGGCAGATTTAAAAGATGTAATTCCGCCAACTGCCTTTACAATATCGATTCCGGTCTCTTTTTGAAGCATACAATATTCTTCCTTTCTCGATAGGTTTTTAATCCGACCGTTAATCGCCATCAACGATAATATCGTTTAAATTCCTTTTGGGTACATGGTGGACACTCTGATCGTCCACCCAGTACTGAATACTGCCATCAGCACCAACTTCCTCTATTACGACCTGCTCTTTCGGTTTTCCAATGGCAAGGACCAGGAGTATTTTATACTGCAGAGAGATATGGAGGATTCGTCTAAGTTTGTTTCGGTTTATTGAACCGACCATGCAGCCCGAAAGACCCATTTCCCTGGCCCCCAAAAGAATGCTCTGGCTTGCAATACCGTGATCGCATCCAAAGTTCTTTGTTTTACTGGTATCGCCGAGGACAATAATGTAAGCGGATGGCCTTTCTCCATCTTTGGGTCCTGACCATTCTTTGATATAATCTTTCCAGTTAAGACAAGGGAAAATTTGATCGTTTTGCTGTGGATTAGAAGAAAGAATATAGCTTAGAGGCTGTAAATTGGCCGCAGAAGCGGAAAGCCTACCAAGATTTACCAACTCCTTTAACGTTTCCAACTCTACCGCATGGTTCTGGTAGAATCTCCGGCAGCTTCTGTTTCTTCTGACAAGATCTGCAATCATTTTAATCTCCCTTACATATAAATTTTTTTTTAACCGGCATATGTTGGCAAATCCAAACTACGGCCGCGTTAAATTCATTTTTTAGAGCCATTAAAGCCTTACCTCTATGGCTTACACAGCCCTTTTCTTTTCGGGTCAATTCTGCAAAGGTCTTTTGAAGCGGCGGATAGTAAAAAACAGGATCATACCCAAAACCATTTTGACCGGCTGGTTTAGCGGCGATCAAGCCTTTGCAATGTGCAGTATATGTCAATGCATTCCCGTTTGGAACCGCAATGGAGATGACACATTCAAAAATCGCCTTCCTATTTGACTGGCCCTTCATTTCCATCAAAATTCTGGCGCATTTCTGTTCATCGGTTGCATTTTTTCCTGCATAGCGTGCGGAATGGATGCCGGGTAAACCGCCAAGCGCTTCCACCACAAGCCCTGAGTCATCGGCCAAGGCGGGAATACCCAGCACTTTTGATGTGAAGCTTGCCTTTTTGTACGCATTTTCCTCAAAGGAATTTCCATCCTCCTCCGCACCCGGGATTGGGCCGAATTCTTCCAACTCCATTATTTTAACGGAATAATCTTTTAATAGATCCCGAATCTCATGAATTTTGCCCTTGTTTGTTGTGGCAATCACCAAGGGCACCGGCTGGTCCATGAAAACCTCTTTTTTCTGATATCAAAATCAAGCGTCACACATTTAATTTTTACAAAGATTTTAAATATAAATCACGGGTTGTCCTTTGTAAAGCTTTTTCAAAATATGAATCAGATCAATGAGTTAATAAACAGTGGTCGAGAATCCAAAGACCCCTAGGCTGTGAAATGAAAAAGTATATCAAAACCATCTGATCCGGACAGACCGAGATGTGGATCTACCTTGATCCGGTACCCAAAAAGTGATATTTTATGGTCTATTTTTATCTACTAATAATGAAGGCAAATTATTTAACATAGATGGAGAATCGATGAAAAAAACAAAAACAATTTATCCAAACTTGACGGTTTTGGACGATGCGCAAAAAGACAAGATCCATACAGACTCACTACAGGTTTTAGCTACGGTCGGTGTTCGAGTTGACTCTGCAACGGCCAGGCAGCTTTTTACCGATGCCATCGGTACGATGGCAATTCGTGAAGACCGCGTCTATATTCCAGCCGAACTGGTCGAATATGCCTTGAAACTGGCCCCCTCCTCAGTAGATATTTACAATCGCAGGGGTGATCTTGCATTCCGATTACCGGGCCAGACCCGCTTCGGAATCGGAGTGACTGTCCTCTATTATCAGAACCCCGAGACCGACAAGATAGAGCCGTTCACCCGGCAGCATATGGAAACAACCGTCCGACTGGGAGACATATTGCCAAACTTCGACACCATCTCAACTATAGGGATCATTCAGGATGTTTCACCTGAACAATCCGACCTTTACGCTATTTTGGAAATGATGGCCAACACCGTTAAACCGCTGGTGATCCTGGTATCTGATGAACGCGTCTTTCCAGCCGTGTTGGATCTTTTGGAACACCTGCATGGCGATTTGGCTCTAAAATCGTTTATTATTCCCTATTTCAATCCGATCAGTCCCTTGGTTATCAATGAAGGAACCGTAGCCAAGATGTTTGCTGCAATTGAACGGGGTTTGACCTTCATCTATTCCAACTATGGTATGGCTGGCGCAACTACACCGATCACCCCCGCAGGGTCCCTAATTCTTTTGAACGCCGAGCTTCTGGCGGGACTGACCCTCATCCAATTGATAAAGGAAGGCGCCCCGGCGATTTTCGGCAGCCTGCCTGCCTCTTTTAACATGAAAGGGAAAGGAAGTTTTTACGACCCGAAGGGCTACCTGTTAAACCTGGCCTGTGCCGAGATGATGGACCATTACCACCTACCCCACTGCGGAACCTCCGGCAGCGGTATGGGATGGGGAGCAGATCTCTTTGCAGCGGGCCACCAATGGACTAACCATGTGACCAGTTGCATCGGTCGGGTGGGATTGGCGCCTTTTGTGGGCAATATACTGGATAGCATCACATTTTCACCGGCCATCATCACCTATGCAAATGAGATAATCGAACAGGCGCGTCTATTTACCGGAGGGTTCGATATGGATGACACCTCTACGATACTGAACGAAATAGCTCAGGCAGGGCCCGGTGGAAATTTTCTGACCTCAGATCTCACTTTCAAGCAGTTTCGCCAAGCCCAGTATCACAGTGATATCTTCCCGCGGCTTACCCCGGAAGAATGGCAGACAGAGGGCTTCCCGCGGGCGGATACCTATTTAAGACAATATACCAATGAGCTGATGTCGGGTCTCGATCCCCCTGGGGATCATGAAGATTTAATGGTGAAGGGTGAAGCATTTATTTCCAAATTAGTCGCCCGTTAAAGGCATATTTACTCTTCAATCTGCCAGTAAACAATTTTATTCATCATCCAATCAACTAAAAAATATAGAATCAAGGCGACGGTAACAAGCAGGGCCAGCGCTGCAAACATCAAGTCCGTCTGCATGCGGGCATTGGCATGAAGCATATAAAAACCGAGCCCGGCGCTGGAGCCTACCCACTCTCCAACAATTGCCCCGATGGGAGCCACGGCCGTTGCCACACGCAGCCCGGAGGCAAACGCGGGCAGTGCTGCCGGTATTCGGACATGATAGAGGATTGCGGACGGTGACGCATTCATCACACGGCCCAATTCCAGCCACTCGGGCTCGGTTCTCCGCAATCCGTCATAAAAAGCGGCCGTCACTGGAAAGAAAATAATCAGCACGGCCATGGTAATTTTAGAGCCCATGCCATAACCCAACCAAAGAACAAGCAACGGCGCCAGGGCAAAAACAGGCACGGCCTGGCTCATGACAAGAACCGGCAGCAGCCAACGCTTCAAAGACCGGGAAGCCATCATGATCAGCGCGCTTGCCGCTCCGAGCAATGACCCAATAACCAGACCGGCGACAATCTCAACGATTGTAATCCATGCGTGAAACCACAAAGTCTCCCATTTGGTAACAAGCGCCTTTGCAACAGGCAACGGTCCTGGTAGGATATAAGGAGGCGACCCTGTCAGGTACACCACGACCTGCCAAATCAGAATCAAGCCGATGCTAATCACCGAAAGGCGTAGAAAAATCATTTTATATTGTTACGACCAGTTGTTCCAGCAGCCTGGCGTGCATGGCCGATATGGCTGGATTATCAAGGTTGCGTGGGGGGTGGCCCGGCGGTAGCAAGACACGGCCCAAGCGTGTCGGACTGCCGGTCATTACATAAATACGATGGCCCAGCCGAAGAGCCTCCAGCGGATCGTGGGTCACCAACAGAACAGTGGCGCCTTGTACCAGCTCAGCCGCCAGATCCTGGAGTTTTATCCGCGTCAGTGCATCCAGGGCCGAAAAGGGTTCGTCCATGAGGATAACCGGTCTATCTTCCATCAGGGTTCGGACAAGGGCCACCCGCTGGCGCATTCCGCCTGACAGTGTTGCGGGTAGTTCGTTTGTGCAGTGGCCCAGCCCCACCGCTTTGAGCAGGGAAATTGCGGTTTCTACCCGCTGCCCGGATACTTCTCCCCGCAACCGTGCGCCCAGAAGAACATTATTCAGAACGGTCAGCCAAGGAAGGAGAAGATCCTTTTGGGCCATCCATGCCGTTTGTCCTTTGGTTTCTTGGACGCCGTCAAAACGGATGGTTCCGGAAAAACCATCCCGCAGGCTACCGGAGATCAGTCGCAGCAGTGTGGACTTACCGCAGCCACTGGGACCCAGCAGGCAGGTCCACTGCCCCCCCTTTATTTCAAAGTCAAGGGAGGAAAACAGCATCGCACCGGAAAAGGAAAATGACACGTTCTCCAACATGACTCCCGGTGCATCGTCAAATGTTAAGAAATCGACCATTTTCAGGCTCTTTCCAATATGCGCCCTATCGCCACGAATTGAAGAAATGATGAACCGGCCCGTGGCCTGCGCCCAGCTTGTATCCGGCGCCGGCCCGGATGGCTTCGCCGATGTAGACCTTTGCCGCACGAACGGCCGCTTCTATTTTTAGTCCCTTGGCCAGATGCGCAGCAATGGCCGATGATAGGGTACATCCTGTGCCATGGTTGTTCCGCGTCCGGATAAAATCTCCTTTAAGAACAACAAGCCGGTCCTCACCGACCAGATAAAGCCAATCGGTGCTCTGCTGGTTTTCCAGATGGCCGCCTTTGATGAGAATGCTTTTACCCCCGAATTGAGCCAGGTCGCGGGCCGCAGCTATCAAGTCCTCAGCGTTTCGGATCTTCCGGTTCAGCAAAACGGCAGCCTCCGGCAAATTGGGGGTCACCACATCGGCCATCGGCATCAGGTGCGTTTTGATGGCCTCGACGGCATCATCCTGTAGCAACTTGTCGCCGCTCTGGGCAATCATCACCGGATCCAGAACAATATTACCGATACCGTGTTTTTTCAGCTGAGTGGCCACGGCCTCAATAAGCTCAACTGAAAATAACATACCGATCTTAACAGCATCAGTCCCGATATCGGAGAAAACTGCATCCATCTGTTGTTGCACAAACACCCCTGGAACTGCGTGGATTGAGGTAACGCCGATGGTATTTTGGGCAGTCAGGGCCGTTATAACCGACATTCCATAGCATCCGATGGCGGAAAAAGTCTTCAGGTCGGCCTGAATGCCGGCACCCCCACCGCTGTCAGAGCCGGCGATGGTCAGTACACGCCGGTAGGTTTTGGGTTCCTGCTCAGTCATCTTATCTGATTCCATATGTTAATTCTGAATAGAGGCGCCTATTTCCGTTTTAGCCAGCTGGATGGTGTTCATCAAATCCCTTGAAACCTTTTCCGGGTCTTTCGCCGCAACAATGGCAGATACCACGGCGATACCGTCTGCACCTTTTCGGATCACCTGGGCGGCATTCCTGTGATTCATACCACCGATGGTCACCAGAGGGATTTTTACGTTCTTTCTGATTTTCTCCAGCCCATCTAATCCTAAAACCGGGGCTGTATCGGTCTTTGTCGGCGTTGCGTAAATGGGACCGACA
>Ga0255053_10002151_pt1 | contig 10559 bp, 11 predicted proteins | sample JV7_2_22_MG_FD_188635 | JGI IMG/M metagenome (GOLD analysis project Ga0255053, IMG submission 188635) | Seawater microbial communities from Jervis Inlet, British Columbia, Canada - JV7_2_22 | ecosystem: Environmental > Aquatic > Marine > Inlet | place: Canada: British Columbia | collected...
ATCCCAGCAGCTCAGGCGGAAGACCGCCGCCACCACCTGGGAGACCACCGCCACCGCCTCCACCTGCTAATGCAGCCCCGATGGGATCTTGGGGTGGACCGACCGGCTGGGGCCCCGGAGCACCGAGACCCCCACCAGCACCACCACCACCTGTCAGAAGAGCCAGGAGCATCAAAAGTTGCTCAGGACCTAACTGACCGGAAGTGAGTTGACCGAGTATGTCACCAAGCCCGTCCAACCCACCTCCGCCACCACCAGGAACTGCCCCAGCTTGCGGAATACCGAGGTTCGCGCCGGCCGAGGCCAGCCCTCCGACTCCTTGGGGCATGATTCCTTACTCCATCAGTTGAAACTCGAGCACGATCTCACACACACCAGGTGCAGTTACCGTACCACCAGTTTCATTGAAATTGATTTCGACAACCGCCCCTTTGGCGATGTCACGATCATCCGACGTAGCAGAGGGAAGGAAAAATAATGCTACATCCTCCGCTGGCGTCTTGATATCTAATGCCTGTGAAAGCGCAGTAGAGCCAACCTCGACCGTAGCGGTAAACGTAGTCACAGCTGTCGCATTGGCAGCTTGGACATACGACCCGCCCACGAACCTCATCTTACGTGGAGCTACCATCAACCTCACTGTTGCATCAGCCGTTGCAGCGTTATCGATAATGAACGGGAGTGATACAACTGGCGCAGCGATTGTAGGACCAACCAGATGTCGATGTAGTTCTCTCGGGTTTGGCATGATTCCCCCTTATTCGTCGAGGCCGTAAATCGTGGCCTGCGTTGCCGGATAGAGGCAAATCAGATCTCGATATGTCCGCATGACGGCCTTGAACAGATCGGACGTCAGTGTGAAGTGCAGGACGGTCCCGTTGTCACCTGGGATCCACTCCGTGTCCTTCGCGATCACATGGAACCAGAACGCCGTGTTGACTACGCCGATATGCTCAGGTGGCCAGAAACGCTCCACTAGAACCGGCATGTCATCGAACTGCAGCGTGTTCTCCCTCAGACCGGACGGGAGGACCATCGGAGCGAACCGAATCTGCGCCTGGAACAGGTTGTACATGTTCCGACGCTGGACATAGTTCATCACGAGGAAGTCAGGGCTGTGGCCAGTATTCTCCATGACTGCGTCCACGGTGTCTCTGAGATGATCCGGGTCCAGAGCAACGGTAGCAGCGCCACCACCAGCAGCGTCAACCAACTGACCCTGCCAGTTTACCTGGCCCGTACGAGAGATGTTCAGGTAGGTACCTGAGGTCTGAACCGCAGATTCCCAACCGTTGATCTCAAGATTGTAGTTCCCCGCACGCGTAAGGAAGTCGCCATCGGCTGCACTCGTTAGAGATGCGTCGACCGCGTCAAACTCAATCGTGGAACCAGTAGCACTGTGGACGATCGAGGTCGCTGCCTGATTGTCACCATGCTTCGTGGCTGGGGTGGCTGCATCGAGAGTATCGAGAGCCATGTTGGGGCGAAGAATGTTCTTCACCGGACGGTTGCTCTTGTACCGCGAGATACCGAACGGAGAGTCATAGACCGCCGTGTCGCCATCAGTGATACTCTGAACAAGACCGATCTTACCAGTACCATCACCGATAATCATTCGGGCCATGTCCAGCTTCACACCGTCAATTGTGTTCTGGAGCGTAAGCGCCAGAGCCTCTTCGAACGCACCAGGCGTGTCACGAGTCATGCTCATGACTGGACCAGTAATTTCGAACAGGGCGTAGATATACTTCGGTGTCACCTCGGCCAGGACCGGACTGTCAACCTGGGAATCTCCGAACAGACCCTTCTCTGCACGGGCAAAAATTCCTTCATTGACTCCGAACGAGACCGGAAAGATTCCTTTTCGACCAGAGATCGAGAGCTGCTGCGTGATCTTCTCCGCGAACGGAGTAGCGAGGTTAATCGCCTTACGCAGTGCATCCTGGATCGGACGGTCTTTAAGAATCTTATCGAGGCGAGTTAGGTCAGCAGTTGTTGCCGCCATGATGTACCTCTTTCGATTCGTAGTTAGTTAATTCGCGTGTTTGTTGCAATTTTTCCGTGTACTGATATCTCTTCCGGAGTCAAGTTCAACCTGTACGGGGTCTAACAAGACTGGGTGTAACGTAAGGTGGTGGGGATACTTGTCTAGGAGGGGGAGAGGGGGCCTGTATGAGCACCCCCTCAGCTGTCAGCCGTGTTACTCGCCTCGTACCGCCGCATCGACTCGTCGAGCTGCATCCTTCACCATGGCAATCATGGGGTTGGACCTGGCAGATGTGAGACCTGGAGAGGATTCATCAGCCTGTGGAACTGAAGCAGCCGGTGTGCCTGCGCCCTGGACAGGAGCTGTTGGGGCCGCAGCCGTTGCAGCAACCTTCGCCACTGTAGCTACTGGTACTGGAGCTGCCGCAGTGGGTCTCAACCTACCGACGATCGCGTCTACCTGACGGACATCCAGGTTCCCGCCATTGGCCGTGATACTGAGAGCAACCATCTCCTCAGCAATAGACGGATCTACGCCATGTCTGGCAGCTGCAGCCTTCGTAGCGTTGACGAAGATAGATGTCTGGTTGTTCCGCTGATTCTGCGCCTGAACTTCCTGAGCTCTCTGTGCAGCCTTGAGTGTAGCTTCGGCCTTGAGCTCCCGCATAATCATGCCCTTCACACGCTCATCAGTCTGCATCTCTTCGTACTGAGCGACAGCATTACCGAATGCTTCCGGGTTCGTGACAGCCATCGTAAGGAGGACCTTCTGGGGATCTTCCTGGATAGCTGTGGCGAACTGCTGCATCTGAAGTTGGGAGTCCTGGAGGGCGGTCATCTGATTCGTGTAGGCATCAGCTGCGAGCAGGGCCTGGTTCGTGAGGTTGTCGTAGGCCTGATGGAGCTCAACCGGGAGATCAGTCCGTGAAACACCCAGGTCGATACCGGCTCGTTGAAGAGCCAATGCGACATCGTCGAGTGTAGCCTCTTGTGGGGCTACTGGGACTTCTGGGACAACTGGGACAACCGGCCCCTCGACTGCAAGTTCCTCGACTGGAACCTCAACACCTGCGACCATCTCTTCTACTGTTGGCTCCGCTGGTGCTACGGGCGCCTCTACTGCAGGAGTGCCTTCTCCCATTCCTTCTGCGATATCAGCAGCAACGGATGCCGCCAATTCTGCCGAGTCTACTCCACCGATCATATCCGCCATCGTTCCCCCTGAGCTAAGCTCTATAAACCTTGTCTCTCCAGATACATACTCCGTCGTGTATCCGGATCTGTTCTACCTGGAAGTACCATTTATCGCCTACCTGGCTCCAGTTTACTACTGCGAATCCCTGCTGCCAGTTGGGCCTCTGCCTCCAGTGAGGTTGGAGGTCGCATAGACAGCCGATATTCCATGCACTGATGCTACCGTTCAGATCCCTCTTCGTGAAGTTCTGAATCCTGTGGCTATGTCCGAACATTACGTTTGTCCCGTAACTTTGCAAGTGAGCTCGGCTTGCCCAGATCGTGGCACTGTACCCGTGTATGGTCAGCAGACGATCATGAAGTACGGTCCTATCCCCCTCGAGGTAGTCATTGAACTGCCAGCCCTCCTGTGAGAGACCGAGCAGGAAGTCGAGGCTGAGTACGTCGGAGATTTTGGGGATCTTGAGGAGCTCACTGTACTTCTGATCTGTCTGAATCTTCCCCAGTAATCTGTTCCAGCGATCCTCATGGTTCCCCATCATGAAGACCTTCCACCTCGGATTCGCGATCTCGGTCATCCGTGCAAGGTGCTCTGATACCATCACCAGGGTCTCCTGCACATCGATCTGATCTGCCTTCAGTTTCTTCACCAAAGGTGGTCTGTGGTCCGATAACTGCCAGAAGTCAGCCACATCTCCATGACAGACGAGAGTATCCGGGTTGGCGTCTTCGGTGATCTGGTAGAGAATGGAGAGAGCTTTGGGGTCGTGGAAGGGGAAGTGGACATCTGACCAGTGCAGCGAGACCTGGTCTCTACTGGATACGAGCGGTTTTGCTCGCTCCGGTATGACGTGCCTCACTGGTTGGAAGTGAGGACCTTCTACATCTGTGATCTCGCCCATTCGTTGGTAGTACGTGTAACTGTCACCACGCTTACCACGAATGTCCAACTGTCTACAACGGCGAGAGATCGAATCGTCTGATAGTCCTATAATGGGACCGATTTCAGACTGCTTCAGTCCCTCTATAAGGTAGAGCTCCATGAGACGTTGATCCATCTCTGGAGTCCACGGTGACTTGAAAGTCAAGGTTAGCTATCCTTGTTCGAGTCATCGGCCTCAGGTACCGGTATCTGGGCCTTTAGTGCCTCTGTTACGGATTCGATAACCGCCTCAGCGATCATCTCCTTCACGTTCGCCTGGAACTCAGCCGTCTCGCGGACGTCACGCAGTGCCTTCTCCATAGCGATCATGGCCTGTTGCTCTTCCTGAGCAGCCTGGTTCATGAGTTCAGAGGTCTGCTGTACGTGCTGTACAAATGCCTGTTGTGCCTCCGGGGGCCAGCTCTTGAAGGTCATCGACTTCAGGACCTTTTCGTGCTCGTCCAGGTGGGCGCCGTGATTCTGCCAGAACTGCGCCTCACTGAACTGACCTTCCTTGAACGCGCTGTGCTCATTACGAGCCTCGACGACGTCAGGATCCAGTCCTTCGATAGCAAGGTCGATACCAGTAGCGTTCATGGCCGCGTTGATACGGTCCATATTCGGGTTCCCCTCCGCATCCGAGAAGAGGAGTTGCCCGAAGTTGGTATCCATCACCGCAGAGACTGTGTCTCTCAGTGACTGACGGTTCCAGGGATAGAGTGACGTTTCATCGATCTTTATCGTAGCATTGATATCCTTGAGGTCTATCGAGCCGGTGAACTCTTTCCACTGGTAGGTGCGGTCAGCACCCTGGAGAGCAATTACCCGTGGCTCGGTATAGAACGCAGCAGCGTATGCGGGAATCAGTTTTCCGATTTTTTCCCACGCGGCTGAGGAGTTCATGATAGCGAGGGCAGCAGGGCCGAGTTCGACTGGAACCGAGGGTTTTCTCCATCTGTTTGTCGCATCCCCTTGTCCGACGTCCTGGGCACCCTTCTGCTGGTTAAACTGGTAACCACCAACCATCAACATGTCGTTCTGTGCATCAGCGAGGCTCTTGAAGAACGTGTCCGGTACCTGCCGGAATTCCATGATGTCAGGCTCGCCACCTGGGTTCACCACAAGTTCCTGGAAGGGTTCATCATTGATGTCACCGTATGTCAGTCCACCACCGGACTTCAGGAGGATCTTCGGCTTCACCTTGTTGTGCCACTCGAGTACACGAGCCATGATCTCCTCGTACATCTTGTTGGAGAAGGTCATGTCGTAGAGGGGGCTCATACCGACGTTCTTCTGACCAGGTACTGGGACCCAGACGAAGGTAACTACCGGTATATGACCGCCAGGTAAGGGGCTCGGACCGTGCAGCATCTTCTTCCCACCAGCGTCTGCTACCCACCAGAGGCCGTCAGGGTAAAGAGATGACTTCGGAATGTAGTGCTCGATGACGAGAGCCCGTTCGTCTCTGGTTGGGGTGACGGTTGGGGTCTCGATGGTGTGGAGGTTGGAGTCGAAGTCTTCGTGAGAGCTCGTGTAGGTGAGCTCTTCTGCCTTATCCTCTCCGTAGAGTGAGGTAACCTCTTCCTTACTGAGTAGGATACCGACCATGACGCCGTGAGCGCTGACTGGAGAGTGCCTTACGTACTGTGGACTGATGATCTCCATACCGATCTCACCCTGGTCGACCTGAATCATCGGACCACCTGGGTTCGGTTGACCGCTCTCGTCGAGAGGGATGAGCTGACCATCCGGCCCTGGGATAGCCAGCGGCAGCATCTTCCCAGTATTTGTGTCCCAGAATGTTCGGATGTGAGCCGTACCGCATGACAGCAACCAGGCTGCGAGCTCGATCCTCTTACCCTCCATACCAACCTTCTCCCATACGAACATGTTGAGCTGTTCGATGAGTTCGGCTGCGGAGATGTCAGCGGGATCAGGGCTGGCCGGCGTGGCGCTCCAGCGGACCTTCGACTTCAGGAAATCGGACATGTAGTCCATGTAGAAGGCGAGGGTGTAGTTGATGAGGGGGTAACGCTTCCATGCAGGCAGCGAGTCAGTCCCGATCTTCTTCAGGGTCGTCCAGTGCTGTCCGCGGAGGAACTCAATGGTACGCTTCCAACGTGGGATCCAGTACTGATAGGTGATGTCGAGGTCGCGCCAGGTATCGTGGGTGAACTTACCGAAGTCCTCGGGCGCTGCTGTCTGTGGGTCAGGTATCGTATGGGCCATTAGTCTTCACGATATTCTATAGCTGTGGACGTCGGAGGCTTGATTGTCTTCGGGTATGACACAAAGCCCTCTCTTTTCATGAGCAGGATCTCACTCAGTAACGGACGAACGGTCAGTATGTACACAACCGCACCCCCGATTCCGGAACCCGCGATCACGGCCAAAGTTAGAACTACTGCGTCCACAAGTCACCTCTCTTCACTTTCGCGTCATGTCGTTCGATAGCTTTCCAGATGATCGCATCAGCGACCGGTAGCTCCTTCATCCAGTCCTCATTCTCCTCAGGGACTATACCAGTGGCCATGATACTACAGCCATAGATGAGACAATCGCAGGCGTCGCCACCATCGGCACTCTTCTTGTCAGGCTTCCCCTTCGAGGTGTCCCAGACCATACGATTCATCTCCCAGAACAACCTACTGGTGTTCATCTCCCGTTCCCGCAACTTCCAGTGGCTCTCGAGATCTTTGAAGAATGTGATCCTCGGGGCGCCCTGGACTCCCTTCAGACCGGTGATCTTGTGATACTCACGTCTCTCATCGGGCTCGAGGAGTGAATGGACTCGCAGGACCATCTTGTCTACCTGCTTTTGCATCGGAAGTGATATAGCACCGATATCAGCTCCAATCCGGCTGAAATGCCAATTAAGCTCAGCAATATCTTGCGGGTTCGCGGAGTCGACGTAACAGGGTATGGAGGCACCATCCACGTCGCCCAGGATGGCCTTGATGCGTTCTGCTCTGTGAGCGAGTGGCTCGTCCTGCGAGAAGTATTCGTCCGTGACATAGTACTGACCTTTCTCGTCAGCACAGAAGAAGAGAGCTGCGAACCGGTGGTACTGAGGATCTACCATGATCCATCGGTGGAAGTGCTCAGGAATCTCGAATCGGGGTACGTGATGGATCTCCGGGTCGTAGCGGGAGAAGACGATACCTGTCCTGGTGACGAACTCTCCGTAGAGTCGTGCAGCCTGGACGTGCGGATCCGGGTAGAGAGCCTTCAACTTCGCGATGTCTTCCTTTGTATACTGGGGTACGAGTGGATTGCCGTCCTCGTCAGCGATCGGCATGAAGAGAACCTGGATGTTTGTACGCTCACCAGACTCCCAGGGGATGTACATATGGTCACGGATCCACAGCCAGTTAGACTCGATCTCATCCACAGGGGTCAAGACCATGAGAATACGGCCGTTCCGGTCGAAAACACGGGCCTGACACTCCTCATAAACCTCTGGACGCATGGCCTCATCCATTACTATGAAGTCTACTGAGGCGCCTTGAAGTCTGCGCTGCCTCATATCAGCGGAGAGGAAATGGAGTTCAGACCCGTTTTTGAAGTACGCGACGTTCATCTGCTTGTTGTACGTCCGGAGAGCTCCGGGCGGCACAAGCTGGTTGAAGATAGGGATCACCGCCCTTCGGAACATGGACATCGAGGGGAGTACGTACCAAACGATGTTCGGAGGTTCTGGAACTTCGGCGTAGGTACTACGGCCGAGGCAGTACAACAGGGCCTCAGCCATGGCTCCAAATGATTTACCGGTTCGGTTACCTCCCAGGACTACGGTGATCGGGTGACGATCCTTGTGGATCCTCAACTGAGCAGAATGAGGGGTGTAGACGTGCTTGAGGGGATCCTCGAAGCGACGTTTCGTTAGCTCAGCCTCGAGCTGACGTTGCGTGAGTGTGGTAGTGCTCATGTCTGTGACAATCCTGGAAGGCCTCTAATAGCCTGTAGAATCGGATGATCTCGAGGTAGACGGTTCTTCTGCCTATCGAGCTCTACTCTGACTGAGTCTTGGTTGAATCCATGGGTTCCGGAGTCGCCTGCGTAGAAGTCGAGTAGGGTCTCCAGGTCAGTTCCCCTGGATGGATCGACTATCCGGAGGATCCTGGTAGCTTCTGCCCCGACATCCGCTCGTTTCTCGACAGGTGAGTTACGTAGATTCGGGGATCCCTCCACGAAGAAGTCCAACGCACGGGCTATCGCACCCTGACCCATGGCCTTCAGTACCCCACCGACATTCATGCTCTGGTGGTCTTCGACATGCCTGGTTTCGTGGAACCCTATCCTCTGGAGCTCAGTAGCCGGCAGCGTGACATTCTGATTGAACTGAATCCTCGGGGGAGACTCGTTGTTCAACGCGAGGCCGTATAAGTCATCAGGAAGATCGGCCAACTCGAAGATAGTACCCTCCGGTAGACGGCTCTTGAGCGTATCCTGGAACAGGGCGCTATTGATGATATCACCGAACTTAAACGGCTTGTTGTTGCTCGGGTCGGTGGGATCTCTATCCCTACCGCGACCGGGTATGAAGGCCCTGTCAGCCTTCTCACGTTTACCCTTTCCTACAGCACCCATCAGTTAACACACTGTTCGTAGCTGTGCTCTCCTCGCTCAGCTTCACCGATGCAGAGCAGTCGGTCGACCTTGTCATCTACGTCATCTACGGTTGTCTGTACCATCTCAACCCTCTCCTCCAGGCCGTTTACACCGATATCGAGTGAATCGACCCGCATACCGATCTCAGCGTGGTCAGTCTCGATAGTAGTGACCTTGTTGATGATCAGCCCACCACCTACTGCCACTGCTCCGAGTACTCCCGCTACTTGAGCCCATAGCGGAAGAGTACCCAAAATTCCGAGGAAACTCCCTGTACCGTTAGCCATTATGACCCCGAATGGGTCCACTGACCCTCATCAGTTCCTTGAGCTACGAACGTATGATCAACAAGACCGGAGAGATCATCGTTCACTGTCACCACGAGCTGCTCACCAACCTTGAGTCGGATCGGGCTGGCGAAGTCCCAACGAGCCTGGAAGAAGTCATTGCCGGCGCCGAAGTCAACTACCTTCGTGTCGTAACAGAACTTCCCGAGGTCTGAGTTGGTCTTGATCGTGTCTCCGTCCGTGAGGTCTTGGTAGACAACACCAGCGGAGTCAACCATCTGTACGCTGATCCCGTTTGTAAGTGCCCCACCTGTCCCACCATACTCTGCAGCTACTACGGCTGCGTCTTCGACATGGAATAGGAGGCTCTCAACCCTGAGGATCTCGCCTGCCTGAGCTTCCAGGTAGAACTTAAAGGGGCTAACGAGGGTCGTGGTTACAGTACCATTGTCCGTGAACGGGACTACAGCACCACCGCGTGTGAGGGAGACTTCGAAATCACCAGCCTGCACCGTGGGTCCGACGTAGTAGTCAGTCGCCAGGGCTAGCTCAGCTGGAAGGGAGCCGGTCGTGGTGAAGGTAAATGGTCCGTCCCCAGCCGCATAACCATGGGCTGCGAGGACTACGATATTCGTGGTGTTATTGAATGTGACGACTGAGTCTGCATACAGACCTGTCGCGGCGTTTACTCCAGTGCCATCTCCTCTGGAGTCCAGGTGCCTCGAGAAAGCCTTCTTCACGGGGCCGGCGAAATCGCGCCTGCTCATTATGCTACTCCTTAGCTACTGGTTGTTCGACGATTTGATCCTTGGCTTCCTCGATGAGTTTCTTCAGATCTGTCTCCCCACCGGTGAATCGATCCACCAGGTGCTCGAGCTGCTTCATGTTGAGATCTGCCCAGGGGGCGGATTTCAGACGTTCAGCGATGATCTTGGGGTCTTCATCGAGGTTGGTCAGGATACGGGCTGCAGCGACTCGAGCTGCCTCGTTCTCTCCGAAGGTGACTACCTCCACCAGAGCTCTGAGGCCCATGACAGCACCTACGAGTTTCAGCTGTCCGTGGAGGAGGTCCATCCGGTTCAGGGACAGACCCTGGTCCACCAGATCCTTAAGCAAATCGGGGGTGTCGAGTACATTCGGCTTATTCGTATCCATAGTAAAGAAGGTAGGTTAGGGGTTTCTACCTGTCTAGTAGGCCCTCCAGGGGTTGACAAGTATCCTAGTTCCCTATTAAATATAAAGACGGGAGTCGGAAGAGACATCTGACGATGCTCTTTTCCTCCTCCTTCGCCTCTTGCTCGCGTAGCGAGGGCAAGACGAGGCGACGAAGAATTCCCGTAAAGCCTCTCTGAGGCGAGCGGAACTTAAGTAGGAGAATAACACGTTTGGCGCCCTCGTGCTTTGCGGCCTCCGGCCTCGCACGGGCGCATAAATGGAAGGGGAGCAGAGTGGGCTGGTTGAAGAGATACGAGAGACTTCTGGTGGTATTCGAGAAGCTGATAGATCGAGTGGTCGAGCTGGAGAAGAGGGTGGAGAAACTGGAACGAGGAATCTGATGG
>Ga0255053_10002154_pt1 | contig 10554 bp, 24 predicted proteins | sample JV7_2_22_MG_FD_188635 | JGI IMG/M metagenome (GOLD analysis project Ga0255053, IMG submission 188635) | Seawater microbial communities from Jervis Inlet, British Columbia, Canada - JV7_2_22 | ecosystem: Environmental > Aquatic > Marine > Inlet | place: Canada: British Columbia | collected...
CACGTTTGTTACAGTAATTGTGTCAAATGGACTGCCAGGAATTGAACTTGTAAAAATAAGTGTATCAGTACTTGCAGTGACTACAATATTTCTTAACAGCAAAGCGGATGCATGAGTAGTAACAAAATTTGCGTTAGTTACAGTTAATGAAGTCGCAAAAGTTGCAAGATAGTTAATACCATCTACTAATACATTTGCAGTACCTGATGATCCAGTCATTGTTGCAGTTTGAACTTGATTAACTGCACTTGCAGGATAATCAAAAGCCTTAATTTGCAATGCACTTGGCGAAGCTGCAGCATTTGCATAAATTATTTGCCACATTCCAGCATATGCATTATAATCAACATCAGGTGTTCCTGTTTGGAATCCGCCGGAAACAGTTTCTTTATTGGTATCATTTAACCAAAACTGTCTGTAAGTATCAGATTTCAAAGCATTGCTGAATATTTCAACAACAGTTGCTTGTAATTCACCACTTGCTTTTGAAATATCATTCCACTCAACACCTTTGGCAAGTAATTGCTCATAGACTGTTTGCCAAAACTCATTACCATCTTGGGACATTTCAGCTTTCATCTGATACACGTCGATATCTCTTTGCGTGTAAGTTGAACCAGTTGCAGCGTTGAAGCCTTTAGCGTATGCTTTAAGGACTTTTGTTACTGCACCCCAATAATTAAGTTTTTGCTTTGATTGAATGTTCGGCATGATCCTCACACCCTTAGTCTCAAATGGACTCTTCCCGATAAACAAAGGTTTCAGCAATTTATCAAAGTTTGTTTTGCCTTCCCAGGTTATCGAGGTAGTAATAAAATTAGCCATAATTTAATTTTTTAAAATGATTCTTTAAATACTGTAGCCTCTTTAACCCAAGCGGCCTCTTCCTCAGATAATTTACCTATTTCCAACTTGTCATCCTCTACCTCTATTTTTTCAGTAGAAGCGACATTTTTAGTTAGTTTTGTTTTTAACTCTTCATTTTCACCTTTTAAATCATCAATCTCAGAAACATGACTTTCTATAGCAGATGCATTTCCACTAATTTCATTGTCCTTTTCATCAACTTTAGATTTCAAAGATTTATTTTCAATATCAAGCTCTTCCAGCTTAGACTTTAATTCAGAAAGTTCATGAGCTGAATCGCTTAAATTCTTTTCGTATTCTGCTTTAGTATCTTCTGAAATGTCTTTTACTTCAGGCTTGACAAGACTAACCAATTTTTCGAAAAACCCTTTTTCGTCCTCTGGTATAGTCATCTCAACTTCTTTGTTTTTTTCAGACATAACATTTTTATTTATTAATTTATTTAATTCTTTAATTGCAATTTCAAAGTTCCCTATCTTATCTATAAGCCCCATTTTCTTAGCATCCTTAGCAAGGAACACCCGTCCATGTAACGCCTTGTCCTTAACATCAGGCCTATTGCTCAGTACAGTATCTTGAAATTCTTTTGCTAATGGGTTTAAAGTCCATTCCTTCAGTGTTGAATAATCTCCTTTTGATGCATCTTCTATTTCTTTCCACTTTTCACTTGATTGGTCTGCAAATACTGTATGTGTTTTAATTCCTTCTTTTGCGTAATACTCATCATAATCAACAAATGACATTACAACGCCTATACTTCCAACCTCTGTAGTGTTATCTTTTGCAATGACCATATCAGCAGAACTTCCAACCCAATAGGCTGCACTTGCCATTAATCCATCTGCAAAACTCACTATTGGTTTAGACACATTTTTTACAACATCACCAAGTTCTTGTGTCCCATCAACTGTGCCCCCTGGGCTATCTACTTTCAAGATAATTCCATCTACCTGGGGACTTTCATCGGCCAACTTAATTCTGTTAGCAATCGTTTGCATGCCAGGTGCGCCACAATAATCACTTTTCATCAAGCTACCTTCTATTGGGATAACTGATATATTTTTTGATATTGCAGGATTTGAATTTGACCTAAGTTTGATTGTGTATGGTAATGAAGATTCAGCCTCTTCATATTCTTCGGCTAACTCTAAGTTGTTATTTATGAAGTCGTTTACAAGTGGAATTTGGCTTTTAATTGCTGGTTCGTGTACAAACCAAGCACCTTTCATTAGTTGGTATTTTAACCAGGCGCTTCTAAAATTAAAAGTTAATTGTTTTGCCATGTAATATAATTTAAACTTATATGACAAAAGTACTAATAGATTTTATCTATATTTAATTTCGTATTGCATGTTTTTTTATGTAGCTTTGTGGAATGGGTAAATATAATTCATCGCATGAATAACAATAACACATCAATAACATTTTTAACTTTTGCCTGGGATTCATTAACATCACAGCAACAATTTAGAATAAATGTCAAATACGAATTAGTCGAGGCGCTAAAAGTGAACAATGGGTGTAAGCGGGATGTCTATAGGGCTATTGCGACCAAGTACGGTTATACCTGGGAGGTAATTGAAAATATTGCAAATGGTAAATTAAAATTGAAATGAAAAGTATCATAACTTTAAAAGACAAAATCTTAAAGAAATATTCAATTAAGATTTACAATAAAGTAATCCTTAAGCGTGCCATTGCAGAGGCTAAGCTCAGATGGATAAGAACAGGGAAGAAACATTATGTTATTCCTGTTAATGATGAATACATCGTTGTTAATAATGAAATCACTAAAAGGCTGCAAAGAACAAACGGCAAGAAATGGCGGGCTATTGATTTAGCTCAAGCTGCTGTTTATATTACTCCGGTATCAACCTTTCATAATATTTAGTAAATGATGAGAAAACCTATCGGATGGTATTACCATAAAATAATGTGTGAATTAGGCTATAAGCTTAAAGGCTCAGGAGGTATGTATTACAAACACTTAATGATAATGCTTGCGTTTTATGAAATAAATTTATATGGCAAAGAATTGAAATGTGATGATATTTTTAAAAAAAGACACAAGACTAAATATAATAACATTTTTAAACGATTAATATGAAAGTAGAAATCAACAAACAATCCACTTATTTAAAAAAAGAACCATCAATCATAGAAATTAATAACTTAGATGATTTAATGGATATTATTGATTCGGCTAATTGTAGTATTTCATTAGATTATTCTGATTTGCCTGAATGTGAATTAGAAATTATGGTGATGGATAATCCAAGAGAATTTTACTTATAAATAATAAATAGAAATAACATGGCAGATGATAGATTATATGTAGCAGATAAACTTACTGAAGAGTATATTTATATGGCGAAAAGCGGACTCGCTACAGGATTAATTGATACAAGGCTAGTTGAGTCTTTCTTTGAAACAAGAATATGCTTTGCTTCGTTAGTTTTTTTTAGAGAGACTGATAATGATGACTCCACTTATAATGATGTTATAAATAACTATGAAAAATACGAAACTGATGACAGTTAAGTAAATAATAAATATAAAAATGGAAATAATGTTTACATTTATAGGATTAGATTTATTTTTAGTATTATATACTATCGGGCTTGCACTTACATTTAAAATAATTGATAAAACAAGAAAACATGAATAAAATACCAGACCAAGGATTGAGGATTATTATCCTAACAGCATATGAGGAAAATTACGTTCTTTATTTGCAAACTGAAGACAAAGAGTATCTAAATATTTGTACAGCAATGGAGAAAGCATTCTATAAGTGCGGAGGCACAAGGGAGTTCTTAAAAGAAACTGTTGATAGGATTAATCAGGATAGATTGAAGAAGTATGCATCTAAGCTGAAAATAAATAATTGATATTGTTGATTACGGGAAAAGTTAAAACACAGTACCCATACTAAAAAACAACATAGCGGATACAGACAAAATAAAACCTAACTAGTGTAATATTAATTAGTTAGGTTTTTAAAATATAACGGCCTAAATTAGCACCCGATACGCCTACCAAATGGAATTGGTAGCTTATCGAAATCACATCCATACTCGTCTAAAGTTTCATTAAACTGCTCTTTACAATATTTATCAAGCTCATCCAAGTGCTTTAATGTAGCATCTCCGCTGATTGAAAACATTACTAAATCGCCTCTATCAAGCTCTTCTATAAAGTCGCCGATGTCCATCTCATTTACAATGCATTTTGTTAGGTTGTGATAAAAGTAACTCATAGTTTTTATTTATTTTTCATCCAAATCCAACTCATCTAAATCAGAAAGTAATTCTTTGCCTTTTTCAGAAAGGTATCCAGGGGTGCTATAGCCATGTTCTGTCAATCCTTTATTTTCTAAGGCATACCACGTAAAATATTCCGAACCATAATCTAAAAATATAGCCTTTTTTTCTTCAACCCACTGCTCATGTGTTAGTTTTTTCTTTTTTGACAATAATCTCAAAGCTTTTTTTACATAATTGAGAGCTGCTCTAGGAATTCCACAACCACAAAAGCCTAAGATAGAGGACGAAATAAACTGTTCTGCATCATCATATGAACAGTTATCACTATCATAATAACGGCCAGTTTCGTCTTTTCTGAATTTGTCTACATTCATAATTTTTATATTTAAATTTCACCAAATAGTTTTTTGATAAATTGGGCAGCCGCTGCTAAGCTATCAGCTGCATCATCCTTTTGATTCTTTACCATTTTCAAGTACTTTGTAAAATCAGCCATGAATAAATCGTAACCACTACCAAGTTCATAATCATCTCTAAAGACTACGTTTTCAATTATCCATCCTGCTTGCATTAACACCCTTGTTTCTTTGTTCTGGACAGACCAAACCCCCCTTGTGGTTGTATTTGTAACATTTCCCTTTAAATATCGATAATAATCTTTTCCCTGGTTGTTTGTTTCTACTTTCACGTAATCAAGTTGATTATCTTCTATCTTGGCCAATGATAAGGGTTTTGTTATCTCTAAATTATCCTGTGTGTAGATAACATCTGTTAAGTACCATCTGTCCCCAGCTTTGTTAAGGATTGGAAATGAAAAGTAGTCCGTTCCGTCGTCGGCAGTATCTATAACTCCAATTTTTGAGACTATATTGTCTTTATTTAATTCAGATAATTTAAAAAAGCTTAGTTTATTTTTGGGGAATAGTACACCCTCTACTTCAATAGGTTCTTGCTGATACATTGCCATCCACATAAAATCCGATAGCTTTTTCTTTATAGCTAGATATTCATCAGTTGGTTTTACGTCACTACAAAAAGATACACCGTCCTTTAATGCTTCAACCCTTATAATTATGTCGTATTCTCCACTTGTCTCTGTTTCTCCAATAATATCAGATTTTGACCATCTTGTGCCTATATCGATTTCCTTACAACCACCCTCCAACCTTGTATCATGCGCTGATTCTTTCCATCTTCTAACTTTCTCAGTTGTATTAGGGCTTAAAGCATGCTCCATTGATTTATAAAGGTCATCTGTAATTGCTAATAATGATGCACCAAAACCAATTATAGTTCCACCTACGCCGGCGCCAAAATATCCTACTTGTTTTGATTCAGATGTATTCCAACCACCCACTGCCTGCTTATCTTCAGCTAGATTTATATCAAATACTTCTTTAAATGACTCCTTTCTTATTATATCCCTTGTGTCATAAGAGAACTTATTGTATAGCCTTTCAGTACATGCATTACGCATTATAGATTCAGCAGGATGCTTGCCTAATGCCCAAGCACAACATACTGTAATAGTATAAGATTTTCCAGCCCTTGGAGGTAATGATAAGGCTATTTTTTTGGGAGTTTTGCCACTAAAATAGAATTTATTAGCAACTATTTCTTTTTCTACATACTCTTTTATATGATTAGGTGTACTTTCACCTTGCAGCACCCATTGGAAGGAATAAGCTATTAATTTAAGAAAAAGTCTTTTAGAAAAGAATGCAGCATCATGATGCAAACAATATTCCCAAACATCTAATCTTGCCAATTCAATCGTTGCTGCTTTTATTATCTGATTTTTGAAGCTGCTTGAGCTCTTCATATGTTAGATGTGATAAATCTGTTTTAACTGAACCTGAGTGTTTATTGTCTAGTTCTAATTTTTCACCATACTTTTTAGGATTCAATTTTGAGACAGTCCATTTTCTAGCATCAACTTGCAGCCTATTACGCTGAATGACATTATGCTGCGTAATCATTACTCCATCAATATCTACTACGTCACCTTCTTGACTGTCTGCAATAGCTAGTATTTCATCAAATATACTATCGGCTCGTTTTTCACACGCGCGCGCGTATTGTTTGTTTCTTAATTCACTCTCATCAATCATATCAAACCATATAGTCGTGCTAAACGTGTCTTTTTTCTTTAACGCTGCCCTTAAGGACATACCATTGCTAATATAGTCGATAACTTTATTAAATATTTCTTCTTTTTGTTCTTCGGTGTAAGCCATAATGTTTTACAAAGATACTACTTTTTATTTAAACTTGTTTTTGTATGCATTGTTTTCTTACTTGCTCTAAGTTTTCTTTTACTGATGAATTAGAATATATATAACATAAAAATAAATCCATAATCAGTTTTGAGTACTCCTCTTCTTTTTCTCCAATTGGTACAGTTAATAGCTCATAAGTTGTTATAATAGAGCTTAAATTTTCAAAGTGGTTTAATTCATCTTTGCTTAATTCCTGCTTTTCGCCTTTATCGGTTAAGGCTTCTAGTTCTTCGATTAATTCTTTTATCATTTTTTAAATATTTGTTTATACTAAGGCTTTGTGTCTCTGATTGATTTCAACTTAGCCTCAAGCAGCCTAATTGTGTTTTTAAGGTTTTCTTCTTCTTTTTTTAACTCGGAACACTTTGGTTTAAGGTTACGCAGTTCAATAATGTTAGAAGTCAGCTTAGCGTCTAATAGGGCTATCCCTTCATCCTTAGAAAAAACCTTATAATATGATCCAATACAATCATTAAATCTTTGTAGTGTTATTCCGTCAGGGTGCTCATGTATTTTCAGAAAAGCCTTTTCAGCATCTTTAAGTTTATTAAAATCATCTAGCGATATTGTTACTTTACCTTCCATGTTTTTTATTTTATTTATGTAATTGCTCCCCTATTGATTTAATTGATTCATCAACGTTTTTATTATCGCACAATCCAACACTTATTAATTTAATCTTATTAACATCCCATATGCCTTTACTTTGGCATAACTCAACATCCTCTTTATTTATTTTAAGCTGGATTGCTGGATTTAATCCTAATACTTTAATTTCGTCCATATCTATATCAAAATCTGCATATAGTTTATCGTTTTGCTTTTTCAGTGTACATATGCCTATTTTTGTATCATTATGAAAGTTTTTTGTCACTTGAAGCGTTTTAGGTATTTTTAGATTTTTCACATCAATCTGATCATTGTGTGAGTCTATCTCAGACGTTAATATTAATATGTTTTTTATTTTAGTCATTTTTTAAATTGTTATTATTGGTAAACTCCTCTTCTAAAAATAATAAATAAGTTAATATTATTCTATATTTCCATTTATTGATATAAATAATGCAATCTTTAGTTATTAATGAATCATAAACTATCTAAAAAGTACATTGCTCTGATTTTTCAACACTTTTAATTTTAATGTTCCTAAATTCTTTTTTTGATAGCCTTAAGCACCCTCTTACTATTTTTCTAAGCTTTTTTAATTCAGAATACTTACTATCTTTTTCAACAAGATATATCTTTTCAATACAGAAATCATTTTTACAGGTAATTGATTCTTCTTTCATGCTTTTTTATTTATGTAATTATTAGCTTTTTATCTACACTAAACCATTATTAAAAACATTCAAAATATCGTTTTTATAATATAATTTATTTTCTTTTGCTTTATCTGGCAATGATTCAGTTATTAATTTAGACATGTTCGAGTAAATAACCATATCTAACTGTAATTCAAGCGCTTTCCTTGAAAAACGATACTCTTTATATGACTCAGGATAAGCTATTTCTATTTTAATTGTAGGGATATCTTTTTTATTGGCAAAATAACTTAATGCTGCCCACAACGCTTTTCTTTGTCCTGGGTATTCTGCTTTTGCTTTTATTCTTATCATTGCTTGTAATTTGGATTCATTTCTAAGCCTTCCATAATAATATTAGATACAGAAATAAAATGACCATTAGTGTCATCTCTTTTATGTATTCTTTTTATTTTCCTGAACCTTTTAAACCTATCTTGCGCTGTTCCATTAATGGCATAATACTTGCCTTTGGGTGAACGAAATATTATTGAGCCACAGTTATTTATTAATAAACCAGAATCTACCTTAAAAGGCCATTCACCTTCAAAGGTGTCTTTTGATATTTCCTGGTTGTATATTTCTTGTTTAATTGTTTTGTTCATTTTTTAAATAGTTTTTGAATAATTGATTTTGATTTAGATTCCATCTTAATTACATCAAGTTCATACGTAAGTCCTTTGATTTTAGACTCCAACGACTCAACATAGTCAGTATTCTTACTTATTACATATTCCATTTTCGATCTTTCAAACCTAAGTGTTTCATTCTCTGAATCAAGATTTATAATCCTATCTTGAAGCTCTTTATTGAAGTCATTCTCTTTTAATGCGTAAAAAAGATCGCTATACGGTTTATAGGTATAGAAGCTATTACTTTCAACATATGATTTGACATATGATTTGACATAATCATTTAAATCCTGTTTTGTGAATTGTAGTATTGTATTATCTGGTAATTCTACTTTGTTCATAAATTGAAATATTTAATTACTTTTTTAGCTGATTTTTTAGGCACAAACATAATATCATATACCCCATCGTTTTTATAGATCATAATGTTACAGTAATCTTTGGTTATGTTTACCTTTATATTTTCTACCTTCTGAAAACCCCACATAGAAGTACCGAGTATTTTTTTTACTTGTTTTTTAAGTTTTTGTTGTTTTGATAATTTTTTCATAACACCTGATGTCATACTAGCAGTTAATGAGAGTTTACCTAATTCTTTAGCGGCTTCATTCGTTTTTTTAATATCAGACATTCTTTTTTCAAATTCTTTTGAAATATTTATTGCGTCCTTTATTCGCTTACTTGGATTATACCATGAAGCCAATGTAGCACCTGCATTATAAGCGCTTTTAAAACATTTTATAATCAAGCGATTCCTTAATATTAGTGATATAGCACTAATAGATTTGTTTATTTGGTAAACATCAGTTAGTGATAATTCGCTACTTAATTTTATATTCTTTTTAAACTGTTCTAAATCCTTTTTTAGTTCATCCATTGCTTTTATTTAATATAATTTTTGCTGAAAAATAATCATGCTCTACATTTAAACAATCAAGTGTTATATTGTGGTAACTCAATAACCTACGATAAAAATTGAGTTCATTTTCGCAATCACTTATATCATCAGTATCGCAATGCATTCTGAATAGCATCCCATAATCAGTCATATAAACATGATGCAGTAAATCTACGCGCTTAAACACTTGAATTATAAAGTCTATATCACTTGTTTTAATTGCTACCATTGATTAATCCTTTAATCTTATTATCAAACTTATTAAATCGATATATTACTACTGAGGGGTTGAATCCAAGCAACTCTAACACATACATCATTGGCCAAGCAATCAATCCTATTATTCCAAAAATTAAAAGATAAATAAGCCTAAATAGTATTAATAGTATTTTCATTTATTTCGTTTTATATAATCCATATAAATTTTATATTCAATATAACCATATTCTACAGGTACACATCCCTTATTAACAAAAGAAGGATGTATGTAAATTATTTCTCCCTTATGCGCAATAATAAATAATTCTGATACCGTTCCATTTGGTATTTTGGGTGAATAGTCATTTTCATTAGGGACGTAACCAGGTTTAAACTCCTTTAATGTTTTTGCCAAAAAGGTATATCCACTATAAACATACGAACCTTTAGGTATTTTCATTGTTAAAAATAATGATCCTTTTGTGCTCATTTATTAATCCTTCCACTTAAATTAGCTGCCCTATTAGTATGCCTGAAATAATCAATTGCATAGCCATTATGGGAGACTATTGTGAATACATTGTCGTTTTTAATGTTAGGGTTTGAATATATTTCGTAAAAAGCTGGTACATTATCAGTACCATATTCAAAAGGGATGGATTCATTAAAGGATATTCCGTTAATTGTTATTTCTACAGAGTCAGCAAGCCCAACAACATCCACCCTAAAATCATACCGATAACTAGATACATGTATATGTTTTTCTGGGCTTGTGGCTAAAGATAATAGTTTGATTTTTAGGTGTTCATCTTCAAACCGGTAAGTTAAATTTTGATAATCCCTTTCCTTAGAAACAAAGAATATTGATTTTGTTGTCTCGATTGTATAGTTTCCCTCAGGTGTTGTGATTGTCAAATCTGAACCACCTAAGTTAGTAATCCTATAGCCTTGAATGTTTGATTTCGTACATGCAAAGATCAAGATTGCCATTAAAAATAAAATTGATTTTTTCATAGTTTTTGTTTGATTTATAATTTAATAAATTCATCTAATTTATCTTCTAATCTTTCATCAATATAAATCTTGCCCCCACTACCACCATTTGCATCAATC
>Ga0255053_10002157_pt1 | contig 10551 bp, 10 predicted proteins | sample JV7_2_22_MG_FD_188635 | JGI IMG/M metagenome (GOLD analysis project Ga0255053, IMG submission 188635) | Seawater microbial communities from Jervis Inlet, British Columbia, Canada - JV7_2_22 | ecosystem: Environmental > Aquatic > Marine > Inlet | place: Canada: British Columbia | collected...
GAATGGTTCTCTTTTTAGGAATACGCTTATGATTATTCAAGGATTAAAGGATTAAAATGAGGATAAACTGGCAAAACCCAAAACTTGGTTCTATTATCGCGGTTTTGGCAGTTATTATTATTGCTGTTTTCCTGGGCAAAACCATTACCGGATATTCTTATAAAGTTGCCATAGCACTAGCTTTAGGCTCCCTGATTTTTTTTGTAACGTTAATAAATACGGACGCGGGGCTTGCCATCTTGATTTTCTCTATGCTCCTTTCTCCAGAGGTAATTCTAGGCCAGATTCCGGGCAGAGATATAGTTATCCGCTTCGACGACATTTTGCTGGCAATTATTACTTTCACTTGGTTTGCAAAAACAGCCATAAATAAAGGATTAGCTTTATTCATAAAAACACCCCTCAACAAAGCCATAGGTTTCTATATTCTGGTATGTCTAATCTCTACCCTGAGAGGTGTTGTTTTAGGATTCGTGATTCCTGAGAAAGGACTTTTTTATATCGTAAGATACATTGAATATTTCTTACTTTTTATTTTAGTGGTAAATCATATTCATAGCAGAAAACAGATAAAATTCTTTCTTACGTCTTTTTTTGTAACTTGTGCTCTTGTATCCGTTTATGGAATAATGCAAATTCCCCAGGGCATTAGAGTGAGTGCACCCTTTGAAGGAAAAACTGGAGAGCCCAATACTTTTGGTGGATACTTACTCTTTTTACTTTGCCTAGCATTGGGACTCTTTTTAAAAAATGTTCCCCACAGAACAAAAATAAGCCTGCTCGGCCTTCTTGCTTTAATTTTCTTTCCATTCTTATATACCCTTTCTCGAGCATCATACGTGGCCATTATCTTTTCTTTCCTTTTATTTGTAATTATGGGCAAGAAAAAATTAGTATTGATTACAACGATGGCGGCAGTAGCTGCACTAATAATTGTGATAAGGCCCGAAGCAATCGTTTCAAGAGTGGAATATACATTTCAAGAAAGACAGTCGGACTTAGCAAGAATTTTCAATGTCTATCTCGACCCATCTGCATCGGCAAGAATTTTTAGCTGGCATGATAGCGTTGAAGCATGGAAAGAGAAACCTATTTTAGGTCGTGGAATATCAGGGCACGGATTTATAGATGGAGAATACATCCGCACCCTTCCCGAGATAGGCGCTATTGGCTTATTAGCTTTATTATGGCTTTTTTGGTCAATCCTTAAGCATTCAATTATTGTCTATAACAAAATGGATGAGGAATTATACAAAGGTTTGGCACTTGGCTTTATAGCTGGTTTCATTGGATTAGTTTTTCATGCAGTCACGGCAAACACATTTATTATACTCCGTATTATGGAACCATTCTGGTTTGTGGCGGGAATTATTATGATGCTCCCCAAGCTGCTGGATTCTACTGAGGAAGAGACCATCCCAACGAAGTTCTAATACCAGCTCCAATATGTAGAAGTTCAATTTGATTATTTACAGAATAAATATATTTCTACTTAGGATTTTCAATGGAATATGTGAAATGTAAAAGGATAAGATAGGAAAGGATTTAAACATGCTCATTGTCTCCAGGAGAGAAAGTTACTTCATATCACCAGGTTAAAAAATGTGTAATGCCAATTGTATTTCATTCGGTGCGATTAATTTAAATTCAGAAGAGGTTAGAGGGAAAAGGATTATCGAAATAGGTTCTTATGACACCAATGGGAGTCTAAGACCGCTGGTGGAGTCTTATTATCCTGCGGAATATATCGGTGTGGATATCGCGGAAGGACCGGGCGTGGATATGATCTGCAAAGCTGAAGACATACTGGATAGATTTGGTAAAGAGAGCTTCGATATAGTCATCTCGACCGAATTGCTCGAGCACATTTGGGATTGGAGAAAGGTTGTACGCAATATCAAAAATATATGCAACCCGGGCGGAATAATCTTAATTACAACGAGGTCCTACGGTCATCCTTATCACGGACATCCCTATGATTTCTGGAGATATGAACTCGAAGATATGAAGCATATTTTTTCAGATTGCCTAATAGAAAAATTGGAGAAAGATCCTGCGAAGGGTGTCTTCATAAAAGCGAAAAAAAACCACGCTTTTGTGGAGAAAGATTTGGCGGATTACAAGTTATACTCCATACTCCTTAATAAAAGAACTAAGGAAATAGCCGATAAAGATATCAAAAAATATTCTAGGCAACTGGTCTTATGGCAGAAGATTAGAAATTTCATGTCCAGCATAAAAAAACTCTTCTCATAAGACACGTTAATAATAATGAAAATACTGATCGTCCGCTCCTGGGGAAAAACTGCATTTGAGCTCGGAGGATACTGTAAAAATGCCCTCGCAGAAATTGGTCACAATGCAGACCTGTTTACATACAGCGATGAACGAATTTCTTCGCGATTCCCCTTTCTCGAGAAAATAGAGAGAGCTTTTGTAAAAAAAATCCTTATTAGGAAAATTTCTGACTTCAGACCTCAATTAATCTTGGTGATTAAAGGAGATAGAATTCCTCTGGAGATTATTCGTGAAGTAAAGGAGAAATTTAAAATCCCTGTAGCCAATTACTGGCTAGATGACCCGGGTTTAATCGAGATTTCTCGAAAGATTTCACCTGCTTATGACTTTTTTTTTACCAACGATCCCGAAACTGTTCAGATCCACAAAGAATCAGGCTGCCCTCATGTTGGATTTATTAGTTTTGGGTGCCTACCAGATTTACACAAAAAGATTCAACTCTCGCAGGAAGAATATGAAAAGTACAGCAGCGATTTATGTTTTGCCGGTACAGTAACGGAGGGAAGGGTAAAAGTTCTGGAGGCATTGAGCGATTTCAACTTGAAGGTGTGGTCGCCACGCTTCGTTTATTCTTTAAAGGAAAATTTCCGAATAGAGAAAACCAAACTTCCTCCTTCCTCTCCACTTTATTCAAAATTTACAGATCGCTCAATCTGGAATGAGGAACTTGTTAAGGTTTACAATGCCTCGAAGATTGTCCTCAACATCCACTCGTTGCAAACGATTCCGATTATGCGTGATTTTGAGGTAACCGGATGCGGTGCATTCCTCCTAACCGACTATGCCAGGAGTCTAGAAACTATGTTCAAGCTAGGAGAGGAGATAATTTGTTATAAAAACATTGAGGAACTTAAGGATATGGTGAAATTCTATCTGTCACATTCCTCAGAAAGAGAAGAGATTGCCAGAAAGGGCAATTTAAAGGCGTATCGAAACCACACATATGCCAGGCGCATGGAGGAATTGATATCATTTATAGAGAAGGAAAAAACATGAAGGGAATACCTTCTGGCTCCTCTTGCAGAGGGAAGGAAATAGCCGAGATAGATATCAAAAAATATTATATGCTACGGAACTTTTGGCAGAAAACTAGAAATATCATATCAAGCATAAAAAAACTCTTCTAATAAGAGACAAGTTAATAATGAAAATACTGATCGTCCGCGCGTGGGGAAAAACCGCCTTCGAACTCGGCGGATACTGTAAAAATGCCTTTACCGAAATTGGCCACGATGCAGACCTGTTTACATACAACGATGAACGAATTTTTTCGCGACTCCCTTTTCTCGGGAAAATAGAGAGAGCTATTGTAAAAAAAACCCTCATCAAGAAAATTTCAGACTTCAGACCTCAATTAATCTTGGTGATTAAAGGAGATAGAATTCCTCTGGAGATTATTCGTGAAGTAAAGGAGAAATTCAAAGTCCCTGTAGCCAATTATTGGATAGATGATGCTCATCTGATAGAGATTTCTCGAAAGATTTCACCTGCCTACGACTATTTTTTTACTAACGATCCCGACGCTGTTCAGATCCATAAAGAATCAGGCTGTCCTCATGTTGGATCTATTAGTTTTGGGTGTCTACCAGATTTACACAAGAAGATTCAACTCTCGCAGGAAGAATATGAGAAGTACGGCAGCGATATATGTTTTGCCGGCACAGTAACAGAGGGAAGAATAAAAGTTCTGGAGGTATTGAGCGATTTCAACTTGAAGGCGTGGTCGCCACGGTTCGTTCATTCTCCAAAGGAAAATTTCCGAATAGAGAAAACCAAACTTCCCCCTTCCTCTCCACTTTATTCAAAATTTACAGATCGCTCAGTCTGGAATGAGGAACTTGTTAAGGTTTACAATGCCTCGAAGATTGTCCTCAACATCCACTCGTGGCATACGGTTCCGAATATGCGAGATTTCGAGGTAACCGGGTGCGCTGCATTCCTCCTGACCGAATATGCCAAGCATCTAGTAACTATGTTCAAGCCAGGGAAGGAGATAATTTGTTATAAAAACATTGAGGAACTGAAGGATATAGTGAAATTCTACCTGTCACATCCCAGGGAAAGAGAAGAGATTGCCAGAAAGGGCTACTTAAGGGCGCATCAAAACCACACATATGCCAGGCGTATGGAGGAATTGATTTCCTTTATAGGGAAAGAAAAAACATGAAGGGAACAACAGGAAGGATTATAGGGAATACCTTCTGGCTCCTCTTGCAGAGGGCAGGTGGAAGGATTCTCACACTGTTACTGATGATCTATCTTGCCCGCCATCTGGGAAGTCTCGTTTTTGGAAAATTAACCTTTGCCATAAGTTTCACATCTCTTTTTTTAATCATATCTGATCTGGGAATTACCACTCTCACTGTAAGAGAAGTTGCCCGAGACAAAGAAAGGGGCCCGGAGTATATTGGCAAAATCGCTACCTTAAAATTTTTCCTGTCAGTCTGTGCCTTCCTGGCGATATCGATTTCTGTTTCTTTTATGAAAGTTCCTTTGGATACGAGGTTCGTAATTTACCTTATGGGTGCTTGTATCATCTTTGAGAATATGGGCGGATTCTTCGGGGCTATTTTCCAGGCTCATGAAAAGATGAAATATATCACGATTTGTGAAATCATTGAAAAAGTCTTTCTCGTTTCCCTATCCTTTGTAATGCTTCGCCTGGGCTATGGCCTTATTTCTATAGGCCTTCTCTATTTTTTTTCTGGTATCTTTTATTGTTTGTTGAATATAGGTTTTGTCTACTGGAAATTCCTGAAGCCCCGCTACCGAATAGATACGCGATTCTGGAGAAAAAGTTTGAAGGAAGCCCTTCCTCTTGCCATTGCATTCTTGATATCCATGGTCTATTACCATACCGATATCGTAATGCTGGGGAAGATGAAGGGAGAGGAGGTTGCCGGATGGTACGGAGTGAGCTATCATCTTTTCTTTGCCCTGGCTACGATACCCGGTGCCTTCCTTTCCGCAGTATTCCCTGTCATGTCCCGCCTTTTCAAGGAATCAGGGGAACTGCTGAAGAAGGCCTTTCACAAATCCTTCAAGGTTTTGATTGGGGTGGGAATTCCGGCTTCTGTAGGAACATTTTTACTATCGGAAAAGATTATCCTCTTCTTGTTTGGTCCTCAATACCAGCATTCGATTGCAGCCCTCAAGATTTTATCTTTCCTCATTGTCTTCAGTTATCTCAATGGCCTGGCCGGTTATTTCCTGACCTCCATAAATCGTCAGGCACTTGCTGCAAAGATAATAGCCGTGACCACCGGTATTAATGTCGCTCTCAATTTCATCCTTATTCCTCGTTACAGCTATATAGGAGCAGCATATGCCACAGTAGTTTCGGAGATCCTCTTTTTCACTCTCTTTTTCCTGATTGTTCGAAAGGAAATCCCTTCTATCTCCCTGTCGGAAATTGCAAAATCGGTTATCTCTTCGGCAATAATGGGTGTAATTATAATAATACTGATTAAGAACAGCCTTAATCTGCTCCCCATCATCGCAATTGGATTGATTACTTATTTCTTCTTCATCTGGATTACAGGCTTCATTACAAAAGCAGAGAAAGCAAGATTGAAAAACATCATTCTGGGTAGAGAAACGGAATGAGGAAGAAAATCGGATTCTCGAATAACGCCGGAGTCCGGCTCCAGAGTTCTCAATGGAAAACAAAATCTTATGCTGTATAATATATTCCAGAGCTTCTAATGTTTACGATAAATATGCTTGAACGACTTGCCTGTCCTGAGTGTAAGAATTTCTCGTTAGAAGTGAAATCCTTCTTGACGGAACACGACGAGATTATTAAAGGAGTTATTGTTTGTCTTCGTTGTCGTCGCCAATACCCTATCAATGAAGGCATTCCTAATATGCTTCCAGATGATTTAAGGTTACAAAAGATTGACAAGGAAAGCAGCTGGCAAGAATGGAGAAAAAGATTAAGTCTATTTAAACAAAGGATTAAGGGTTGGACAGAAGAAGACAGTCGAAAAACTATAGCAATATATGACGCGTTACTTAGTAATTTTTGTCCTATTAAAGGCACAGCATTAGAAATTGGTTGTGGGAATGGAGTTGTGCGCCATTTTCTTAACAGGAATGCAGAATATTGGGGCATTGACCCTGAGAAAGACTGGATTCTACGTCCATTCCATTCTTTTGCGCAAGATATTTTCCATTGCTTAAAAGAACCTTTTCCCTATATTCAGGGAGTAGGTGAATATCTTCCATTCAAAGACGAATCTTTTGATAATGTGATAATTGCCGCCACATTAGACCATGTAAATTCACCTTTACAAGTTTTTGTGGAGTCTTATAGAGTTCTAAAGGATAAAGGACAAATGCTACTTTCAGTTAGTATAGGTAAATGTGATGAGGCGAAAAGAGAAATCTTCTCGAGCTTGGGAAGAAGATTTGATAGATTATTAAAAGGCGAGCTAATCAGTTTGACTAAAAGTGTTTTTCGGAAGCATTTTGTGCATGTAAAACCCGATCTGTCCTTCTCTATGGATGAAATTATTCATCTTTTTCGTCGATTTTCTGGAATGGAAATTAAACACTATAATAATACCTTAAAGTTTTTCAAAGCAAAAAAGAAACAAACTACTTAATAATAGAAATGTAGAATTTATATAGTTGAAACTTTTCATATGAAAGTCAGGGTTTTATTTAGAGAAATTTCAAATCTTTTTGTCTGGCGTTACATTCCCGTCAGAGGTAATGATTTGGTTCTGGATGTGGGGAGTGGGGACAATCCTCATGTTCGCGCCGATGTCCTCTGCGATTTGCACCTGCTGGGTTCCGGAGAGCGCAGCGGTAAATTTGACCTTGTCATCGATGGGCGCCCGTTTGTATTTGCGGACGCCCGCAGGCTGCCCTTCAAGGATAAGGCGTTCGATTTCATTATCTGCAGCCATCTTTTAGAACATGTGAGCAACCCAACCATTTTACTCGAGGAACTGATGAGAGTAGGAAAGGCAGGGTGTATAGAATCACCCAGTTCCCTCATGGAGAAACTTTATGGCTGGAGCTTCCACCGATTATTGATCAATCATGACGGGGATTTTTTAATTATCCAGCCTAAGCCGAAAGATGAAAAATTTGGAATTATCCCGGAAGAGGTTAAAAGTAGTCCATACTGGAGAAAATTAGTAGAGAAAAACAGGAAATACTTCTTGTTTTCTTATTTCTGGAAGGATAAAATTCGATACAGGGTTGAAGGTAGTATGCCGGAGGAAGAGGAGGAAAAGCCCGATGAATTTTCGACAATTCCCCGGCCTTCTATACGGCGCAGATTGAGGTGGTGGGCTACAAAGTTTGTGAGGTTTTTTATCGCCAGGCGAAGGTTTGAAATGAAAGATATCCTTGCCTGTCCTGAATGTCATGGTGATGTTCAGATAGATGAGGGGAAAGCGATTTGTCCTCAATGTAAAATCACTTACTCAATTATCAGCAAAAAGTTCTTTAAATTTATCTAAATAAAAATTGCGTTAAATCCGTGGTTTAAGAATCTGTCATGAAGATAGGAATTGATGCGCGAGAATTTCTGTCAGGACGAATGACGGGAATCGGAAGATACCTGTGGCATTTCCTGCAGCATGCAACAACCTCCAAAAATCCGCACGAGTATGTGCTTTTTTGTAACCAAGAAACTAAAATCCCTTTTGACCTCTCCAAACTAAAGACGGTAATTATCCGCGAAAAAATTACACCAATTTGGGATCAGATCCTGCTGCCCCTTAATATAGCAAAAGAAAAGATAGATGTTTTCTTGACACCCTATATTAAGGCCCCATTTTTCCTGCCTTCTAATATGATACTCATAATTAACGACCTCATCCCGCTGTTTTTCCCAGAGGAGCACGGGTTATTCAAGAGACTTTATTTCAGGTTTATGAGTGGAAGATCAGCCAGGCGAGCAAAGAGAATCATAACTATTTCAGAGAACTCCAAGGATGATATCGTCAAGTTTTTCAGGTTACACACTGATAAAATAATGGTTGTCCACTTAGGAGTGGAGGAGAGATTCAGGTCGCCAGATATCAGGATAGAGGAAATTAGGAAAAAATATACACTCCCTCAAAAATTCATCCTCTATCTAGGAAATCTAAGTCCTCATAAGAATGTCCAGGGTTTGATTAAGTCATATGCAGTACTTCCTGTGAATCTAAGAAAACAGTATAAACTTGTACTAGGAGCGCCCAAAAGCGGGAAATACTTTTCATACATTGAAAAGGTCATCAGAGAAATGGAATTAGCCCAGGATGTACTTTTCACCGGCTTTATTGAGGAAAAAGATTTACCTGCAGTGTACCATATGAGCTCCCTTTTTGCCTTCCCCTCTTTCTATGAGGGATTTGGGCTTCCGCCCCTTGAAGCAATGGCCTGCCGCTGTCCTGTGGTAAGTTCTAATACTTCTTCTATGCCAGAAGTTCTTGGCGATGCAGCATTCTTTTTTGATCCATACGATGTTGAGGAAATGTCTTTCGCGATAAGACAGATGTTAGAAGGCGAAAGTCTTAGAGACAAGTTTCGCCAGAAAGGACTCGAAAGAGCAAAGCTTTTTACATTTGAGAAAATGACAAGCAGAATACTCAATGTTTTTGAGTCGATACTTGCTAAAAAAAATTAATAATTATAAATTTGAAATGCATATTGATAAAACGTTAATTCATTTAATACTTTAAAATGAAATTTAATTTCTAAGGAGAGATAATGATAAATGTAAGTATCATAGGACTTGGATATTGGGGACCTAATTATTTGAGAATATTTAATGAATTACCTCAAAGCAAGGTTAGATATTGTTGTGATTTAGATACTAATAACTTAAATAAGATAAAAAAAGAATATCCAAATGTAAAAATTACGCAAGATTATAATAAAGTAGCGCAAGATTCATTTACAGATGCAATAGTAATAGCTACTCCACTGAATACGCATTACACAATAACAAAATGCTGTTTAGAGCATAAAAAACACATGCTTGTAGAAAAACCTTTTACTTCAAATTATTTAGAGGGAAAAAAGTTAATTAAACTTGCTGAGAAGAATAGTTTAGTTCTTATGGTTGGACATGTATACAAATATAATCCGGGTATAAAAAAACTAAAAGAACTTATGGAGAGTGGCAAACTGGGTGACGTGTATTATATAAGAGAAGAAAGAATTGGCCTAGGTCCAATTAGGAAATATGCCAGTGCTCTTTGGGATTTAGCTACTCATGATATATCAATCGCGCTATATTTAACAGACAGTTTTCCCACGGAAATTGTGGCTCGAGGGGAATTTTATCTTCAAAAGAATGTTGAGGATTTAGTATTTTTAACCTTAAAATTTCCTAAAAATATAATGTGTACTATTTATGCTACTTGGATAGCTCCTGAAAAAATTCGAAAAATAACTATTGTTGGCTCAAAAGCAATGGCAATTTTCGATGATACCAACAAGCAAAAGATGATTCAGGTATATGAAAGAGAATTAGATGCTAAATTGATTAATAGTACCCCGAAATATTCTGATCATCAAAATATTATTAATATGGGAAAAGTCTATATTCCAGAGGTAGATAAGTCTGAACCTCTAAAGAATCAAGCGCAACATTTTCTAGAATGCATCTTAGAGCACAAACAACCTATAACTAGTGGGGAAGATGGAATAAATGTAGTTAAAGTTTTGAACCTGGCAGAAAAGTCATTAAAAGATTAAGGAGAGATAATATGCCAGTAAATAATGAGAAATTAGGTAAAAATGTAAATATTCCATATCCAGAATTGGTAAATTTGTATGGTTGCGAAATTGGCAATAATTGTTTTATAGGGCCATTTGTGGAAATCCAAGAAGATGTTAAAATTGGGAAAAATTGTAGAATTCAGTCTCATTCTTTTATTTGTTCCAAGGTAATAATAGGGAATAATGTTTTCATATCTCATGGGGCCATGTTTATCAATGATAAATACCCTGTAAGAAAAGATCCAAAGGATTGGGAAGAAACAATTGTAGAAGACGGGGTAATTATTGGTAGTAATGTAACAATTTTACCCTGCAAAATCGGAAGTAATGCTTTAGTGGGGGCAGGTTCTGTAGTTACTAGAAATGTTCCGCCTAACAAAATAGTGGCCGGAAATCCTGCCAAAATAATAGGAGAACGAAAATGAAAGTTCCCTTTTTCGATCTTAAAAAACAATACAACTTATTAAGTAGAGAAGTTAATGAGAAAATTCAAAAAATTTTAGGGAACACTAATTTCATATTAGG
>Ga0255053_10002160_pt1 | contig 10549 bp, 11 predicted proteins | sample JV7_2_22_MG_FD_188635 | JGI IMG/M metagenome (GOLD analysis project Ga0255053, IMG submission 188635) | Seawater microbial communities from Jervis Inlet, British Columbia, Canada - JV7_2_22 | ecosystem: Environmental > Aquatic > Marine > Inlet | place: Canada: British Columbia | collected...
TGATGTCTTCGTCTGCCAGTTTGCTCCATACTCCAAGCTCTTTCCCAGATGCAGGGCAGTTGTCAGTTCCGCGGGCATGGGCACAATAAGCGAAGGCCTGCGGGCTGGAAGACCCATGCTTTTTGCTACATACAGCCACGACCAGCCGGACAATGCCGATCATGTGAGAAGATTGGGGATGTCCGAGTACATCAACCGCAGACTATACAACGCAAAAAGGGCTATTCCCCTCCTGGAAAAACTCCTCGATGAAAGGGTCAGAGCAAAAGCCGAGGAGATCGGTATTCGGGTCAGCAGCGAGGATGGGGTAGGGGCCGCCTGCTCAGCGCTTGAAAAACTTTTGGCAGAGGAAGACTAAGTTGTTAGTTGATAGGATTCATCTTCCCATTAGTTAGCGTTAATCAGCTATATAGTGTTCAAAGGGCCTGGTTTTTGAGTGCGATCACTCGGCTGCGCGTGAGGCTAGCTTCGCTTCGTGATCCACCAAAAACCAGGCCTTTTATATTTAATCCATCAAGGGTTCCTGCAAAGGACCCTGAAGCGAAGCTCAAAGGGGGTTGCGAAGCCGAAGGGTCTTTTGCAGGAACCCTTGCATTATATTATTACATTTACCTTCAACTATTAACCGCCATAACCCAATCTCCAAAACTCTACAAAAATTCAGGTATGGGATTTGCATTGTATTTCATAGATCCGGAGACTTTTCCCAAAGGGAGGATTCAGGTATGAAGTACGACAAGAACAAGGTGGATGAGATGACGCTGGCGCTTCTGAAGTTGACGTCTTTTTCAGACGATACGGAGACGCGGACGTGGAAGAACTACCAGTGGGATTCAATGGACCGGCTGCATGAGAAAGGCTACATCTCCAACCCGAAGGGGAAAAACAGGTCTGTAGCCTTCACCGAGAAGGGTCGAAAGCGCTCAGAGGAGCTGTTCAGGCGGCATTTCGAATAAACCTGTTGTCACCACAGAGTCACAGAGTACACAGAGAAAAATCTGGGCTTGGGTTTATCAGAAAAGATAAGAGCCTATAACGCAGTGCAGCCAGTCAAAGGCTGCTCCGCAGGGTTGCGCCAGCCGTCGCTAAAGCTATGGCTTGGCAAGCAGGGCTTGGTTTAGACAAGAACATAAAGTTGATACTTTTTGCTGGACCTATATTTCTACAGGGAATTTAGCTGGGAAGTAACCCCCCCAAAAAACTCTGTGCTCTGTGGCTCTGTGGTGAAAGACGATCTACAGTTGCTCCGGCAATATAATGCGTTAATTTAAACAACGAGAGGAGCCTTCCTTTTTATGGAGTTTGATTTTTTTGCTTATAACTAGAAATAAACCCAGAAAAAACTCTGTGCCCTCTGTGGCTCTGTGGTGAAAGACTGCATGAGAGGTAAAACGTACACTCTTGGAGATCTATCCGGAAGTTCAATTGAATACTTCCGGCTTATCCGGAATATTGCGGATCGATACCTCGAAAAATGTCCGGACGAGAACACCCTTCTTACCCTTCTAAGAGATGGCGGCAGCAGAAGATCGCTTTTCCAGAGGCTTTTCGGCAGCGATAATGACCTTAAGGATCTTTCGAGATCTCTATCAGAGTACCTGTCAAAATATACTACCGATACCGCGAAGCACCTGAGTGATCTTTCAGTCACAGACAGATTCGATTCAATAATCACCACAAAGGAAGAGGAATATCACCTGAATATGCTGGAGATAGAAGTTGCCAACAGGGTGAACAGGGGTCCTTTCAGGGAAAGTGAGTACAAGATGGCCCTCATGGCCCATTGTTTGAGGGATTTCAGGGACTATTGTCAATCCGAGCCCGGTGATATCGAATATCTTTGCAAACACTGTGAGAAGGAATGCTTTGTTCACCTGGGAAGTGTGATTCTGGAAAAGTACAGTATCAAACCATACATTTCGGCCACTATGGACCACAAAACGCTTTTTACAGGATTGAAAAAGCAGCATCCAAGTCTGGGAGCACTTGGTATTGCCTGTATTCCCCAACTGGTACAGGGAATGAGGCTTTGTGACAAACTTGATGTACCGTCTGTGGGTGTTCCACTGGATGTAAACAGGTGCGCCATGTGGCTGGGCTGGACGGGTGAAGCCTGGTTCAATTTAGAAGAGTTGGAGTATCTCCTCGGATGAAGTTTCAAGATCTTTCACCACAGAACACAGAGTACACAGAGAAAAACCTGAGCTCTGGGCTTAATTCAAACTATCAACCAACCACTAACAACTATCAACTGAGTTAATTCAATTTCCAATGCTCAAATATTCTGCACCCCCACCCCCATACTCCGATACCTATAAACTCTGTGTCCTCTGTGACTCTGTGGTAAAACCAAAACTAAAGCTTTTCTCCGTGCCTCCGTGGTGAAAACCCAATTTCCAATCTCTATTTTCTATTTTCCAAAATCCCATCTCAATTACCCGAATTCCCCTAAATATTCCCAGTACAGCAACAGCAATACCTACATAAAATAGTAGGGTATATCTTGGTGTGTGGCGTCCAATAGCGATAAATACGCTTTAATAACAAATAGTTAAAGAGTAATCATGGTTTAGATAGGAGAGGTGTATTTCGAAAAATAAATTTCAAATATGTAAAATAATTACTTGACAATACATGTGACAATATATATTCTTGACCGAAATAATCTTTACTAAAATAGTGTAATTATAGTTACAGTGAATAATACTAAAGAAGTAGGGAATGTAGGTGTCCCTGAGGAGGCAGTGATGAAGAAGGTAGTTGGAAGTCTGATTTTCGGTTTTACCCTGTTGATAGTCTTTGCGGGTCCTGCCGCGGCGGATCTTACAGATTATTTCGTAAGCGCTGAATGGCTATCGGAAACAAAAGACAACGTAACGGTTGTGGATGTGCGGATTGGACCCAAATACCTGCTGGGCCATATAGATGGAGCGATACACATCGACAAGACCCAGTTCCTGAAGAAAAGGGAAGGTGTCAAGAGCCTTGTCCCTGATGCGAGAGAGCTGGCGAGGCTCCTGGACAGGTACGGGATAGGAAAAGATACCGTTGTTGTTGCATATGCTGAGCATACGAATCCTTATTCGGCAAGGTTTGTCTGGATGCTGCGATATCATGGACACGAAAAGTCCTACGTTCTTGACGGCGGATACGAGAAGTGGGCAGGCGAAAAGCGGCCGGTGGCTATACTGCCAACAAAGGTAACGGCGAAAAAAGGCTACAGGGTAACCTCTTCGCAGGACATTCGCGCGGGCGCTGGTTATATCTATACAAGGCTTCACAATCCTTCAGTTGTGATCTGGGATACGAGAAGGCCGGGTGAATATAACGGTACCGAGGTCCGGGCTGACAGAGGAGGCCACATACCGGGTTCCGTGCACCTTAACTGGGTCGATCTTCAAAAAGATGTGGATGGTATAAAGGTCGTGAAAAGCGAAGATGAGATCAGGGAGCTTCTGGCTTCGAAGGGTATCGTTCCTGGAAACGAGATCGTTGCGCACTGCCAGACGGGTATTCGTTCGTCTTATGCAACACTGGTGCTTAAAGGTCTGGGGTATGAGAACGTGAAAAACTATGACGGGTCCTGGATAGAGTGGGCCAATAATACATCCCTCCCCATTGAATTACCGGGCAAGTTGGCTCAAACAGAGAAAATAACAGAGTAATATTTTTAATTTGAGCGCCCCTCAATGGGCGCGGTGAAGGAAGTCCCGTTTCGGGATCTGATAAAAAAAAGGCTCGGAGTATTTTCTCCGAGCCTTTTGTTATATGTTGATATCTGTGTAACCTAAAATTCCCAATCCTCGATCATTATCCTCCTGTCACCGATCCTTTTACGATTCTCATTCACACCGAAGCGGAGATCGATGAACTGGCGCCTGTCCTCTGCTTGTCTGCGCCTGTCATCAATTGCCTGACGACGACCGAGATCAATTCGCCGGTTATTTTCACCCCTCCACCATCGCTCAGCAACCTGCCTCCTGTCGATGGTGGCTGTTCTCCTGTCTACCAAGATATTTTCGTCTAGCATCTTTAATTCCTCCTGAACCGTTCTCCTAAGATATAGTCCCGAGGTGGTTGAGGTCAAGTATTTAAGCAGGGAGAAGGGAAGAGGGAGGAGGCAGGAGTCAGAATTCAGTACCCAGAAGGCAGGAGCCAGGAGTCAGAATTTTCGTGATGCGTGACGCGTGATTCGTGATTAGTAATTGGTGATTAGTGAAACCAGGCGCTGGGCGTTAGGCACTGGGCTCTGGGCACTTATTTCGTCCAAGGTCCAACGTCCAAAGTCCAATGTAGATCCTGGATCTTGGATTTTGGGTCTTGGATCATCTCATTCCAATTTCCATTCTCCAATTTCCATTCTCTAATGCTCTGATGATACCCCCAACAATTTCTTTCCCAGCGGCCCTCTGCGGTCCGCCCATGCTGGGCGGCCTGCGGCCCTCTGCGTTAAAGCTTTTCTCAGGTTTCTCTAATTTAGTGCTCTATTTACAGTCAATCAGTTAAAATGAACCTATGTTTGATGACGAAAAACGGAGAATCATATCCAAATCCAGATATTTATCGGGGCTTCAGTGTCCGAAACTCATCTGGTATCAATTCAATGCGTCTGATCAGATACCGCCCCCCGATGCCGACAAGCTGGCCATTTTCGAGCAGGGACACAGGGTAGGAGATCTTGCCCAGGAGCTGTTTCCAGGCGGGATATACATCCAGGAGGGGAGCTGGAAAATAGAAAATGTCCTGGCAGATACCCGGAAGATGATCAGGTTGCGCAAACCTCTCTATGAAGCCGGATTCCTCTTTGGCAACTCATATGCCCGAGTGGACATCCTGAATCCTGTGAACAACGACGAGTGGGACCTTTATGAAGTCAAAAGCGGAACGAGGGTCAAGGAGGTAAACTATCCGGATGTGGCCTACCAGAGATACATTCTTGAAGGTTCCGGTATGAAAATACGGTCCTGCAACCTGGTTCACATCAACAGGGATTACATCAGGAGTGGGGATCTGGAGATAAATGAACTGTTCACTATAGATGACCTGACCGATACCACCGGACCACTCCTTTCACATATCCCGGTAGACCTCCAATGGATGGCCGAAAAGATCCGTGAAAAGGATATACCGGACATCTATATCGGACGGCAGTGTACGTCTCCCTTTGAGTGCGCAATGATACCCGTTTGCTGGAATTACCTGCCCGAACATAACGTTACAACCCTGTATTCAGACAGGGCCAGGGGGTTTTCTCTCATTGAAAAAGACGTGACGGATATTCTCGATATCCCGCCTGACATGGATCTGACCAACAAGCAAAAAATACAGGTGGATTCGGTTCACACGGGAAAGGTCCATGTGGAGAAGGAGCTGGTTGCCGGATTTCTGGAAAGGCTGATATATCCTCTCCATTATATTGATTTTGAGACGATTGCTCCAGCTGCGCCGATATTCGATGGTACAAGACCATACAGGGACATTCCGTTCCAGTTTTCCGTGCATGTCCAGGCATCAGCCGATTCCGTCCTGGAGAGCTTCTCTTTTCTTGCTGAAGGAGCAGAGGATCCGAGAGAGGAGTTCATGTTAAAGCTCCGTGAAGCTGTTGGTAATGCAGGCTCAGTCATTGTTTACAACGCTCCCTTTGAGAAACGAATACTCAAGGAGCTTTCCGAGAAATTCCCCGATCACTCCGATTGGATAGAACAGCTGCTTGACAGAGTCGTGGATCTGCTCAAACCCTTCCAGGCCTTTCACATCTACCATCCCGGCCAGCACGGCAGCGCTTCACTGAAAAATGTAACGCCCGCGCTAACTGGAAGTGGTTACGAGGATCTGGAGATATCGGGAGGGATGACGGCAAGAAACGAGTTTTCCAGGGTTACCTATTCGGATGTATCAGAAGAGGAAAGAGCCAGGGTGCGCAGTGAACTGATAGAATATTGCCGGCAAGATACGGTTGGGATGGCCGATATTGTGAGGGTGATGAGGGAGTTAATTGGGTAGATAGAAGTCAGAATCCAGAAGTCAGTATTCAGAATATTTTTTATGCATTTTATCATACTAGCCGTATATACGACTTCTCATCTATACCTTTATCAAAGGTTATCCTTCGAAAAGAATAAACCCAAACCTGTCGAGAGGTTGTTCCTGGCACCGGTGAAATAAGAAGGGTATAAACAATTAATTATATTATTTTCCGACAACATTCTGACTTCTGACTCCTGAATTCTGACTTCTGTTTACTTACTAACAATCAACTCACTCAATTCCTTCCTTTGTTTAACCTTGGGTGCCTCTTTATCCGGATATCCCACCGTCATTAGAATTATCACTTCATCCCCACGGCTAACATCCAGGATCCGGCCCACCTTCCTCCTGTGGAACCACCCTACCCAGCACGTACCAAGGCCCAGTTCTGTGGCAACCAGGGACAGGTGGTCCATTGCGATAACGGCGTCCGTCCGATGATAGTCCTTGTCGATTACCTGTGTGAGCTTATGCCAGAATAGTTCGGGTCGTCCGACAGCCGCCACTATAAGGGGCGCAGTTGCGATCCATGCGTTTATGGATTCCGGACCCGTAGGAACAGCTTTTGAGATGGCCTCGATAGTGTCTCTGTCGGTAATGAAGAGGAAGTTGTAGGGCTGGCGGTTGCAGGCCGAGGGAGCCCACCTCACAGCCTGAGCCAGGAGGTCCTGATGCTCTTGCGAGACAGGTTCGGCAAGGTACTTCCTGCAGCTGTACCGCTTCTTTATTAATTCCAGGATATTGCTTTGTAGTGTGCCGTTATGAATTGTGGCCATCTCAATTACTCCTGTTAGGCAATGTTTGATTCAGAGTACTTGTTAGGATAATCTTGTACTGTACTTCATAATACTTTGGTATCCAACTTTTGTTCAGTATTCAGTAGTCAGAATTCAGAATCAGACAAAAAATCGCGAGAAGTGATGCGACAAATATCTAATAATACATAGGATTGCCTCTCGACTGCGCTACTCGCAATGACTGCTTTGTTGTCATGCATTCACATTCTGACTACTGAATTCTGACTTCTGGATTCTGTGTCAATAGCATTGAATGTTTACATGGAGATGAACCCAACTTTCAAATACTTGAGGTAAATATGGTTCAAGAAGACAAGCCCTTACCGATGCATTTATCAGTACGAGCATTTCCTGCCTTCTGGGTTCCAAAACCCCTTCCTGATCATATCATCAGCCCCGAACAGGCAGAGGAATACGCAAGAGAATTTGCCATCAGGGAGGGCAAGAAAGTGTGTCTCTCGATACCGGGAGAGCAGAATGTGTGGTTCGACGAAGAGGGAAGGGTGACGGTGAGGGTCGTGCTTTAGAGCAGGCAGGAGGCAGAAGGCAGGAGGGATTAAGATAGTGCGAAGGGCGCTATAGTCAGTCATTGCGATAACCCTGAGCGTAGCCGAAGGGGACGAAGCAATCTTGTGGCTCGTTGATCTTGGATCTTGGACATTGAATCCAGCCGACGTTGAACGCCTGCCACGCCAAAGGCGTGGTTGAACATTCATTACAGGGGAAAAACATGCCGGGAAAAATTGTAAAGCAGATCGAATTCGAGAACGGAAAAAAATTCGAGGTTGTGATCTACGACCTGCTCTATGAACCGACAGACGCTATCGTGAACGCAGCCAACAGCGGATTATCTCACGGAGGAGGGGTGGCGGCGGCCATTTCAAAGACCGCCGGGCCCGAGCTGGATGATGAGGGAGATAGAATAGTAGCTGAGCATGGTCCCGTTCCCGTTGGCGGGGCTGTTGTGACGACGGCTGGAAATCTGCCCTTCAAGGGAGTGATCCACGTGGTCGGGCCGAGGAAGGGAGAGGGAGATGAGGAGGATAAACTCATTTGTGCCCTAAGGTCAGCGTTCGACCTGGCACACGAGAGAGGCTGGAAATCGGTCTCCTTCCCGGGAGTGAGTTCCGGTATTTTCGCGGTCCCCCATGACATATGCGCTAGGGCCTATATGAGAGCTGTTAAGGAATTCTTCAGAGAGTTACCGGATTCATCGTTATCTCTCATAAGGCTTGTACTTTTCGAAGGACCATTATTGGATGAGGTAGTCGCTGTTCTGGATTGACCTGCTCCAGTTTCAAAGAGTTACGTGATTTTTGATACGTGGCCAGTTGTTAGTTGTTGGTAAAATAATTATTTGTTCTATGTTTGACTAACAACTTGCAACTAACAACTATCAACTGAGTAATCCAATTTCTATTTTCCAATGTCTAATACTCTAATTTCTAATGCTCTAATGTTCTACGCTCTACTCCTGCCTTTTCAACCCCCCACTATCAATATTGATATTATTTTGTTGTATGAATTAGTCTGTATTGTTATTATTGGCTATTAAGCCGGATTGTTTCCGCTGAAGAAATCAGACGTAGGGCACTCTGTCAGAATTAGTGCGCGGAAATAACCTGTCGGACTGGTCCCGACTAAAAGGCCTGTAACTAATGGAAAAAAAACATTTAGCAAAATTAGTTGCTGCTTTCTGGACGATCATGGTTCTGGGCTTTGTTGTTTTTGAGTTTAACGATGAACAGGAGGATATTAACGAGATAGCGATCAAACAGGCTGTCGGAATTCTAAACACGATGGATGAGATCGTTAAATGGAACATGAGCTTTGGCGGTGTTTTTGTGGAAGTGACCAGGAATACTCCATCCAACCTTGTCTTCCCCGTTGGTGGTGTAATTACAACTGACGGGAGGAGACTCTCACAGGTTTCCTTCCCCAGAATGATCACTCAGATATCCAGTATCGAAGTAGGTGGGGAGGGTATTGAAACCCATACATCCAGCCTGAAACCCATAAACCCCATGAATAAACCTGATCCCTGGGAGAGGAAGTCTCTGGAAAAACTTGAGGATGGCGCAGAAAGACAGATGGAATTTACCACAGATGTGCATGGACATCATATCTTCAGGTACATGAAACCTATCTATGTTGAGAAGGTATGCCTGGAATGTCACTCCGAACAGGGGTATAAAGTGGGAGATGTCCGGGCGGGGATAACAGCGAATATCCATATGGATGAGCTGGTCGAAGGTACTCATGAGGACCACCGGGAGCTGATCGTTATTGCATTGATAACATGGGGGCTGGGCCTCGGAGTGTAAATCTAATAGGAAGAGCACACAAGAGGGATCAGCGACATATCCTGGAACTGAATGAACTGTCCATTGCTGATGAGTTGACTGGTCTTAACAACAGGCGAGGATTCCTGACATTGGCCCAGCAGCAGTTAAAGTACGCGGAGCGGCACAAACTTAAAGCCCTGCTTCTGTTTATCGACCTTAACAAGTTCAAGCAGATTAACGATACATTCGGGCACAAGGAGGGGGATGCCGTACTTATTCGCATGGCAAGGATCCTCCAGAATAACTACAGGGAATCCGATATCGTGGGAAGGTTCGGTGGAGATGAATTCGTGGTCCTTGCCTTGGGTACCTCAGCCGAGCACACCAACCTGATGATCGGACGGCTTCAGGAAAAGGTGGACAGGGACAACGAGAAGCATGATGTACCCTATGAACTCTCAATCAGTATCGGTATAGCAGAATGGGATCCAGAGAATCCCAAGATGCTGGAGCTTCTCATCATTCAAGCTGATGAGGAGATGTATGTTGATAAAAAGATTAGTGAGAAGGAAAGAGGAAAGAGGGAGTTTAATTAGGTCCAACGACCAACGTCCAATGTCCAACGTGTAGATTAATTATAAATTACCGTGGGACTTGGGTCGTGGGACCAGGGACGCCAGCCATAGACTGGCAATTTAGCTTGACCAATTATTGTTACAGATTAATATAGCTAGGTCTAATTCAATTCCTGGTTGCAAGTGGCTGGTTGATAGATTGAAGTGGGGGGGAGTACTTTTTCACTAACAACCAACAACTAACAACTAACAACTAAATTAAATAGAGTATCCAAATGTCCAAAGAGAAACAGATAGCTCTAATAGCCTGCCTAGTATGGACTGCAATTGTTGCAATGCCCGTCGGTCTCGTTAAGAAGAGCGAAAAGGAACATACGAAAGATATCGCCCTCAGCCAGGCCAGGGGATTTTTCCAGCAGGTTGTGGACGCTCGGACCTGGAATGCCAGCCACGGCGGGGTCTACGTTGAGGTCAATGAAGAAACAAAGCCGAATCCATACCTGGATGTACCAGACCGGGACCTGGTGACCACGGACGGCAAGAAGTTGACCCTCATCAATCCTGCCTACATGACAAGACAGATCGCCCAGATAGGCGAGAAGAGAGACCAGATAAGAACACATATCACCAGTCTCAAGCCATTGAGACCCAAGAATGTGCCTGATCCATGGGAGGAGAAAGCCCTGAAGACATTTGAGCGGGGCAAGAAGGAATACTGGGAATACCTGACCGATGACCAGGACAGGAATATCTTTCGATATATGTCTGTTCTGATGGTTGAGGAGGAATGTCTGGGCTGTCACGCGGAGCAGGAGTACGAGTTAGGAGATATTAGAGGAGGCATAAGCATCTCCTTTCCCGCTGA
>Ga0255053_10002163_pt1 | contig 10545 bp, 5 predicted proteins | sample JV7_2_22_MG_FD_188635 | JGI IMG/M metagenome (GOLD analysis project Ga0255053, IMG submission 188635) | Seawater microbial communities from Jervis Inlet, British Columbia, Canada - JV7_2_22 | ecosystem: Environmental > Aquatic > Marine > Inlet | place: Canada: British Columbia | collected...
AATAAAACCTTTCTTGCTTCTTAGTCGGTCAGTTCCGGTTTGCGCCAGTCATTGCCAAGGTCTGCGCCGCGCTGCACGGCGGGCCTCGCTTTGATCGCATCGAACCAGCGCCTCAGCGTGCCGAACTTGTCGAGATCTGCGCCCAGGCGCTTGTACGACATGACCCAGGGAAACGAGGCGATATCGGCTATCGAGTAGTCGCCGGCGAGATACTCCCGGTCCTCAAGGCGCGTATTCATGACGCCGAGCAGCCTGTCGTATTCGTTCTCATATCGCTGGTGCGCGTATGGCACGGGCTCCGGTGCATAGTTCACGAAGTGACTCAGCTGCCCTGCCATCGGCCCGAGATTTCCCATCTGCCAGAACAACCATTGCATTACCTCGTAACGGCCTTGCAGATTCTCCGGCATGAACCGGCCTGTCTTCTCCGCAAGATAAGCGAGAATTGCCCCGGATTCGAATAGCGAAATCGAGGCCTCATGATCGACGATGGCGGGAATCCGGTTGTTCGGACTAATCCGCAGGAACTCGGCGGAGAACTGATCGCCCCGCCCGATATTGACCGGCACGGTGTTATAGGAAAGACCGCATTCCTCGAGCATGATCGATGCTTTCCTGCCGTTGGGTGTAGGCCAGTAATACAAATCGATCATGGATTCCTCGAGCGATTGCAAAATGATTGCCCGCCAAAGTATCAGTATTATCCCCTTGGCACTAGAATATCGCCGTCAGCGCGAGATGCCTGACTTGCTTTCTCGGGAAACCAGGCTTTGATATTGATTGACAAGTACACGTCGCACTTCGCAGGCGCGGGCTCCCTGTTGCTATTCGTCGTTTCTGCTTCCTACGGGCAGGAGCAGGGCGCAACCGAACAGCAAGATGACGAATTATCGATGATCACGGTTGTCGGTCGCCGCGTAGCAAACGAGTTCCCAGCCAGCACTTACGATTCGGTGGCAACCTTGCTCCGCTACGATCCTCAATTGGATCTCCAGTCCAGAGGGCTGGCGGAGAGCCAGGCTGACATATCTGTTCGTGGCGGCTTGTTCGAAAACACCGGCTTCAAGGTCGGTGCGGTTACTATCTTTGACCCTCAGACCGGACACTATTTCGCAGACTTACCTGTTGATTCGTTCGCGATGTCTTCACCGGAGTTATTGACCGGCATTGACAATTCTATTAATGGCTTCAACTCGGCAATCGCGACCGTCAACTACAGCCTTACAGATCTGATCGACCATCGTGAGATAGCGCTTGGTATCGGCAGCGACGACCTTCTACTCGGCAGGCTGCGTGTTGGCCAGGTTTTACGCGATTCCGGAGAATCTGTGATCGGAATCGAATTCTCGTATTCCGGCTCTCAAAGCGATGGCACTCTTCCGAACGGCGATCATGATTTCGAGCGTTTTTTCGCTCGCGCACAACATCGCAATGCCGACAGCCAGACAGACCTTGTCATTGCCTATCAGGACAAGTTCTACGGTTGGCCGGGGGCGTATACGGGTTTTTCCTCACTGGCGGAAACCGATCATACGAAGACGAAACTGCTCGTCATTAATCATCTCCGGAACTACTCGAGTGACAGCTGGTGGGAACTTGGAGCAGTCTATCGGCATTTAACAGACGACTATGATTTTGATCGAACCACAACAGAGTCCGGGGAACCCGGCTCGTTTGAACATGAAACGAAAACCTATGCGATCGGCATCCAGGGCGCTATGCGTCTCGGCGCCTGGCAGTGGCGTTACGGAGGTCAGATAACTGCTGACGAGTTGGTGCGATCGACAGACCTGACCAATGGCCGATTCAATTCGCGCAGTTACACCACTGTCAGCATTGTGCCGACGCGATATTGGACGACTGGCAGCGGCAACTTAGTGAGGCTGCGGGTCGGCGCTACGGCCGATTCGTCGAATCGCGATAGCAATGCGTTGTTGCCCCTCATCGGCTTGTCATTCGAACATTTCGTCACTGGTGGAACAAACATATATCAGATCGAGTACTCGGCAGCTTCGCAAGTCCCGGGCTATACAGTTTTGAACTCTCGTGAGGCGGGACTGTTCGGAGGCAACCCAAATCTCGGTCGTGAACGAGCAAATTCGCTGAACTTCACGGTGAAACGAGAGGCTCGGGCATCACAAGCCAGCGCCACCGTGTTTGTCCGAAAGGACAAAAGACTGGTGGACTGGACCTTCCTGACCGGAGCCCCATTCGCGCGACAGGCTAACGCTGTTGACCTTGATGTGGTTGGTATCGAGCTGCTTTGGGCCCATCGCTGGTCGAATGTTTTTTGGACTGCAGGCTACGTGTATCTGGACAAGGACGCGGACTATGGTACCGCGGCAGTGGACGCGAGTTTCTATGCTCTGAACTATGCAAAGCACCGTCTGGCAACAGGATTAATCTACCGCGCGAATGATCGCCTGGAATTTCGACTGGATGGCGAAATGCGCAAGCAGGAGAAAAACTCGCTGCGCACCGGGAACGATGAGGCATTTATTGCATCAGCGTCCATCGGGTGGCAATTCGGCGTAGCGCAAGGTTTTCGACTGGACCTGGTTATCGATAATGTTACAAACAGTAATTTCGAAGAGTTTCCCGGAACGCCAGCCGCGCGCCGGCAAGTAAGCCTGCAATCACGCTTTTTGTGGTAGACGCCGGAAATCGCCTTAAACCTGATCAGATTTCTCAGCGGCGCAAATCGGGTGTCTTTGCCGACTCAATCAGGCCACGGATAGCTTTCGATCTCAGCTGCCAGTTCCGTCTTGAGAACACCGAGATATGGCTCGAAGTTACGCCATTGCTCAAGGGCCCCGGTATATATCGGCTGCCTCACCTGCTCGGAACTCGGCGTACGAATGGAACGATCGGTTTGGTGAAAGTTGAGACATGAATCTTCAAAGGGCAGGTCAAGAAAATCCAATATTCTTCTCACTTCGCTGTCCGCATCTTGAACGACATGCTCGTAATGCACACGGAGCACTTTGCCCGGCAATACCTTGTCCCAATGCGCCATCAGCTTGACGTAAGACTTGTAGTAGCGCGCGATTTCTTCGATTCCGTAGGTGAATTCCTGGCCATCTGCAAACAATTGCTTGAAGCCACTGAAACAACAGGCCATTGGGTGTCGACGCGCATCAATAACCCTGGCATTGGGAAATATCAGATGAATGAGACCGACATGCATGAAGTTATTAGGCATTTTGTCCACGAAATGAGGGGCGCCTTTACGATGAAATTCCGTATCTTTGATGTACGCGTCCGCGAATTTCTGCAGTTGTTCCGCCGACAACTCCGCCAGTATTTTCGGGTATTTCGCCTCCTCCGATACCTGTCTTCGGCCGTTCAGACGATGCGCCAAAGCGATAATGTTCGGCAACTCCATCGTCCCGTCGATTTGCGAATGGGACGCCAGAATCTGTTCGAGCAAGGTTGAACCTGCGCGTGGTAATCCGACGACAAATATGGGGTCTTCATTGTGTCCGCCCATGCCGGCTTTGCTTTCAAACAGCGCCTCGGTACACGTTTCAGCCTGGCGATTCATCGCTGCTTCAAGCCTGTCAGGGTCGTACCGCAAACCCTCTTTTCTCAGCTGATTGCCTCGCTCATAGTAGGCGAACGACTCCACAAATTCCCCTTGATCCTCATAGGCTTTGCCAAGCGCAAAACACAGATGGAAGCGATCGACCACCCCCGTTTCTGCTTTTTCGACTAGCGATCCCATTTGCGAAAGTTCATCTTCGCCAAATCGATAGGTTTTCAGGTTGGCCAGGCTCCAATATGCATCACCAAAATCCTTCCTTACCCGAAACGCAGCACGATAGGAGTCAATGCCTTCGTCTACACGTCCAACGGTTTTTAACGCATGACCTCTGGATAAATACGTTTGTTCATAGCCGGGTTGAGCCTTGATGACCTGATCGTAAATCTTCAACGCCGTATCAAAATTTCCAACAGCGACATTCTGGTTTGCAAATACCAGGTCAAATACATGATTGCTCGGATACATGTTCCGCAGAATGGTCGCTTGTTCCAGAGCCTGTTCAAATTTTTGCCGTTTATGCAGTATGGTCACATAGTCGACTCTGGCCAGCCAATAGTCGGGTTCGAGTTCAACGCAACTCTCCAGCAGAAATTCAGAGTCATCGTAGACGAACAGTTTCATACCCAGTATTGCCAGCAGCCGCATCGCCTCAATGTGATGGGGCGTCTGGCGCAAGAATTCCCGACAAAGTTTTTCTGCCTGAAACAACTTATTTTCTTGAATAAGACTGGTGACAGTGACCAGGTCCGCCGGGAGCTTTGAGAGACGTTCGAACTCCGCGTTTGCGATCCCAAAGTCCTGTTTGTTGTCCTGCGCTTTGTGAATGGCCGCCAGTTCCCGCCACGATGCGATCAGCGCACGGTTGAGTTCCACGGCGTGCTGATAAGCGTTTCTGGCACCAATCGGATCGCCCAGTTGCTTTCGGTTATGACCTTCTTCCTGAAAGGCTTTGGCGAAATCTGGCTTAACGGCCTTGAGCTTCTCAAGTGTTTGCAGTGCTTCTTCCAGCCGACCAAGATAACGTTGAGCAACTGCCTGACAATAGAGCGAATCGATATCGTCCGGGTTTTCGAGCAGCTCTGTTTGCGCTGCCTCGAGCGCTTCTTGCAGGTTTCCGGCCTTTAGCAGGCGTTTGGCGGCCGTAGCACCGCTCTGTGGTTCGGACGTAGCTTCTTTGGAGGCGCTTTGGGTCATCAGGTGCCACAGCTTGGACGGAAAAAAAGAGTCACGGCTACGACGAGCGAGCCAACATGAAACGCCTGCCCGCCCCTTAACGCAGCAAACAAGACGATGCGCTCACTCGCGAAGTACGTTGCAAAGACCGATCAGTGCTTGCGTTAACTCTGGTTGACTACCTTGTGCGATTGCTTTCGGAGCAACCTGTGGATGGACCGCGATTTCCCATATGCTCTAGTAGTCAAAAGAAAAACGAACACCGATGGTACGTGGCCGATTCGTCGTTATCCTCAAATCCGTATCCAGCGAATTTATGAACAACTCGGCGCGCTCGTCGGTGATGTTTTCCGCAAATAATTCGACCGCCCACTTATCTGCTCTCAACCCCAACGCGCCATCCACCGTGTTATAGGAATCCTGTTGGAATCTGTTAGCGACAACAATCGAACTGAACTGATCATCGGTATATGCATACACCAACTGAGCATACGCGTCCTTGTCGCCCACCGTCCAATGGTACCGCCCGCTGAGATTGTATTGAAACTCGGGCGCCAGAGCCAGGTCGGATCCTGGGCCGGCAATGTCCGTCACAGCAGCAGGAACCCGAATCATTTCAGTCGAATTGAACGACCACGCCGCGCCAAGGGTAAGATCGTCAGTTGGCAACCAGGTCAGGTCGCCTTCAAAGCCTTTGATTTCGGCATCGGCGGCGTTGCTGGTGAAAGTGATTACAGAAATATCGAAATTCGTAATACCGACTTGCAAGTTGTCCCAGTCGATTTGATAGACGGAGCCGTTGAAACGTAAGTTACCGTCAAGCCAGGTGGTTTTCCAGCCGAGCTCGAGGTTTGTTACCTCATCGCTGATATAGGTTTTTGGCACTCCGGCTTCGTCGATCCGGTTGAAGCCACCCGGGCGAAAGCCTTCTGAATAAGTGACGAAGAACAGCAAGTCATCTGTGGGCGTGTAGGCAACACTACCCTTAAGAATCGTATCGCTTTCCTTGAGTGGCAGGTCGCTGGCGAAAATCACGTCAAAACTGCGCCCGCCATCACCGTCATCTTCTGGGCCACACGGGGCAACCGGACACGGCGTCGCAAAGTTGGAAGAGCCCAGCAAACTGGACTCGATGTCATAGTATCTGGCCCCTGCAGTAAGCGCTATCGTATCTGTAACGTGGAAGGTGACCTCCCCAAACGCGGCGAATTGCTCTTCTTCGCGAATCGCATCGTTGATAAAAGTAATACCCACTGGCCTGTGGTTCGGATTAACCATGGTCGATTGCGAGTGCGGTGCGTTCGGTGCAAAAAATCCAGTCGAACCGGCGACGAAAAAATTAGTATCGACTGTGGTTTCGATGTCGTCAAAAAAGACACCGGCGACAAAGTTCACTCGCTCCCCAGCGAAAGAGGACACACGCAACTCGTGGGTTGTTCGCTCGTTTTCGATTTGGGCGATCATGCCCTCCGTCGGGTCACCACACAGAGTGTAAGTGGGCTGGCAAATGTAATAGTAGCCGTACGCGCCGACTTGCGTATAACCGCTGTAGTCGAAACTATTGTTGACTTCGCGATCAAGAAAAGAGCCTGCGTATACCAGCTCCAGCGCGCCGAGACGGCCGTTCAGGGTTAAGGAAAACTGCTCGAATTCATCATCCAGAAAATCAGGGAAAAAGCGCTGAACTTGCAAGTCTCCAACGATCCGGCTTCCGGCTGAATCGGTGCTGATGTTCGCGATGGACTCCGGTGAATGATCAAACACACCGTCGACATCCAGCGACTGGGTCATATATTGTGGGATCAATTCCCAGTCATCGCTGATCGCAATCTTGAGGCTCAGACGTGCGCCACGGTACACGGCATCATTGAAGTCATCTTCAACAAAAGCCAGATTGTTGACCACCGTAGACGCCGCGCCGGCCGGAAAACCTACGTCGCCCGGCTTGTATGAGTTTTCACCGAAAACATTATCGATATAGCCTCCTTCGACGGCATTATAAAAAACACCGCGAAAAGCCAACTTGTCATCGATTATCGGGATGTTGATGTAAGCATCGACGCTGTTGCTGTCATCACCATTCTTGGTGGTCGAATAACTCGCGTCAAACCCCGCCTGAAACTCATTGTAAACAGGTTTGTTGGTTATCAGACGGACCGTACCGGCCTGTGAACTCGCTCCGAAAAGTGTCCCCTGAGGGCCGGGTAAAACTTCGACCCGGGCTATATCAGCTGTGTACAGGTCCAGATTCCGACCGCCCGAGCTTACCGGTTGTTCATCGAGATAAAGCGCAACGTTGGGCACCGGAGCACCAATTTCCAAGGATGTCTGGTCGGACGAGTCGGTGGCCAACCCCCGAATGAAAATCGACGACTGACCCGGACCGCGACCCGCAGAATTAACGGTCGGGAGATAACGGATGTAATCGTCGAAATTCGCGATATTGAGATCCTCGAGTTTCTCCTCCCCCAAAGCCTGGACCGCGATGGCGACATCCTGAAGACTTTCGGTCCGTTTGGTTGCCGTTACGATGATTTCCTCTATCTGCGCCATCGCAGCGGCTGAGGACAACCCTGCTGATGTCGCTAAAGCCATGCAAACCGCTTTGTTCAATTTGGTTTTCTTATACATCAGATGCCCCTCAAGGGTAGGATCCTGTCAATGATAATCTGCTATGGCAGCGTAGATCATCAACTCCAGCCGCCGAGCCGGCAGGAACGCCGTCTTCCGCGGATAAAAAATTGAACCACTCCTTGCTCGGAAAATAAAGAAATCCCGGCGACCCAAAACGAAATTCGGCTTGACTGCGACAGGGAACAGGTGATGCTAATTTGCAACAATGCGGTGAAGGGCCCGGAATGCCTTGATTACTGGACCATCGACGAATGTGGGACCGTCGGAATCTGCTCTTGTTGCAGGCCGAATACACCCTGTTCGACCCGCTCGTCATGCCTGGTTGAACCGTGAAATGCGCAATTCGTGGCGGCGGATCAGTCGCGTATGTTGCACGGTGACAGGGTTGCTGAAGGGATTTCTCCCGTCACTCAGGGTATATCGACGCCCTGTCAGCCAAATTTTCGGGTATGCGGGACGTGCTTATGCCGCCGGCTGGCATTCGGTCGCTGTGGACTTCCTGATTGGTTTTCATTCGAAGCGAACGACGATTCCCGCGTATAGATTTCTGACGGGGGCCGGTTCATAAAATCGGCCGCCAAAGGCGTTGATTCTTATATTGCTGTTGTAGCGCGCGCCAAAAAGATTGTTGACACCAAGATACGGGCGTAGCGTCCAGTTTCCCCTGGTGAATTCATGGCTGACGCGAAAATTTGCGACGGCATAACCAGGCACCGAGACAGTATTCGCAGTGTTTGCAAAGAGCTTGCCGGAATAAACCGACTCCAGTGTTGCCGATAATCCTTTCCCGGATTCATAGTGGAGCCCGATGTATCCAAAGTGCCTGGGTAGCCCCGGCAGACTGTTGCCCGAGAAATCATTGCCGTCATCGTCCACGAAACTGTCGAATTCAAACTCTGACCAGGTGTAGGAAACATCGGCACCAAAACCACCGCCCATGGCCCAGGACATCGCCATCTCAACGCCGGATCGGCTGGAGCTGCCGGCATTTGAGTAAAACGTACGCCCAGGGAACGCGGCGAGTTCGAAGGGAACCAACTCGTCTTCGAGATCTATCTGGAAAATCGTAAATTCATAGCTGAGATTCTGATTGGCTCCACGAAAACCCAGCTCATAATTGTCGGCTGTCTGAGGATTGATCATCTGATTGAAGCCACCCGATCCGTCGGGGTTTGCAAGCTCCGTCGTCGTTGGCGTTTCAAAGGAGCTGCTGTATGAAGCAAAAACCGTGCTTGACCCTGCACGGTAGCTCACTGAGACAGACGGACTGACTTCACTGAAGTCTCTTCGTCCCGAATCATCACCATCGGCAAGAAATCGGTCCATCACCGTATATTGAAGATCATCGTAGCGAAGTCCCCCATTAACAGACCACGCACTGCCAAGCTGGTAGTGGCCCTGCACGTAGATACCATTGCTATCGACTTGCTCCTGCTGGTCGAACACGAGACTTCCCAGCACGCCCTGGTTGTTATCAAACCTCCGTCGATCATCATCCTGGCGTTCGATATCGAATCCTATGGTCAAATTCAGTTTGCTCGAGGCAAGATCGGTCAGGCTGTACTGAGCGCCGGCGCCGTAGAAGAAACGCTCGAGGTCAACGGACCCACCATCAACAAATGGCAGCCGGTTCGCGAAATCACGCCAGACGTAATAGTTTCTCAGGAGTAAATCGCCACCCAGGTGGTCGGTTCGATAAACCAGGCCTATCCGCTGCTGTGACAGTTCCTCACCGGCGTTGAAAAGTACATTCTGGGCGCGCGCCGATCGTGGATCAGCCTCCGCCTGTACGGCATCTATGCCGCCGGGATCCTGCTCGTCAGGCTGATCGGTATGATTGAACGCGATCGTCAGCGAGTCGCCATCGCCTAATTCCAGGCGAGCCTTGCTGTTGACCAGATCTCCGCTGGATGAAGAATGCTCACGATATCCCTCGAAATTCTGATGCGACGCATTGAACAGGTAATCAACACGATCCAGCTGGCCAGCGGCCTTGAGCTGATACTTCTCGTAGCCGAGTTCACCGACACCGATCTTTGCCTCAACAAACGGCTCTGATCCACCGAGCTCACTTACTACCGAGATGACCCCACCCGAGGCATTGCCATAGAGCGATGATGCCGGCCCGCGCAGAACCTCGATCCGTTCGGCCGAACCGAGATCGATGCTATCGACCTGCGCCTGGCCATCCGGAAGCGTTTCCGGAATGTCATCGACGAATATTTTTATGCCGCGAATACCGAAGCTCGACCGCAGGCCGAATCCTCTTATTGCGACACGCAGGTCCTGGGCGAAGTTGTAGCGGTTTTGCATATACAAGCCGGGAATACCGTTCAGCACTTCGTCCAGCCCGAGTTGTTGTGTCGCATTCTGTATGCGGTCTTTGTTCACCACTGAGATCGAACGCGCAACATCGCGAACCGCTGACTCGGTTCGGGTTGCCGTGACGACGATCTGCTCAACTGAATCCGTATCGGTTTCCTGAGCCCAGGACACAGGCACGGTTAAAAACAGAAACAGTGATAGTTTGCAGGATATCCGCACAGCGGTCACAAAGTCATCGGCAGGCACCGAAAAGTAGCGATCTCGATCATCGGAGTCAATGACCGGTGCCGTCGTATCACTCGTCGGCTTTCACTACCCATGCCGGTTCAGGCCGAGTGAACTTGCCGGCGAACCGCTCAGCACGTTCGGCGCCGCAATAGAAAAAGCCGGTTGCAACATCATTACAACCGGCCATTAGTTTTCCAGGCTTAATAAATCGCCTGCTCTCCATCCGGGTAACCTAGAAGCTGTAAGTCCCCCTCAGATACCACTGGCCACCTTCGTAACTTGTAGCCGCCCGACGCGGATACTGCAATCCCGAACTGAGATTATTCGCGTTGGGAGGTAGCGCCTGGTTTATGAACTCATCGGTAATGTTGATCGCGCCCACATTAACTCTCCAGTTGTCATTGAGCTGCCAACCAAAGTCCAGGTCTACGAAAACGACTGAATCAATCGTGGTCTTGTTGACACCGATAGTGCCGGCCTCATCGAGATGCTCACCCCAGAAATTTACCCGCAATAATAGATTGAAATTGTCACCAAAGAGAGTATTGGCTGACAAGATAAATTTTTCATTGGGATAGTTGTTTTCGATGTTTACGACAAGGGCATCATTGACCGTCACTTGGGGCGGGCCTCCTGCTGGC
>Ga0255053_10002164_pt1 | contig 10545 bp, 7 predicted proteins | sample JV7_2_22_MG_FD_188635 | JGI IMG/M metagenome (GOLD analysis project Ga0255053, IMG submission 188635) | Seawater microbial communities from Jervis Inlet, British Columbia, Canada - JV7_2_22 | ecosystem: Environmental > Aquatic > Marine > Inlet | place: Canada: British Columbia | collected...
AACCACGCAATCGACACATCGTCCGCAAATTGCTCCAGTGCTTTCGTATGAAGGCGTTTGGCGTCTGTGAGCCGGTTCTCGGCACAGGCTTGTCTCAGTAACACGAGGTATCGACTGTCATCCGGCAAATCGCTCGCGAGAATGACGGGCAAAACCTTGCTCGCCCCGTCGATGTCTCCTACCCAGAGAAGGGCGCGGTGAGCCTGGTACATGACGTTTGCACTGTCACCAAAACGCTCGACAGCATTCTTGGCAAAGTTTCGCAGGAATTCCGTATCGCCGCTATAGAGCAATCTTGTCAAGGAGTTTGCCGTCACAACAGGATCGTACCCGTCGCGTTCGTAAAACTTACTGACCGTCTCGACAACCTCGTCACGTAAATCGAGATCAGCAAGCAAAAGTAGCTGCCCAAGCTGCGCCACCTGATCGTTTGGGCGCTGCTCCAGGTACTCCGTGTTAAGTCTGTACGCTTGACGGTATTTCAGTTCTGTTCGTGCTTTTGATGCACGGTACATGGTTTGACTAATGGGGTCTTTTTCGTGCTTTATGGCTTTGCTGATCGCGTCCTCGTAAAGCGGCAGCATTTCGGCGGGCGCCATCTCGGTGATGCCAGAGGTGATGAAGTTGACGGTCATCTGGTTGCGCCAGAATCCTGCCAGTCTCCAGTAGGCCTGGCCAAACTCGGGATCCAGCTCGATGGCTCGCTCATAAAAATCGCGGGCGTTCAGGAATTCGTATATATCTCCGGTCGCAAATTGGCTCTCGCCAACGGCCAGACCTTGCAGATAGGCCTCGAACGCCGGCACTGAGCTCGTTCCCGACGACACCATGCGCGCTAACGCTTCCGGATCCATCGCCGTTTCCAGGGCATTGGCAATTTCGATGGCTACGTTTTCCTGAATATCGATCATGTCATCGACAGCGCGGTCGTAGTTCTCGGACCATAGATGAAAGCCGTCTTTGGCCCGTACGAGTTGCGCGGTTACTCGCAAACGATCTCCGCTGCGTCGTACGGAGCCTTCGAGGATATGGTCAACACCGAGTGACGCTGCAATGCTCGGAATATCCTCATTGGAACCCTTGAACGTAAATGACGATGTGCGGGCCGCAACAAGCAAGTCTGGTGTTCGTGCCAGGGAATTGAGAATCTCTTCCGTCAAGCCATCGGCAAACCATTCCTGTTCCTTGTCCGAGGACATGTTGACAAACGGGATTACCGCTATCGATCGCCTGGGCTCCGATTCTGTCTCAATGGGCTCAGCGGTTGCTTCCTCAGCGACCTGCTCGGCAACGGGCTGATGTCCCGGCTGGGATGACTCAACCGGAGACTGACGTTCCCAGATGAAATAACCGAGTGCTACGACGAGTGCGCCAATGATTACAAAATCCAGCTTGCGGCCGGTTGAACCGGTAACAGATACAGAGACGTTTACGTCACGTGTCTTCTTGATGCCGTCCGGCGTCAGTTCGAATGCCCAGGCAAATATCAGCGCAAAGGGAAAGCCGATCGCCAGCAGGAGAATAAGTGTCTTGAATACCCAATCCGGCGCACCGAATTCCGGAAACAGGATTTCGCCAACCTGAAAGACGAGCCAGCACACGACGACGTAGGCAATGCCCACGCGAACGACATTACGCCGTTTCAGTTCACCGAAGAATTTCCCCATGGGTCCAGCACCGCTGCGCCAATTTCGGTGCAAAAGATAGCATTAAACGAAGCGAGCCGCCTTGTCCCGCGAAGGGGCTTCGTCGCGTCAGTCCCGAATAGCTAGTGCACTGTTTACAAAGGCATTTTCGGAGCCTCTGATGCGCGACTAAGTATAAGCACGAATGGCATAGGTGCTCACCGTACGGTAGGAAACACAGGTCGGTGCTATTCAGCGCCAATCAGGGGCCATACCAAGAGAATCGAATCATGCATATTCCTACACTCGAGCTGCATGCGGCGGCAAGCTTCGAAGACGCGACGGCATTGCTGTCAAAATACTCACCGGACATAAGAATTCTGGCCGGCGGCACTGATGTACTTACCGACCTGAAGTCGAACGTTACTGGTGTCGGCCATCTGGTGACACTTGGCCAGATCGATTCGATGCGCCGAATATCTGAAGAAGTGGATGGCCTGCGAATCGGTGCGCTGACGACGATTAGTGAAATTGTTGATTCGCCACTCATCGGGGGAGCGTACGAAGTACTCCGCGAAGCCGCGAGCCAGATGGCGACCTTTCAAATACGCAATACGGCAACGATCGGCGGCAATCTTGCCAGCGCAAATCCCTGTGCCGATCTGCCACCAGCGCTAATGGTTCTGAATGCCGCCGCAGTGGTCATCTCTGCAGACGGCCAGCGCAATGTCCCGCTGAACGAACTGATCACCGGGCCGCGCGAGACAAAACTTGAGAGTAATGAAGTACTGGCGGCCGTTCTCGTACCACGGCCACCGGCGCGGTTTGGCGCGGCCTACGCGCGCTTCGGTCTGCGTAATGGAAACTCGATAGCCGTGGCCAGTGTCGCAGCGAGCCTCGTCCTCAATGACGACGGAACGGTGCAACAGGCACGCATTGCGCTGGGAGCCGTGGCGCCCGTGCCGACGATGGTCGAAGGCGCCAATCTTTGGCTGGAGGGCCGAAAATTGAACGGCGATGCCTCGGCCGAGGCGGCGAGAGCAGCGATGCAAGCGGCGGAACCGATTTCTGATATTCGTGGCTCAGCGGAATACCGGCGTGAACTTGTGGGGGTGCTGACCAAGCGTGCACTCAAGGCTGCCGAAAAGCGGGCAAAGGGGTGAAAACATGAAGAACCTGCAGACACTGACGGTAAACGGGCGGCAGCATACGGTAGCCATCGAAGATGGCGACACGCTGGTCGATGTACTTCGCGATAAACTACAATTGACCGGCGCAAAAAAAGGTTGCGGGCTGGGGGACTGTGGTGCTTGCACGGTGCTCATCGACGACAAGCCGGTCAACAGCTGTCTCGTTCTCGCCTCGACGGTCAATGGCAAGGAAATTACGACGATCGAAGGGCTCGCCGAAAGTGGTGAGCTAACGGCGCTGCAGAAATCCTTCGTTAACGAGGGCGGCATGCAATGCGGTTTTTGCACGCCTGGCACGGTCCTGTCGGCATCGGCTCTGCTTCAGAGAAACCCTGACCCCAGCCTCGACGAGATCAAGGACGCACTGGTCGGTAATCTGTGCCGCTGTACGGGATATACAGGCATCCTGCGGGCCATTCAGAACTACAAGAAATACACGGACTCGGATACGGTGCAGCCTGCCGACGCAAGCAATGGCGGTGGCGTCGGTGTCTCAATTCCTCGCGTCGACGCTGCAGATAAAGTCACCGGTCGCGCCACCTATACGGCAGATATCTACTTGCCGAACATGGTGCACGGCAAGCTGCTCGGATCACCGATCGCGCACGGCTACATCAAGAAAATTGATGTGTCCAAGGCGAAGGCTTTGCCCGGTGTGCTTGCGGTTTTGACCGGTGCCGATGTTACTGACACCAAGCATGGTGTCTCTCCCGCACGCTACGACGAAGATGTGCTGGCCAAGGACAAGGTTCGCCACGTCGGCGATCCGATAGCCGCTGTTGCGGCCATCGATGAAAAGACCGCCGAGCAGGCGATTGCATTGATCGATGTCGAGTTCGAAGAAATTCCGGTGTTGCTCGATCCGATGGATGCAATTGCTGACGGCGCGCCACTGATACACGAAAAGTACAAGAACAATATCAACACCATCGTCGATCAGAACTTCGGTGATGTCGATGCAGCCTTCGAGAAAGCGGACTATGTTCGAGAAGAAGTATTTACCGGCAACAATGTCTACCAGTCACCGCTCGAGCCACATGCATCCATCGCCACCTGGGAGCACGATGGCACACTCCTTCTATATACGTCGACGCAGGTAATGCCCTACGTGCAGTACATGATGGCTCATGTGCTGCATATTCCTCTCGGGCAGATACGTGTCATCCGGCCAACCGTCGGTGGCGGCTTCGGCGCCAAGGCGGCAACATCGCCATTGGATATCAACGCGGCTTTGCTAAGCCGCGAGACCGGGCGACCGATCAAGATGGTTTACACGCGCGATGAGATGTTCAAGTACGGGCGTGGCCGTCACAAACAACATATGAAAATAAAGGCTGGTTTGGACGGCGACGGAAAAATTCTGGCAGTTGATAGCGAGATCTATTTAGATGGCGGTGCATATTCTTCGTTTGGTGTGGCGACGGCTTATTACGCGGGCAGCATGATGCCGACCCTGTACCACATTCCGAATTACCGTTACCACGGCTACAGAGTCATGACAAACAAGCCTGCCTGCGGAGCAATGCGTGGACATGGTGTGCCGCAGCCACGGTTTGCCTTCGAATGCATGCTGAACATGGCTGCCGACGATCTCGGCATCGATCCGGTAGAACTCCGCCGGCGTAATGCAATGACGGCGAATACGATGACGGTCAACGATCTCGACATCGGCAGTTGCGAGTTCAGCGCGACGCTGGATGCCGTGGCAGAAAAATCTTCCTGGGATATGAAATACGGCAAGCTCGATAAAGGCAAAGGTATTGGCATCGGCTGTGGCGGATTTGTGTCCGGGGCCGGCTATTGCATCTATCGAGGCCAGGTGCAGCTATCGCATGAAAAACCGCGCGAGCATTTCCAGAAGAAGGCAATATTCCCGCACGCAAACTCCCTGGTGAAGATATCGGAGGACGGCATGGCGGCCGTATGCTTGATTGGAGCTTCGGAGATAGGACAGGGCAGCGACACGGTGCTCGTACAGATGTGTGCAGAAGCATTGGGAATTCCGGTGTCCCGCGTACGCATACGCAGCGAGGACAGTGACATCTCGCCCCTCGATCTCGGCTCATATTCTTCGCGCGTCACATTCATGGCCGGCCACGCAGTTTCGCGAGCTGGCAGAGAGATAGTTGATAAACTGAAACCATACGCGGCCGAGATGCTCGAATGTGAGGAAGCGGATATCGAAGTCCGCGACGCGAAAATGTTCATGGCCAGCGATCCGGAACAGAGCGTCCCGTGGGAAGAGTGTGCGCGCAGGTACTTCAACGATGACGGGCCGCTCGTCGGCACCGGTTGGTACAAGCCGCCCGAGGGTCTCGGTGGAGATTACAAAGGCGCAACAGTCGGTACGAGCCCGGCCTATTCATTCGGCAGTGCGGTCTGCGAAGTCAGTGTCGATCTGGACACGGGCAAGGTCGAGATCGAACGATTCACCGATTATCACGACTGTGGCACGCCCATCAATCCAATGGCCGTACACGGCCAGGTGGAAGGCGCTATCGTGATGAGCGCGGGCGAGACTGTCATGGAAGGCGTGGAATTCGACGAAAAAGGCCAGTTGCTCAACGCAAGCCTCAAGGGCTACCTGACCATGACGATCAAGGATGCACCTGAGATTTTCAGCGGCCTCGTCGATTCTTATGAAGAACGCGGACCTTTCGGCGCCAAAGAGATCGGCGAAGGCAGTACGCTACCGGTGCTTGGCGCCGTAGCACACGCTATTGCGAACGCGACTGGTGTCTGGGTCAGGGACTTGCCGATAACACCCGAAAAGATTCTGAACGCGATGCGACAGAAAGATGAAGCGGGACCGGCCCCTGAGGCAAAGAAGAAGGGCGAGAAAAAACCGGCCCTCGCGTGACGTAAGCCGAGAGTGCACGCGTCAGTGCACGGCACTTGCAGTATTCGGTTTGAATCGACATATCCGCTCGCTTCAATCATGATCGGGCGCGTTGCCTGACGCCTTCAAAACGGATATGTATTTCTTCGCTGAGCCTGAGCGCCGCAGTGTTGCGCGAGTAGCAATTGCGGGTGTGATATGTCGCGCGGCTCTGGTGCTGTTCGCTGACGCATGCCCGAGCGTCGCCCGGGCAGGTCCGGCCGTGAATCAGTTCGAGGTGAAAGACCTGGAGGTCGAGGTCGGACGGTGGGAATTCCAGAGTCAGAACGCCTACTCGTGGAATCAGCCGGACCGGAAATGGATCGAGGTGGCGCCGGGCGAGTTTGTGTTCGACGATAACACGGTGACGCGACAACGATACGCGCTGGAAATCGAACTTGGTGTCACGTCTCGTTTTCGATCGCGATTCGGTATCGAGTTCGAACAGGAGCGTGTCGACGATCCCATCTCGGTTGAGAATCGTAACGATTTCAATTCTCTCGAATTCGAGGAATTGGCCCTCGAAGGAGTTTTCGTTCTTCTGCCTGTGACGGGGACTGGGGTCGGCCTTGGTTTGTTGGCCGAATATCAATACACGCTGGAGGATTCGGAGGCAGATTCATTCGTATTTGGTCCGATTGTCGAGATGGTCAGCGAGCGCTGGTCCATGATCTTGAATCCCGCTCTTGTACAATTTTTCAACGGTGCTGATGAGGACAATAAACTCGACTTTTCATATGCGATCCAGCTTGCGTATTCTTTATCGGATGATTGGCTCCTGGCCATGGAAGCGTACGGAACGATAGACCGCCTTGGCAGCACCGGAATGCCCGGAATTGAAACCCAGTTGTTCGGCGACCACGACCTGCATCGACTTGGACCGATTGCCTATTTTCAAAAAGACATCGGCAATGGGAACGATCAGTCGGAGCTCAGATTGGGTGTCGGTATTCTGGCAGGTCTGAATGACAACACGGCAGGCGGTACCTTCAAATTGAGCATCGAATACGAGTTCTAGATGCCCCGACTACCACCATTCCCGATCTGGCTCAGTCGCCCTCGATCGCGCCGATAACTTTGCCCAGGAATTCATCGGCGGCCGCGGAATCAATCCACCTGACGACGACGACAAGGTCATTGACCGGATCGACATAGACGATATTCGGGCCGCTGCCGAGATGCGCGAATGCTTTTTCGGGGACGCTCGGATACCTGCTCTTGCCCTGCGGATTGGGCAGATTCAGAAAATAGTTCATGAAGCCGTATGTCTTCAGCTTGTCGGGCAGGGTCGGCGTCGTTGCCATCGTGAACCATTCATCGGGCAGGAGTTGTTTCCCGCCCCAATTGCCCCGCCGGAGCGTAAATAATCCAAATCGAGCCTGATCGAAAGCACTGATGAACATGCCGCCGCCCCAGTGTCCGCCTCCGGATACCGCCTGCACTTTCATGCCGTCCAGGGTAATCCAGGAATTCTCGTAGCCGTTCCAGCGCCAGGTCGGCGAGGCGCCGATCGGATCCATGATTCGCTTGCGCAGCACAACGGGCAACGGTTGTCGCCATACCTGGGTTGCTGCGAGCGCCAGTAGATTGACACGCGTGTCGTTGTATTCATATTCGGTACCCGGTTTGGCACGTTCCATGTCGTACCAGGTGTCGGGTTCACCATTGGGACGGTCTGCCCAGTCCGGCTTGCCCCAAAGGGTTCCCCGCCAGGCACTGGTTTGCCTCAGGAGATCGTCCCAGGTGATCTTGCTGTTGTGTTCATCCTCGAACAATAGAATCGGTTCATGCGTGTATTCTCCCGCATGCAGGTTACGTTCGCCGTCACCCTCGGGCAATAACACCGGCGTCATGTAGGGAGCGACGCGGTCCTTGATGTCCGCAATGATGCCGTCGGCCCAGGCAAGGCCGACTGCCGTCGACAAAAAGCTTTTCGTGACGGAAAATGTCATGTCGACGCGGTAGGGTTCGCCAAAGACGGCTGCAACATAACCGTGTCTGACGATGACGCCCGTCACAGGGCCGCGTGACTTGAATGGGCCGATCCCTTCGCCGTGCGGTTCCCGGCCGAATCCAGTCTGATGTCGCAGTCCGAGGTCCCGGACATCCTTCGACTCGTTGGCTTTGGCAAACTCGATTGCGCCCTCGAGCAAACCGGCATCCATGCCCAGATCATCAGCCGAACGCGTTTCCCAGTTACCCCTCTCGGGAACAAAGTCCTCTGCCACTCCGAGGCGAACGAACAATATGATCAGGAAGAGTGACGCGAAGCGAAGAGTGTTGTGATTGTGAACCACTTTCATTGATTTTCCCTTCTCAAAAATCTGCGAACACGGTTGCAGCGTCGAAGACCGGGCCATCGACACAGACGCGTTTCATCGCAGGTCCGTCCGGGGTTTGAACGAGTACCGCGCAGCCGGCACATCCGCCGACGCCGCAGGCCATGTATTCTTCGAGCGATACCTGGCACGGAATTTCATGTTTTCTGGCAAGTGCTGCGGTCGCCTTTAACATTGGTGTCGGTCCGCAAGCGAAAATTTCGGTTTGATTATTTTGTTCCGGCAACAGGTTTTCGAGGTATTCGTCTGCGAGATCCGTAACAAAACCACGATGACATCCGTCAAATTCGGACAGGCTCGCCAGGCGATTCGGTATGTTCCAGTCCTCGAGTAAAGGCATTGCGCTGTTAGTTTCGTTGTCTAACCACTCGTACTGAGTCGCTGATTTCTGCAGTTCAAACGGGAACGGGATTTCCGAACCCATCAGGACGAGGGGATGCCAGTCCCTGTCATCATCCTTGAAATGCTCGGCGAGAAAAACCATCGGCGGTATGCCGACACCGCCACCGATAAGCACCGCGATCGGTCGTTCGGCATGTGGTTCGAATGGATGTCCGATGGGCCCGATCAGACTCAATGTGTCTCCGGGTCTTTTTGCCGCGAAAAGACGCAGACCTTCGCCAACTATCTTGAACAGGACTTCGATCCAGCCTTCTTCCCCGTTGGCTCGCATGATTGATAGCGGTCTTCGCATTGGCAGTTCGATATCGCATCGCGCATGCACGAAGCTCCCCGGGAGTGCATATGTTGCGCATTTGGGTGCACGCAGTCGAAAGATGTACTGCTCGCCCGGAAATGTAGCGACACTCACGACTTCGCCGTCTTCGACAAAGATCGTACCGCGGTTTTCTTGGGCTCCTGTCGCAGCTATTGCTGTCGGCGTCACGGTATGTCCGGAGCCTTCATGACGGTCGTCAGGATGGACATTCGAATGGCGACGCCATTGGTCACCTGCGTGGTGATGACAGACTGCGGACTGTCAGCCAGGCTCGATTCGATTTCGATGCCACGATTCATGGGGCCAGGGTGCATGACGATGGCGTCAGATTTTGCGATTTTCATGCGTTCGTGGCTGATGCCGTAATTTGCAAAGTACTCGTCAATGCCGGGAATGCCGTCGAGACTGCCGATACGCTCCCGCTGTATGCGAAGCGCCATGACGACGTCCGCGCCTCTTAGCCCGTCACTCAGTTTATGCAGTATTTTCGCTCCGGGCATGTCGTCCGGATTCGGCGCCAGCGCTTCAGGTGATACCAGGCGAAGCTCGCCGACACCCATCGTCGTCAGGCCGACGGCTGCCGATCTCGCCACACGGGAATGAGCGATATCACCAACGATGGCTACGGTCAGGTCTTCAAAATTCGGCTTGTGCTGACGCATGGTCAACAGGTCCAGGAGGCCCTGTGTCGGATGCGACACTTCAGCTTCACCGGCATTCAGGATGCTGACGTGGTCCTCCACGTTTCTTGCAATATAGGCAGGCACGCCCGCACTGGCGTCTCGAACGACAAAAACGTCGACCTGCATCGCCTGCAATGTATACATGGTGTCGAGTATGCTCTCGCCCTTCTTGCGCGATGAGGTGTTGACGTCCAGGTTCAACACATCCGCACCGAGACGCTTTGCAGCGAGATCGAAGGATGCCCGGGTTCTTGTACTGGGCTCGAAGAACAGATTGGCGACGGTACGGCCCTTCAGCGCCTGGGTCCGAACTGCCGGATGTCCGAGCGGGCTCAGGAACGTCTCCGCATCGTCCAGGATCCGGCAAATCTGTTGTCTGCTGAGACCTTTGAGCGTCAGGAGATGGCGGAGCCGGCCATCGGCGGAGAATTGCAGCTCCGTGTCGTCCGCGACACTCGGCTTTTCAAACAACTCAGTGACATTCATGGCGTCGCAATTCTAACGATAAGTTGTCTCCGGTTCACGGTTATCTTTGCAGCCAGCGCTCTGCGATCAGCGCAGCGGCCACACTATCGATCGCCTCCTTGTTAATGCGGCCGCGCAAACCTTTGGAACGTTCCGACTTGAGCAAATCGTTCGCCTCGAGCGACGAATAACGCTCGTCGACCTGTTCGACGGGCAGGTCGAAGCGTCCGAGTTCGGAGATGAAGTCCCTGACATGAATGCCCATCTCCGAAGGTGACCCGTCGTCGTGCAGCGGCATCCCGACAATGAGTCTTGATGGGTGCCATTCGTCGATGATGCTTGTGATCGCCTGCCAGTCAGGCCCGCTGTCTGAATTCCTGATTGCCCCTACGGGATTAGCCGATGCCGTGACGTTCTGGCCCACGGCAACACCGATCCGGCGAAGCCCGAAGTCGAACGCAATAATGGTCTCGGGCGAACTGGACTCAGGCGTGCCCGACATCGGGTGATATGCGGCTGATATCTATGCCTAACGAGTCCGCGGCATGAGACCAGCGCTCGGCAAACGGTGTGTCGAATACAATTTCCGGGCTCGCGGGCACGTGAAGCCAGGTGTTGGACAGCATTTCTGCCTCGAGTTGCCCCGG
>Ga0255053_10002165_pt1 | contig 10543 bp, 2 predicted proteins | sample JV7_2_22_MG_FD_188635 | JGI IMG/M metagenome (GOLD analysis project Ga0255053, IMG submission 188635) | Seawater microbial communities from Jervis Inlet, British Columbia, Canada - JV7_2_22 | ecosystem: Environmental > Aquatic > Marine > Inlet | place: Canada: British Columbia | collected...
ATGGGCCGCGATATTCGCCGCGCACTCCCCAACAGCGTGCGTGTCACAACCAACGGATCGATTGCGGCGATCGAATTCCTCAATACCGTCGAGGGCATTCGTTACCGCGCAGGCCCGCCTCCGGGGAATGCGGATGGATACTTAACCCTTAGCGCGGCCGACGCGGCTTTTAACAGCATCGGACTTTTCGACGCGATCACCAAACCGTTCTCTTCTACGACGCACTACCTGTCTGTCTACAATGTCGGTGTTCCCGGTGCGAACGCCTACGAGCTCTTGAATGTCATCACCCCGTCCGGCACGCAAATCGATATCGACGCCGCGGCCGAAGCCGGCGAGGACAACATCGTGCTGACCCCGGCGTTTCAGTTTGCCTACCCCTCGCCGCGGCAGCGCGTCTACCTGATCGATACGCCGGTCAGTTTTCTGTGCGATACCGCGAGCGGCACTCTGAGCCGCTACGACGGATACACGATCACCAGCAACCATGCAGATCGCGACAGCGCTGCCGAGTTGGTGGGCGCCGGTGGCACAGCGGGAGTCATGTCAGACAACATGTCAGCCTGTACCTTTACCTTTACACCGGGAACGGCACAACGCGCCGGCCTGGTAACCCTGTCACTGACTGTGTCCCAGGATGGCGAGAGCATCGTCCTGCTGCAACAGGTGCATGTCGACAATGTGCCCTAGAATCCCGCAGGCTTTGCCGCCACGCGGCCAGCGCGGATTTGCGCTGGTCGCGGCAATTTTTCTAATCGTGGTGCTGGCGTCGCTGGGCGTTTTCATCGTCCGTATCAGCGCTGTCCAACATCAGACGGTCAACATCGCGCTGCTGGGAGCGCGGGCATTCGAGGCCGCGGTGGCCGGCATGGAATGGGGCGCGTTTCAGGCCCTCGATTCCGGCGCCTGCACTTCCACGACACTGAACCTGACCGAAGGCGGCTTAGCCGGATTCGACGTCGACGTTACCTGCAGCAGTTCCGCCCATACTGAATCCGGCAACGTCTACAATCTTTATCTCATCGACGTGGAAGCACGTAACGGTGTTTATGGCACGCCCGATTACGTGTCCCGGCGGGTGCAGGCGCGAGTCACCGATGCCCTGTAGTGACCCTCGGCGGCGTTAACTTCAATCTTGTGACGGGCATCACATAATCTGCCAATTCCGGCTTCGGAATCGCCATTCCGATCACATCAACATAACGTCAAAGTCGCTAATATATAAGGAGTATTTATGGGCTCCGCGGGAGTCCATAAGAGTCTTTGGCGTTGTGAATTCATGATTTCGATCTGGCGGAATACAGGGAACGTATGCGGCCACCGGGTGCAACACACCCGGGCCTTCGGCGTTGCGTTGCCGGCGATTCTCGCCCGACCCCTGCCCGGCCTCGCCAATGGCGCCGCGTACGACCCCGATCCCAAACCCAATGCGTTCAGCCACGACATCCAGGCAAGCGGATGATCATGAGCAGGACATCGAAAATCCTGACCGCAAACCGCGACGGACTGTGCTGGAGCAGGCTGTTGCTTGGACTCGCACTGCTCGTTCTGAGCGGCATCTTCACCCCCGCCGAAGCCCAGTTCAGCAACGGCTACTCCTACCGCGTGGAAGTGGATTTCGTCGACGCAGAGGTTATAGGCGGGCCGCACACCAACTTCCCGGTCCTCATCAGCTCAACCCTGCTCGATCTGCGGACCGTCGGCAACGGCGGCAAGGTCGAGGACGCCAACGGCTACGACATCATCTTCACCTCCGATGCGGCGGGCACCACCCCGCTCGCCCACGAGATCGAGAGCTACGTGTCATCCACGGGCGAGATCGTCTTCTGGGTGCGGGTCGAGTCGCTCGCCGCCACCACCAAGATCTACATGTTCTATGGCAACAGCGGCATTGCGACCTTTCAGGGCGACGTCACGAGCAACGGGGTCACGGGAGTCTGGGATGCCAACTACAAGGGTGTCTATCACCTGAACGAACTGCAGGCAGCGGGAACGCATGTCGACGCGACCGGCACCAACATCGACGCCACCCGGGTCGGGAACACGTCAGGCACCGGGCAGATCGATGGCGGCCAGTTGTTCGACGGTAACGATTACATCGTCGCAGGCGGTCTCAACGACGATATCGATGTCGCCAAAGGCACCGTCTCGGCCTGGATAGAACTGAACACCGAAACCGGCGACAGTACGGTATTCGGCACAAAAGCGGATAGTACCAACAAACACAAGATGAATTGGGATAACGGTGCCAGCGAATTCCTATTCAGAGTCGAGGCGGGAGGGACCAACAGCCAGGTCGCGATTGCCGGTGGTGCAATCCTCGACGAAGGCGATGGCAAACAGCATCTGGTGACGATGACCTGGGATAAGAACGCCGGTGCAACCGGTGAAATGAAGGCATTCATCGATGGTTCACAGGTGGGTACCACCCAGACAGGACTGGGGGTCTGGGTCGGCGCCATAGCGGATTCAGTTGCAATTGGTGCTACAGGCAGCGCCGGTCATTCGGCGTATTGGTTGGGCATGATCGACGAGGTGCGCGTCTCCAGCTCTGTCCGTGCTCCGCAGTGGATCGAGACCGGGTTCAACAACCAGCTCGCCCCTGCGGCGTTTTATGCGCTCGGCCCCGAAATCACCGATCTCGACATCTCCGGCCGTGTCTTCGAGGACGGCGACTTCACCGGCACGGCCTCGACCTGGGACGGCGGCACGAACGATCTCGCCCTGGCAAACGTCGACGTGGAGCTCTACACCTCCGCCGACGTCTACCAGAGCAGCACCACGACCGACAGCAACGGCAACTACTCCTTCCTCTCATTGGCGGACGGCGACTACAAGGTGCGTGTGCGCGCGGCAACGATCGGCGACGCCGACACGCCACCGCAGGGCGGACTCGAGGCCGGCGTTCCCGCCACCTGGCCCTACCCCCTGGCGGAACTGGCCTGGGCCGACGGCGCCGCCCTCTACGGCGGCCAGGGCGGTGCAGTCGACGACACCGATACCGCCGACAACGCCGGCCCCGGCGACACCTACGTCAGCATCACCCTCAGCGGCGCCGATGAAACCGGCGTCGACTTCGGTTTCGCCTACAACCTGATCGTCAATACCGCCGATGACGCCAATGCCGATAATGTCCAGAGCCAGCAGGGCAGCCTGCGGCAGTTCATCAAGAACGCCAACGCCATCGGCACGACCGGCGGCACCACGGCCAACGACAGCGAGTTCCGCATGCAGGTGGCCACCAACCAGGTCGACGGCGCCGACAATTGGTGGCGCATCACCACCGTCGCCAGCCTGCCGGAACTCACCTACGCCGGCACCACGCTCGACGCCAGCACCGAGCGCACGAACAGCGGCAGCGACTCGAACACACGCGGGCCCGAGATCGAGATCGACGGCGCCGCCACCTACCTCAACATCGTGATCAGCGGCGGTAGCAGCGTCGTGCGCGAGTTCGCCGTCAACAACGGCCTCGAACAAGGCATCGACATCCTCACCAGCGGCGGCAACACGGTCGAGGGCAACTACATCGGCATCAGCGCCGTCGGCACCACCAACCGCGGCAACACCCTTCAGGGCATTGTGGTCAACTCCAGCAGCAACACCATCGGCGGCACCAACGCCGCCCAACGCAATGTCATCAGTGGAAACGACTCTCAGGGCATTCGTATGGGAGGTTCTGCATCCGGCAATACGGTGCAGGGCAACTACATCGGCACCAACGCCAGCGCCACGGCCGCGGTCGCCAACAGCTCCGACGGCATTCGCATCGCCAACGGCGCCACCGGAAACACCATCGGCGGCACGACGGCCGGCGCCGGCAACGTGATCGGCGGCAACACCTTTCAGGGCATCTGGATCGCTAGCGACGCGGACGGCAATATCGTTCGTGGCAACACCATCGGCACCAACTCCTCGGGCACAGTCGATCTCGGCAACGGCGGTTACGGGGTACGCCTGAGCGGCGGCGCCTCCGGCAACACCATCGGCGGCACTGGCGCCGGCGCCGCCAACGTCATCGCGTTCAACACCGGAGACGGCGTCTTCCTTGAGGGCGCCGCCACCGACGACAACCTGATCTCCGCCAACTCCATCTACTCGAACGGCGAACTCGGCATCGACATCGATCCCGACGGCGTCGGAACCGGCAGCGGCGCCAACAACGACAAGGCGAGGCCGACCATCACCTCCGTCGTAGCTGCCGGGTCGGACTTCACCGTCACGGCCACCGTCACCAGCGGCGATGTGATCGAGTTCTTCCGGGTCAACAACGCCGCCTCGCCGGTGGTCACCGCCGACGGGACCGGCGCCGGCGAGGGCTTTCTCTACCTGGGGAGCGCCATCGACAACGGCGCCACCTCCGGGCCCCATATCCAGGCAGGCAGCGACGGCAATGGCGCCGGCGGCACGATCGTGGTCACTGTGCTGGCGTCGGGGCTCAATGGGGGAGACGACATAACGGCCACGGCAAGGGATGCCAGCAACGACACCTCTGAGTTCAGCGATAACGTGGTGGTGACGGGGCCTCCTGTGTACGCCGTCACCTCCACCGTGGCCGAGATCAGCCCGAATGACGTCACCACGAGTTCCACCGCCAATGCGTTCAGCTACGACATCGGCGTGACCATCGGTGGTGGCGACAGCGGCGTGAACCGGGTTGCGATCACCGTGCCGGGAAGCTTTGGAGCGCCGACGATCAGCGGCGTGCTGGTTGACGGCTTGGGCGTGGCCTATACCGACAATACCGCCGTCAACGCCATCAGCGTCGACCTGACCACCAAGGTAGTGGTCAGCAGTCAGATCACGGTGCAGTTTAGTGCCAACGCTCCCGTTACCGTGGACCTCACTGGTGTGAATTTCCTCTCCACCGTGGATGACTCAGGCACCGGCGATGCCGCCCAGTCAACCACCGAGGGCAATGGCGATGGCGATGCGGGGGATGCGAACTCCTGGGCCGTCACGACGACCGATGACGGGGGCGCCGTCGCCTTCGCAGAGGCCGAGATCAGCCCCAACGATGTGGCCACCAGTTCTACCAGCAATGCCTTCAGCTACGACGTCCAGGCAACCATCGGCGCCGGCGATACCGGCGTGGACCGGGTGGCGATCACGGTACCGGGAACCTTCGGTGCGCCGACGGTCACCGCCGTGCAGGTCGGTGGGGTTGGGGTGCCCTATACGAACAACACCGCCGGCAACACCATCAGCGTCGACCTGACCACCAAGGTAACGACCAGCAGCAAGATCACCGTGCTCTTCAACGCCAATGCCCCGGTCACCCAGGATCTGACCGGCGTGACTTTCCTCTCCACCGTGGATGACTCAGGCATTGGCGCCCAGTTCGGCAACGGCTACGCCAACCGCGTGGAAGTGGATTTCGTCGACGCAGAGGTGAGCGGCGGGCCGCACACGAACTTCCCGGTCCTCATCAGCTCAACCCTGCTCGACCTGCGGACCGTCGGCAACGGCGGCAAGGTCGAGGACGCCAACGGCTACGACATCATCTTCACCTCCGATGCGGCCGGCACCACCCCACTCGCCCACGAGATCGAGAGCTACGTGTCATCCACCGGTGAGATCGGCTTCTGGGTGCGGGTCGAGTCGCTCGCCGCCACCACCAAGATCTACATGTTCTATGGCAACAGCGGCGTTTCGACCTTTCAGGGCGATGTCACGAGCAACGGGGTCACGGGGGTCTGGGATAACGACTACGTAGGCGTCTGGCACCTGGATGAGCAGAGTGGTGCTACCCACGACGGCTCAACCGGCGCCCATGACGGAACTCGGGTCAACAACGTCTACTACTCAGGCGAGGGCCGGGACGCGCAGACCTTCGATGGAGCGGGTGATCAAGTCACCGTCGCCGACCACGATGATTTCACCTTCAACATCGCCGGGGCTGACACCGCCTTCTCCGTGTCTGCCTGGATCCAGGGCGAAACCGGCAACGCCATTATCGTCTCCAAGTACAACACCGGCGGTCAAGGCTGGGATCTCTATATCACCGGGGGCAAGTTAATCTTCGATCTGAGTGATCCCGTCGCCTGGATCGGCCGAACGACGACAGCCTCGGCGTCGGGCGCCTGGCAATACGTCGTGGCGACCTATGACGGCAGTGAAACAGATGCCGGCATAAAGCTGTACATCGACGGTGTCAATCAGGCGACATCGACCGCTAGCGGCGGGTCCTACGTTGGCCTGTCCAACACCACGACCGAGGTTATCATCGGATCTTACGATGGTGGCTGGGATTTCGGTGGTCAGATAGACGAGGCCCGCGTCTCCAGCGGAGTGCGCGGCGCTCAGTGGATCGAAACCGGGTTCAACAACCAGGACTCCCCTGCGGCGTTTTATGCGCTCGGCTCCCCGACGTCGGCCGACCCTGGCACTGCGGCCCAGTCGACCACCGAGGGTGATGGCGATGGCGACGCGGGGGATGCGAACTCCTGGACCGTGACCACGACGGATGTGGTGGCGTACGCCGTCACCTCCGCGGTGGCCGAGATCAGCCCGAATGACGTCACCACGAGTTCCACCGCCAATGCGTTCAGCTACGACATCGGCGTGACCATCGGTGGTGGCGACAGCGGCGTGAACCGGGTCGCGATCACCGTGCCGGGCAGCTTTGGAGCGCCGACGATCAGCGGTGTGCTGGTTGACGGGAGCCCGGTCGCCCATACCGACAACACCTCCGTCAACGATATCAGCATCGACCTGACCACCAAGGTAGTGGCCAGCAGTCAGATCACGGTGCAGTTCAGTGCCAACGCTCCCGTTACCGTGGACCTCACGGGTGTAAATTTTCTCTCCACCGTGGATGACTCCGGCACCGGCGATGCGGCCCAGTCGAGCACCGAGGGTGATGGCGATGGCGATGCGGTCGATGCCAACTCCTGGGCCGTAACCACGGGCGGAGCTGCGTGCACCATTGATCCCAACGGCAGCTACATCGAGGCGGAGGATTACTTGCCGCCCCTGGTGGGTGGGTCCGGACCGGGGACGTTCCTGACGCAATCGAGCCAGGCGGGCCACAACGGCGTGGGGTACCTGTTCAGCAACAACGGCAACACCACGACCCCGCCGGAGAATGAGCGCGCCGACTACACCGTGAACTTTACGACCACCGGAACCTATTACGTGTGGATGCGAGGCTACGGTCTCGCCAGCAGTGAATCGCTCTTTATAGGCCTTGACGGAACCTGGGTCGGCGCACTTGACGAGGGCGGCACACACAACGCGTGGCTCTGGACCGACAGCGTGCAGACCGGTGTGAGAACGATCAACGTCGCAACAACCGGCAATCACACGATCAATTTATGGGGACGCGAAGCCGGCCACAAGGTTGACGGAATCTACATCACGACGGATTCCGGCGCGATTCCGGGCGGCACCTCCATTGGCATCCCCACCGGCGCCAAGGTCATCGATCCAAACGATTGCGCCACTGCCGTCACCGCCGCGGTGGCCGAGATCAGCCCGAATGATGTGACCACGACTTCGACGGCCAATGCGTTCAGCTACGACATCCAGGCAACCATCGGCGCTAGCGACACCGGCGTGAACCGGGTGACGATCACGGTGCCGGGCACCTTCGGGGCGCCGACGGTCACCGCCGTGCAGGTCGACGGGGTTGGGGTCGCCAACACCGACAACACCGCCGGCAACGCCATCAGCGTGGATCTCACCACCAAGGTAACGGCCAGCAGCAAGATTACCGTGCTCTTCAGCGCCGATGCCCCGACCAGCCAGGATCCGACGGGCGTGAATTTCCTCTCCACCGTGGATGACTCGGGATCGGCTTATGCGGCCCAGTCCACCACCGAGGGTAATGGCGATGGCGATGCCGTCGATGCCAACACCTGGGCCGTCACGACAACGGACAGGCTCGCCGTCACCTCCGCGGCGGCCGAGATCAGCCCGAATGATGTGGCCACGAGTTCCACCGGCAATGCATTCAGCTATGACATCCAGGCAACCATCAGCGGTGGCGAAACCGGCGTGAACCGGGTGGCGATCACGGTGCCGGGAAGCTTCGGGGCGCCGACGGTCACCGCCGTGCAGGTCGACGGGGTTGGGGTGGCCTATACGAACAACACCGCCGTCAACGCCATCAGCGTCGACCTGACTACCAAGGTCACGGCCAGCAGCAAGATTACCGTGCTGTTTAGCGCCGACGCGCCCGTTACCGTGGACCTCACTGGCGCAGATTTTCTCTCCAGCGTGGATGACTCCGGCACCGGCGATGCCGCCCAGTCAACGACCGAGGGCAATGGCGATGGCGATGCGGGGGATGCCGACTCCTGGGCCGTCACGACGACGGATGCGGGCGGGCCCGTCGCCGGCGCAGTGGCCGAGATCAGCCCGAATGACGTGAACATGACTTCCACCGGCAACGCCTTCAGCTACGACATCCAGGCAACCATCGGCGTTGGCGATACCGGCGTGGACCGGGTGGCGATCACGGTACCGGGAAGCTTCGGGGCGGGGTCGGTCACCGATGTAGAAGTCGACGGCGTGCCAGTCGCCTATTCCGATAACACCGCCGGCAACGCCATCAGCGTCGACCTGACTACCAAGCTAACGACCAGCAGCAAGGTCACCGTGCTCTTCAGCGCCGATGCCCCGAGCACCCAGGATCTGACGGGCGTGAATTTCCTCTCCACCGTGGATGACTCAGGCAATGGCGCCCAGTTCGGCAACGGCTACTCCTTCCGCGCGGAAGTGGATTTCGTCGACGCAAAGGTGAACGGCGGGCCGCACACGAACTTCCCCGTCCTCATTAGCTCAACCGTGCCCGATCTACGGACCGTCGCGAACGGCGGCATGGTCGAGAACGCCAACGGCTACGACATCGTCTTCGCATCCGACGAGGACGGCACCACCCAACTCGCCCACCAAATCGAGCGCTACGACGCCGTCACGGGTGAGATCGTCTTCTGGGTGCGCGTCGAGTCGCTCGCCGCCACGACCAAGATCTACCTGTTCTATGGCGATAGCGGCATTGCGACCTTTCAGGGCAACGTCACGAGCAACGGGGTCACGGGGGTCTGGGATAATGACTACCAGGGCGTGTGGCATCTGAATGAAGCAACTGATGCAACTAACATAGATGCCAGCAGCAATACCAATGACGGTACACCCTTTGGTAGTCCAGTGGGTACCACAGGGAAGATGGCTGGCGCGCTGGATTTCAATGTTCCAGGGGCCGCTACCCGAGTAGACATTCCAGCTGATGCCTCGCTGGACATAACCCTTTACACCAATTGGACAATGTCCGCCTGGATAAAGCCAACGAGTTACGGGGGCGGTACCCGGTGGCCAAATGTGTATTCATATGATGTTGACGCGGTACTTGGACTCACCGTAGGAGAGGCGAATGATCCCCCTTTCGAGGGGACAATCGAACACTGGCAGAACGATGCCATCGATACGCACAGTGATACCGCCGTGGACTTCAATGCCTGGAATCACATTGCCATCGTTCGCGATCCTACTACAACGTACTTTTATTTGAACGGGGCTGCAGACGGTACCGCGGCCAGCGTGGCGATCAACGGCCCTGGACAGGCGTCATCGATTGGCTCCGACACCACCTATCCTGTCGAGGACGATTTCTTTGGACTCATCGACGAGGTGCGCGTCTCCAGTTCACCCCGCGGCGCTCAGTGGATCCTGACCGAATACAACAACCAGGACTCCCCTGCGGCGTTTTATGTGCTCGGCCCCGGCAGCGGCGATTCGGCCCAGTCGACCACCGAGGGTGATGGCGATGGCGATGCGGGGGACAACAACAGCTGGACCGTTACCACGTCGGATGCGGGAGGGGCCGTCACCTCCGTAGTGGCCGAGATCAGCCCGAATGACGTGACCACGAATTCCACGGCCAATGCGTTCAGCTACGACATCGCGGTGACCGTCGGTGCCAGCGACACGGGCGTGGATCGGGTAGCGATCACCGTACCCGGCAGCTTTGGAGCGCCCACGGTCAGCAACGTGCTGGTCGACGGCTTTTCCGTGGCCTATACCGACAATACCTCCGGCAATGACATCAGTGTGGATCTGACCACGAAGATGACGGCGAGCGGTCAGATAAACGTGCTGTTTAGCGCGGATGCTCCCACTACCGAGGACCTCACTGGTGTAGATTTCCTCGCCACCGTCGATGACTCCACCACCGGTAATGCTGCACAGGCCGCGACCGAGGGCAATGGCGATGGCGATGCGCTCGATTCGAATAGCTGGACCGTGACGACAACGGGTGCCGCCAGTGGCAACAACCCCGTCACCTCCGCCGTGGCCGAGATCAGCCCGAATGAAGTGACCACGGGTTCCACGGCCAATGCGTTCAGCTACGACATCGCGCTGATCATCAGCGTTGGCGATACCGGCGTGGACCGGGTGGCGATTACGGTACCGGGAAGCTTCGGGCCGGGGTCGGTCACCGCCGTTGAAGTCGACGGCGTGCCTGTAACCTATTCCGATAACACCGCCGGCAACGAGATCAGTGTGGACCTGACCACCAAGGTAACGGCCAGCAGCAAGA
>Ga0255053_10002166_pt1 | contig 10540 bp, 11 predicted proteins | sample JV7_2_22_MG_FD_188635 | JGI IMG/M metagenome (GOLD analysis project Ga0255053, IMG submission 188635) | Seawater microbial communities from Jervis Inlet, British Columbia, Canada - JV7_2_22 | ecosystem: Environmental > Aquatic > Marine > Inlet | place: Canada: British Columbia | collected...
CTCACGAGCGACTGTTCGTGCGTCTGAACTGAGCGCTTCGGAGTTGAAGAAGGGGAGCAAGCAACTCGAGGCGCTGGCCTCCGATCGCAGGCCGGCGGTAGTCGCTGTCGCCGGTGTAACCGCGTTCCGGACAGCCTTCAATCGGCCGAAGGCGCAGACAGGGAGACAGGAAGAGGGCATCGTCGAAGCCGATCTGTGGGTGGTGCCGAACCCGAGCGGCCTGAATGTACACGAAACTGTCGACTCTCTTGCGCACTGGTATCGCAAAGCGGCGAAAGCGGCGGGGCTGTTGTGAGCGAGCCAACCCCTCGTCAGGTGCTCTATGCGATTGTTTCGGCAGCGCTCCTCGTTGTGATCCTGGTGCTGATAGTGGGAGCCGCAAGCGCCGGTCTGGTCCCGGTCTGGTGGACGGCCCTAGGCGGTTTGGCATTGCTGCTGATCGCGATCTGGAGTGCTTTCCATTGGCGGAGAACAGCTCGGCTCCTGATGTTTTCGATCGGGCTTCTCGCAGTCTGGTTCGCGGTGACGATTGTGGTGGCTAACGCATAGCCCGGCCCTACCCCTCCCAGACGTCTCCCTCCGGGAAGAAGGCTTGCCATGCGAACCAGAACTCGTTGCGGTGCGGAAGAATCTCGAGTTCTGACCCGGCAAGCTGGCCACCGGTTGCCTTGCCAAGGATTGACCACGTCGTCCCGGTCTCCAGGTCTCGGAACTCGGTGTCCCCGATGGCTTCGAACGTGAGAATTTCACCGTCGACGACCGCCGAGAAGGCGACGGCTGTTCCAATCCCCACCGACTCGGAGATCACATTGTTGTCGAGTGCGTCAGCGGTGTCAGCCGCACCCCAGAACACGACGACGGGCCGGCCGTCGATTTCGTCGTTGGCCACCCGTTCCTCGGCGAGGGTCGAGAACGGATAGGCCCTTGAAGTTTCTCCAATGGTGACTCCGACCACGCGTTCCAGAGCAGGGAAGCGCTCATCGATCTCTCCCTGAAAGAATCCGTATGGCGTCTCCCGTGAGGAATAGAAGGCATAACGGTTGATTCCATATGTGCGTCCGAACCCCTGGTCGTCACTCAACGCCTCTCCATCGGGATATGTCGCAGCGAAGTCGGCCCACCGCACGATGCCCGAGCCGATCGGAGTAAGTCTCTGCCCCGCGAACTCGCCAACGATGGCTTCTCCGGTGATCTGTTGCCACAGACTCTGAGACACGTCGTCCCACATCACGAGGTCGGAGTTTCTGAGCAAGCCGGAAACGCCGAGGCGCAGCACCTGCCCGTTGAATCTCCTGTCGAACACAACCCCGGTATTGCACAGCGGGCAGTAGGTGACCGCCACCGGCACATCTCCGAACTCATCGTTGACGATTTCGTGTCTGGTGAGCACAGCAAGCGGATAGAACCTCGCCTGCCCGTCGATCTCGAGGGCCAGGCCGGGGTCCTGGTCCGTCAGCCAGTCGGTTTCGCTTACAGAGTCGAAGGCGGGGTCGTCGATCGGGGGGATGATGTCGCGCGGGTCGTTGGCGGGTATCCCAACCAGGATCTCATTGAGGTCGACCGTGGCCTTCGACCAATCCGTCGCCCAAACGATTGACATGCTGTTGAGATGAGACGGGAGTACCTGTGGCGGAAGGAGCTCCCGGGGAGCGGACTGCGGCGTGCTATCTGGTGTCGCGGACGGCGTTGACGATGGGGTAGTCGCCAGATCGGTCGCCGGGGTTTCCGCTTCAACAACCACCCCGGCGCATGCCGTGAGGATCAGCGCGCCAACTGCGAGACCTGTACCGAGCTTGATGTTCATGTGCTCATATCGAACGAGATGAGCACTCCCGGAGATTCCCCGATCCTTCGAACTCTGTCGGGATCTAGACAATGCTCCGTACTCTCAGATGGCTCGATCCAGGAAGAGCGTTTGGGTGGATCGGCCCAGGAAGCGGTCTTCATCCCACAAGGTCCCGCTTGCGACGCCGCGACCATCCGCGGCGTACCACGACTCTGCGCTCAGAGCCACCCACTCGCCGGAAGGGGTACCGGTCACGTTGACCGTCAGATCCGGGTTCATGAAGAGAAAGTTCGGCTCGAGGCTCAGTCGTGAGACGCCGTTGCAGAAGTCGGCGACGACCACCAGCCTCTGCATAGGCGTTATCTCCCGGCCAGCGATGATCGGTCTGATGACTCGCATCCACAGCGAACCGCGGCCGGTCGAACCGAAGCCACCCTCGATCTCCCGAGCCTCGATCGCGCTTCTGTGGAACATCACCTTCGACTCAGGGCCATGACCCCACGGCTTGCCGGTCGGAGGTTCCAGGAGGTCGGGGCCCGGAAAGAATGGTCGGGCCTCGCCGACGCCCTCGGGCAGTGCGACGTCCTTCGATCTCAGTCTCTGAATGTGAGCACGAACCAATTCGAGGCCTTCAGGATCTGTCACTTTGACCTCGAGAACCTGGATCTTCTTACCTTCCCTGACCACTGATGTGTCGATTCGGAGCGGGACGATCGGGACCACCCTGAACACCTCGAACGTCATCCTGGCAATGTTCATATCGACTAATGACGGAACGGCGTCGACGTGTCCGACGACAAGTGCGGCAAGCGCGCCGGCGTGCTGGCCCTCTTCGTACCAGCCTGCGTTGGCGGCCTGGGTCGACTCGTAGACGTTGTCTTCGGCTGTGGGGAGATAGACACCAGCCGGTTCGTGACTCATGAGTGGGGCACCCTAACCAGAGCTAGACACTGTTATCTGAGGGTTCTGTCATCTAGCATCACCATTAGTGTCAAGCGAAGTGTCATCGTCCGAGGCGTCGCCCGCAGAGACGATCAGACGAATTGGCCCTCCTCTCGTACTGGCCTCTGCGCTCGGGTCGACCCTCGGGATCGTCATTGCCCAATTCCTCGATGACCTCGGTGTTGGGATCCTGGCCGAGATTCTCGGTGGTGACGCGATTCTCTACAACAACCGGGTTGAGTTCACCGGGGCAACGGATATCGCGTGGGCCGGTGGCTTCCTGCTCTGTCTCATCATTGGCTTTGCCATGCTGTTCTCGTTTCCGACGGCGCGAGGCCATGGCGTCGCCCGGCTCACACTCCTATGGATCATCCTCAACGTCCTCCGTCAGGCGTTTGCGCAGGCGGTGATCATGCCCTTTGATGCGGACAGTCGTCTCGCGCTCGCCTACGAGACACTCAACGCTCCTGCTGGCTTGGACAAAGTCATTGCCGCCGGTGGTGGCGTCGGCTTGTTGCTTCTCGCGTTGTCGGCGGCTTCTGCGTTCCTGATCTTCGCCCCTCACCGTCGACTCATCTCGACAGGACGCAAGCGTTTCACATTTGCGCTCTGGGTTGTCCTGATTCCGGCAGTCGCCGCAGCGTTCCTGGCGATTCCGTTCTTCGTGAATGAAGTGAACAGTGGGGTCATCTCGACGCTGCCCCTCACAGCAGTGATCTACTTGATCACCCTGGCCGCAGTGCCCGGGATCAAGACCGTGCAAGGCCCTGAGGAAATGCGTCTAACTCCGTGGCCGTGGGGGCTCCTCGGAACTCTCGCGGTGATCCTCCTGTTTCAACTGCTCGTTCTCCAAGGTGGAGTCTCGGTCAACCCATTGCAGTGGGGGGCATGACCGTTCGCGCCTTTGTCCTCACCGTTAGCGACGGCGTGAACGCCGGGAAACGGGAAGACAAATCTGGAGTTGCGCTCGAAGAGTTGTTGTCCGTTTCGGGCTTCGTAGTCACTCGCTCGGTCGTGGCCGACGAAGAGGACGAGATCGAAAACGCCATCCGAAAAGCGCTTGATGCAAATGAGCTGATCGTCACCACCGGAGGCACAGGGTTCGGGCCGCGAGACGTCACACCTGAAGCTACATCCCGTGTCATCGAGCGCCATGCACCCGGGCTCGTCCACATGATGATGAGTACGGGAATCAAGTCGACACCGATGGCGGCCCTGTCTCGGGCTACAGCAGGGTCCGTGGGCGACACACTCGTCATCAATGTTCCCGGCTCAACCAAGGGTGCGATGGAGAACTTGCAGGCCGTGATCGACCTGATACCTCATGCCCTCGATCTTCTGGCGGGCGATACCGAGCACTGATCGGTGTAGAAGGTCACGGATTCACTAGCCTTCAACCGCTTTCCTCAGTCGGCCCGATGGGAGGATCATGAAGATCACGCAGGAATTCGTTGTTGAGCGCACGCCCGATGTCGTGTGGGAATTGTTCCAGGACGTTCCGTCCGTTGCCCAGTGTCTCCCGGGCGCCGAATTGATGGGCCAGTCCGAGGACGGGTCATACGAAGGAAAGCTTTCCGTGAAACTCGGCCCGATGTCGGCAGCGTTCGAAGGCAAGGCCGTAGTCACGCCCGACCCTTCGTCGAGGACGGCGACGATCGAGGGCAAGGGTGTCGACAAGAAGGGCGGTTCTCGGGGTCAGGTCAAGGTGGTGTACTCGATCAAACCGGAGGGCACCGGTTCCAACGTCAACGTCGACGCCGACATCACCCTTTCGGGCCCTGCGGCCCAGTTCGGGCGGACAGGGCTTATCAATGAGATGTCTAAGCGACTGATCGTGGACTTTGTCGGATGTCTCGAGTCGAAGCTGGGTGCGGAGACAGTGGAGGAAGCCGCAACCATCCAGGCGTCCGAGGTGAAGGGCATTTCCCTCTTCTTCTCGTCTCTATGGGCCTGGTTCAAGGCGCTCTTCGGGAAGAAGGGCGAGTGAAACCAAGGATTCTGGTGCTGGCGGTATTTGCCGCCGCCCTTCTGGTCGCCTGTGGTGGCGACGAGGGATCGGAGGGAGACGTTGTCGAGGGCACCGACGTCACCGTGAGGATGTTCGACAACCGGTATGAGTACACCGAGATTCGAATCCCGGTCGGTGGTTCGGTCAACTGGCTCGGCGCGGCCCGCAATCCGCACAACTCGGTTGCGGCCGATGAATCGTGGTCCACTGAGGATGTCTTCGGCAGTCTCGAGCAATTGGAAGGCGACGAGGCTGTCATCACCTTTACCGAGCCCGGCGAGTACGTTTTCTTCTGCACGTTCCACGGAAACGCTGAGGGAGGCGGAATGGCCGGCAAGTTGATCGTTGGAGGCGACTCTTCTGGATGAGACGTTCCACCCCCATCAGCACTGGCTTGCCGACCGGGGCGCCATGGGCTGGTTCGTCGCGATCTGAGGAGCTGAAATGAATGCGCCCGAAACCAAAGTGCCAATCGAAGGATTCCCACCCGAGATCGGTGCCGTGTTGTGGACACTGGAAGACGCCCGAAGGCGGACGGTGAGTTATGTCGAAGGCCTCAGCCAGGAGACGATGGACCGGTTGCCTGCGGGGCACCGTCACAGCGTCGCCACGCTGCTCTATCACATCATGATTTTCGAAGTCGACTACCTCTACATCGACATCCTCGGCGGCGACTACGACGAAGAGCGGCAGATTCCCGAGTGCCCCGATGAGGTCAAGGATCACCTGCCCTATCCGCTGTTGCTCGAGGACGGCAGCTATACGCCCGTCAGTGGTGATCCACTGGAGGTTCATTTGGAGCGGTTGGCGGTGGTTCGATCAGCGTTCCTTGATGTGTTGAGCGGTTACACAGTGGAGGCGTTCAGAACCCTGGTTCAAACCGGTGACGAGCAGGCGACTCCGGAGATTGTCGTCGAGCATTTGGCGCAGCACGAAGCCGAGCACCGTGGTGCGATCTGGGAGGCAAGGGTCGCCGCCGAAGCCGAGCTAGGGATCGGCTAACCCCCCTCGTCCTCGCTGCGCGAGGACGGTCCCCCCTTGAAAGGGGGGACAAAAGACTCCGGTTTGTCCCCCTGCGGAGCGGGGGGACCGCACGCCAACGACCCAAGGGAGTGCGGGCGAGGGGGGCATCCCCACCCCTGACAGAAAAGGCCTAGATCAGACCGATTTCAGAAACTTTCTTGTCCCGAATCCGAAAAACCCGGACGCCATCGGATCCGGCGATCAAGTAGACCCATTCGGGGTCCAGGGCCGACTGCAAATCGATCATCGAGGGCTCAGCAGGTCCGTGGGGATGGGAATGGAACACACCTGCCAGGGTCCACCCAAGGGATTCGGCATGATCCAGCGCAGCGAAGTGCTCGTCGGGATCGATAGTGTAGGTGACCGGCGAGGGATTTACATTCGTCATCGGATAGGCGAAGCGCACCGCACCGGAAGCATCGGAGGCGATCAGCCCGCAGCACTCGTCGGGGGCGCAGTTGCCGGCATGGACCAGGATCGCAGTGCGGATCTGGTCAGGAAGATGAAGCGTCTCGGGCAACGTTCCCGCCTGGTAGGCAATCCTGGTCGTAGTCGACCAAAACCGGGGGCATCTCAGGATCCGAACATGCCGGGCATTCGGGGTTCGGCTCGACGTTCACAGAGGTGAAGTCCTGCTCGAGGGCGTCGTAGATGAGAAGGCGGCCGGCGAGGCTGTCGCCGATGCCGAGGATGAGCTTGATCGCCTCCATCGCTTCGATCGAGCCGATGATCCCGGGAAGGACGCCAAGCACTCCGGCCTCGGCACAAGACGGTGCCAGCTCGGGTGGTGGGGGCTCGGCGAAGAGACACCGGTAGCAGGGTCCCTCATACGGGTTGAACACTGACGCCTGACCTTCGAATCGGAAGATCGAGCCATGGACCACCGGCACCTTCAGGTGAAGCGAGGCGTCGTTCACCAGATACCTGGTTGGGAAGTTGTCGCCGCCGTCGATCACAACGTCGTAACCCGTCATGAGGTCCAGCGCATTGGCTGCGGTGAGACGCTCGTTATGTGTGATCACCTTTACATCAGAATTCAAGGCGGTGAGTGTCTCCCGCGCCGAGTCTGGCTTCGGCATCCCCACCCGATCCAGATTGTGAAGGATCTGTCTCTGAAGATTTGTGGCGTCGACGGTGTCGAAGTCGACAATGCCGATCGTGCCCACGCCGGCTGCGGCGAGATAGAGCGCCGCCGGTGACCCGAGGCCACCGGCGCCGATGATCAAGGCCTTCGCTTCGAGGAGCCGGGTTTGCCCTTGTTCACCAACCTCGGGAAGGAGCACATGTCGCGAGTACCGGTTGCGCTGTTCGGATGTGAGGCCTTCTCCGACCCGCCAGCTTCGTCCCTCCTCCTTCCAGCGGTCGAAACCGCCTGCCAGGGAGGTGACGTTGCTGTATCCCATCTCGGCGAGGCTGACCGCAGCCAGAGCGGAACGACTCCCGGCGGCGCAGTAGACGACAACCTTCGTGTCGACGTCGGGAATCACGCCCGCGATGTCTCTCTCCATCACACCCCGGGGAACGAGACGAGCCCCAGGGATGGCCCCCTGGGAGTGCTCGTCGACCTCTCGAACATCGATGATCACGGAGTCCTCCAGCCGGGTCTCAAGATCGGTGCCACTGATCTCGGTCACGACCGCCCTGGCACGGGCGACGAGATCCCTGTAGGAAATCATCGCGGCCCTCGTGCAGGGTCCGGGGTTTCCGGGTCGATGTTGTATCGGTCGAACGCGTCTTGAACGGCGGACTTGGGAACCTGCCCATCGCGGGCGAGCGCAGAGAGCGTCGCGGCCACGATGCTTTCGGCGTCGGTCTCGAAGAACCTGCGCAGGGCGGTTCTCGAATCTGACCTTCCGAATCCGTCGGTGCCAAGTATCACGAGTCTTCCGGGCACCCAGCGACTGATCTGGTCCGGGACCATCTTCATGAAGTCGCTGACTGCGACGATCGGGCCGTTCACGTCTGATAGCCGCGTGGTGACGAGTGGTAATCGATCATGATCGCTGGGATGGAGACGATTCCAACGTTCGACGCCTAAAGCCTCCTCCCTGAGCTTCTTGTACGAGGTTGCAGACCAAAGCTCGGCTCCGACTCCATAGTGCACGGCCAATTCATCGGCCGCCTCTCGGGCGGCGAGGTTGGCCGATCCTGAGAAAATGATGGCGGCGGACGGTCCCGAGACCTCCGGTGCATCGGCCCACTTGTAGAGCCCTTCGATGATCTGTTTCTCGACGCCCTCGGGTCTTGGTGGCTGGGTGAAGTTCTCGTTATAGAGCGTCAGGTAATAGAAGATGTCCTCGGGGTCCGGCCCATACATGCGTTGCAAACCGTGCTCGACGATGGTCCCCACTTCGTAGGCGAAGGCCGGGTCGTATGCCTCGCAGACCGGGACCGTGCTTGCCAGGACGAGGCTGTGGCCGTCCTGGTGCTGCAGGCCTTCTCCGGCGAGAGTGGTGCGCCCGGCCGTAGCTCCAAGCAGGAATCCGCGGGCTCGAGAGTCGGCTGCCGACCAGATGAGATCCCCGACCCGCTGGAAGCCGAACATCGAGTAGAAGATGAAGAACGGAATCATCGGCACACCCCTCGTCGAGTACGAGGTGGCGGCGGCGATCCATGAGGCAAGCGAGCCCGCCTCGGTGATGCCTTCCTCGAGGATCTGCCCATCCTGGCTCTCCACATAAGAGAGCAACATCGACGCGTCGACCGGCTCATAGAGCTGGCCCTTCGACGCGTAGATCTTCAGCTCTCTGAAGAGCGAGTCCATGCCGAAGGTGCGAGCCTCGTCGGGGACGATCGGGACGACATGATCGCCGAACTCCTCGGCTCTCGTCAGGTTGCGAAGCAGACGGGTGAAAGCCGTGGTTGTTGATGCATCCACTTTGCCGGAGCCGACGTGGACCTCCGCGTAGGTGTCGGGTCCGGGCAGTTCGAGTTCGTATGGAGGAGTCAGTCTCTGGGGGAGTGGGCCGCCGAGTTCTTGCCTTCTCTGCTGGAGGTAGTCGTGCTCCGGGGTTCCCGGTCCCGGGCGGAAGTACGGAGGTTCGGAGTCGCCTGCCAGAGACTCGGCGGGAATCTCGGCTTCGAGGTGGAGGGTGGCCCGCAGGTCCATGAGCTGCTGGTTGGTCAACTCCTTGATCTGGTGTGTGGCGTTTCTGCCCTCGACGTCAGGCCCGAGAGTCCAACCCTTGATCGTCTTGGCGAGGATCACGGTTGGCTTTCCGTTATCTAGCTCCGTCGCCACCTTGTAGGCGGAGTACACCTTCTTGTAGTCGAGCCCTCCCCGCCGCAACGCCCAGATCTCTTCGTCTGTCATGTCACTGACCAGTTCCTTGGTCCGGGGATCCTTGCCAAAGAAGTGATCGCGCACGTAGGCACCGTCCTCGGCCTTGTATCGCTGGTACTCACCGTCGACCGTCGAGCCCATGACCTCGGTCAGGGCGCCCTCGTGGTCGGCGGCGAGGAGTCGATCCCAGCCGGTTCCCCAGACCAGCTTGATGACGTTCCATCCGGCGCCACGAAAGACAGCCTCGAGCTCGTCAATGATCCTTCCGTTCCCTCTAACAGGGCCATCGAGTCGCTGAAGGTTGCAGCTCCCAACCCACGTGAGGTTGTCCAGTCCCTCCCGGGCGGCGAGTGATATCGCTCCGAGGGTTTCCGGCTCGTCGGTTTCGCCGTCCCCGATGTAGCACCAGATACGCGACTGAGACGTGTCGTCGAGCCCACGGTTGTGCAGGTACTTGTTGAACCGGGCGTGATAGATCGAGTTGATCGGTCCCAGACCCATCGACACCGTCGGGAATTCCCAGAAGTCTGGCATGAGCCTGGGATGCGGATACGAGGAGAGCCCGTCGCCGTCGATCTCGGACCTGAAGTTGTCGAGGTGCTTCTCGTCGAATCGCCCTTCGAGGTAGGCGCGTGCGTATATGCCGGGCGCTGCATGACCCTGCATGTAGACGTGGTCGCCGCCTCCCGGGGCCTTCTTCCCCTTGAAGAAGTGGTTGAAGCCGATCTCGTAGAGAGTCGCCGATGAGGCAAATGTGGAAAGGTGACCGCCGATTCCCTTCTCGCGGTTATTGGCCTTCACAACCATGACTGCGGCGTTCCAGCGGATGAACCGGCGAATCCGCCTTTCAATCTCTCCGTCTCCTGGAAACTCGGGCTCTTCCTCGGGTGGGATCGTGTTGATGTACGGCGTGGTGACGCCGCCCGGTATCCCGAGGCTCGTTTGGTGGGCGCGTTCAATGAGCTTGGCGAAGATGTAGCGGGCCCGGTCCACTCCCTGGTCGGCCACGACCGCGTCCAGCGACTCGACCCACTCCTTCGTCTCCATCGGGTCGGTGTCGGGGAGCTGGTTTATGTACTCGCCGCCAAGTGTGCGGCCGAGGTCTCCTGACATATAGGCGAAAGCCTAGTGAGAACCCCGACTTCTCAAGCTCGGGTCTTCAAGCGTGCTGAGCGGTCTCAACCGTCCCCGCCAGCCACGGCTCGACGACATCCAGCAGTCGCAAGGGAGCGTCGAGTTGGGGGGTGTGCCCGGTATCGGTCATCTGCACCAGCTGCCAATCAGGGCGGAGATTGCAGATCCACTCCACGGCTGTCGGGGAGACGATGTGGTCCTCGATCCCCTGGACAACCAGCGTTGGCGCGACGATCTTTCTGATCATCCGGACAAAGTCGGCTCGTCGAAGATAGCTCAGAGCGATGGCGGTGGCGGTTCTGGCAGTGGCTTTGACCGTCCAGGGGAGCTGCATCCGTATCCGGGCAACGTCGATCGAGGCTTA
>Ga0255053_10002167_pt1 | contig 10540 bp, 10 predicted proteins | sample JV7_2_22_MG_FD_188635 | JGI IMG/M metagenome (GOLD analysis project Ga0255053, IMG submission 188635) | Seawater microbial communities from Jervis Inlet, British Columbia, Canada - JV7_2_22 | ecosystem: Environmental > Aquatic > Marine > Inlet | place: Canada: British Columbia | collected...
AATATCAAAAACTGTATTTGGTAATGATAAAACAAGTTCTGTAAATGCAGTAAAAGCATTAATGCAACAAGGGTTATCAAATGAACAAATTATAAGACAATTAAGTGATGCTGGTTTTAATGAAGATTATCAATGAGCATTAAGAAATGGGTTTCAAAATGTTGTTAAGAATTTCCCACAAGGGAGTCAAGTTAATATGGAACAAGAATTTAATAGAAGGATAGAAGAATGAGACGATAATGCTACTCTATCATATTTATTAACAATGGCTAGAGATTCAGTTCCAGCAGAAGCTAAAAATAAGATAAACTGAGTTCAATGAATGGTTAGAAATATAGCAGCTATACAGGATGGTTTTACAAAATTAATGACAGATCCAGAAGCTAAAGAATTATTTAAAACAGGTAAGATTACAGGGACTTCTGAACAAATTGCTCAAGCATTAGGGAATACTACTAACCCAGATTTAGCAACAATATGGTCTGAGATAAATCAAGCCATTATTAATTATAGATCATCTAAATCAGGGGCTGCGTTCTCTGAATCTGAAGCGAAAGCATACGATGCAATATTCCCAGGAGGATGAAAATCTATGGAATTAAATGCTGCATTAATCGATGGGATTATAAATGCGGGGAAACGAGATACAGAATCTTTTTATGAAGATGCTATTGGGTCAAATGAATATGGGAAAGTATTTAATAGAGGAGTATTAGAACATATTTATCCATCATTAAATCTAAGTCCTATAGTTTGACAAGAAACAACTACAACGACTATTTCTACAGATAGTACAGATGATGAACTAAATAATTTTATATTTGGGGGGAATGACACAGTAGAAGAAACAACTACAACAACTATTTCTACGGATAGTACAGATGAAGATCTAAATAGTTTTATATTTGGAGGAGATAAAGAATTACAGGATTTTAATACAGGAGACCTCACTTCTTGATCAAAGGTTTGAATTTCAGACATAGGGCTATGAAATATAACTCAGAATTTCTGAGATACAAGCCCTTTATCTATTGATAATATAGAGTTAGCAAATTGAGAGATTTGAACTCCATGAATAGATATAGATTGAAAGATATGAGATAGAATACCTTCTCCTATTAATGGGGTAGTAAAAGAAATTAACAAAAGTTCTACATGATTATGAAATTCAGTAATCATAGAAGATAATAAAGGGAATCTACATTATTTTAATCACTTAGACAAAAAGACAGTCAATCTGTGAGATAATATATCAGCGGGGCAAATATTTTGAACTATGTGAAATAGCGGTAGTGTCATTAAATGATCTTGATGAGATTGAAGTCATTTAGATTATAGAGTTAAGTCTAGTGAAGGCTGGATAGATCCAAATCAATTTTTACTTTAATAATCAATAATTATGGCACAAACATTATCTACACAAGAGCTTGATAGAGTAAGACAAGCTCTTGCTGCGGGGATTGACCCAGAAAGAATAAAATCATTAGTTATTAATAGAAGATCAGAAGTTACTCCAGATCCTATTACAGAAACTCCAGTAGTTATGGAAGAAACAGTTACAGAAACTCCTGATGCTATTGAAGTAGAAGAAACTACTACAACAGAAGCACCAGAAACTAATATTCCAGAATGAGGAATTAGGGACACTCTATCTAAAGGAGTTTCTACTCTTTCTGATTTTATAGAAAATCCTGTATCTGATTTAGTATCTTGATTTTGAGAATCAGTTATAGAATGAGCTAAATCAAAGGTAACTCAGGCTACATGATCTGAAATACCATTTACAGATGAATCTAAAATAGCTGAGAATTTCGTACCTTCAGTAGAAAAAGCATTCTGAGAAGTAGTTGAAGTAGCATGAAGTCCTATTGACTCTGTTGCTAATCTATGAAAAACACTTAAAGCTATCTTTGTAAAAGGAGCAGAAAATGATCCTATATTATGAAAATTTATTGAATCTAGTGAATGAGATAAAGTAATACAAGAAGCTATATCAGAAGGGATTTGAGGAGTAAAATGAAAAGTAGAAGAAAAATGAGTAATTAAGACTGTAAATGAAGCAGTGCAAGAAGATCCAGCATTAGTAGTAACAATACTAACAAGTGTATTTAAAAAATTATGAAGAGCTTGAAAAGTTAGTGATTCTGACATCAAGAAGGTAGAAGAGCTACAAAAGAAAGCTGAATGACAAGTTGCTGAGTTTTTAGCTCCGTCTAAATGAAATACTACTAGAGCTGCTAAAAAAATTACTCCTGAAATATTAGAGAGAGGAATTACAGGGACTAGAGAAGAAGTATTATGATTAGCTAAAGATCAGAGAGGGGTGTATTGAAAAATGATATGAGATATAGAAGAATTAGGATTAAAAGGAGATATAAATATGACTAAAATTGATGAAGCTATAGATAAATTTGCGATTAAAGCAAATCTTGTAGATATGAAATGAAACCCTATTGCATGACAAGAAGTAAAAGTAAAAGCATTAGATGATGTAATGAAAACATTAAGGACAGCTTCTGAAGGGGAAGATTTTGTAGATGCAAACAAATTAACTACTATTAGAAAAGCATTTGATGAAGTTTATAAATGAACGGATGAAAGTTTAGATAAATTCCAAAATGGACTTAGAAAAGAAGTAGCAGATGAACTAAGAAGACAATTTGCTGATTCAAACCCTACATTAAAAGATATTAATAAAGAATTTAGCTTTTATGCAAATTTAGATAATGTATTAACAGAAACAATCGATAGAAGATTTGGGAAAGGTGAATGAGGTTGAATTGAAACAAAAAGAACATGACTGCTATGAACATTATGATCTTGAACATGAATTGCTGTAGGTTCAGCTGTCTGAGGGATTCCTTGATGAGTTGTTTGAGGTATGATATGAAGAGCGGCTGCATTAAAATTAGATGAAGTTATGAGTTCTCCTAAATGGAAATCAGTATCGGCTCAAAAGAAAAAGAAACTTGCAGAAGCTATTATAAATCAAGATGCTAAAACAGCAGAAAAAATTATAGATTCAATTATAGTTGCACAAGCATTAAATATAGATACTATAGGAGATGAACAAGCTAAAGAAGAAGCTGAATCTTCAAGACAAGACATTCTTAATAGATTACAAAGAAGATAATGAAAAACATAGTAATACATAAATGGAGAGGGTACAGAAATGAGAAGTACTTTAGAACTTATGGATACATCAGTATTGTTGATGGTGATGTATTCGATATGTTCGACAGAGCATCAAAGAAAGTAGACGAACTCTTATGATATAAAAGACAATTAAATGAACATAAATTCTAAACAAGCAATTCAAAAAGAACTTGTATTAAAAGCATTAGAAGAAAAAACAGTAGAAGAAAGAGAAGATCTTATCAAATTTATGCAATATATGTTTAAATATGAAAAGAAAAAAGATTTCTTTGCTGAGGACTATCACTACCTTTTAGCAGATAAGCTAAAGGGTGTTTTGTCTTGAAAGACTAAAAGGTTAATGATTAATATTCCTCCAAGACATGGTAAATCGGAATTAATTACTAAATGTTTCCCTGTATGGGCTTTTGGTAATAATCCTACGTTAGAGATTATTGCAACATCATATTCTGCTACATTAGCACAAGGGTTTTCATCTGAAGCTAGGGATTATTATAATTCTGAAACATATCAAAAGATATTCCCAAGAGCTGATAAGATACACGATAGTCAAAATACAAAAGACCACTGGAAACTAGAATCTGGATGAAAATATTATTCTACAGGGTCAGGAGGTGCAATTACTGGGATCGGTGCAAATTGCTTCATAATCGATGATCCACTAAAACCTGATGAAGTTGATTCAGATATTAAAAGGATAGGTATTAATGATTGGTATGAAAATACTGTTACTTCCAGGCTAAATAATCCGAAGACTGATTCTATCATTATAATAATGCAAAGACTCCATGATAATGATTTATGTGGGTATCTTAAATAGAAGATGGAACAATGAGTCGGTGAAGATTGGGATATTGTTAGTTTACCCGCTATTAATGAAGATGAGTTATCAGATACATTAAGTTGTGGGAGAGAAATTAAACTAGAAGAAGATAAACCATTATTCCCAAGTAAATTTACTCCATTCATATTACAAGATATAAAACAAGTTAATCCACTTGTATTTAATTGTCAATGGATGCAAAATCCTATTTCTAAAGAGAATCAAGAGTTCCATGAAGAATGGTTTAATTACTATGATGAGCTACCTAAGGAATCGGGGAGAGTTTTCACAACTGTAGATCCAGCATTTAGTAAAAGTAAGAGAGCGGATGAAAGTGTTATCACAACTGTGAAGTTTATACAAGACAATATGTATATACTAGAACAAACAGCATGAAAATACGACCCTGCTGAGCTTGAAGATAAAATGTTATACCATATAAAGAAATGGAATCCAGAATCAATCTGAGTCGAAGCTATTGCTGCTCAAGTAACTATATCATTTTCCCTAAAGAGAAGATTAGCTAAAGAACAAATATTTAGCACAGTTATAGAAGAGATTAGACAAAAGCAAGATAAGAATGCAAAGATCAGAGCATTAATACCATTATTTAGAAATGGACTTATTCATCATAAAAGAGATATGTGAGAGTTTGAAGCACAGCTTCTTAAATTCCCTCGTTGAAGACATGATGATAGGATTGATTGTACACAAATGGCTCTTTATTTATATGAGTTACAACCATGACAACAAAAGGTTTATAAAATGCCTACAATCAAACATAATAAGTATGGGATGCCAGTATTAGTAAAATAATTTTACAAACGCATTTTTTTGCATACTATATAATAAATAAACTTAACTACTAAAATATGACGGTTAAATTAAACGCAGAACAACAAAAAGATGTTATTGACCTAGTTAATAATACTATACAATTACACGATACACAATCTGTTGATTATTCTGACCAAATGTTAGCAGTATATGAATCATTGTCTACTATGGAAATGCCAGATACTGGAGATAACCTAACTAGATTTAAAATTAATAAAGCTCATGAAGTACTAAGAAAAGTAGTACCTAGAGTAGTAGCTAATGCTCCTAAATTTGTTATCACTCCTAGAACAGATGTATTTTATGATGAGGATGAATGATCTACTTGAGCAGAAAGAGCAAAAATATTAGAAAGAAATAATAAATATTCTTCTGCTGTAAGAGACTACTTACATTCTATATTTAATGATGAACAATTTACTCCAAGATTAAAAATCTGGGCTATCAAAGCATTATCTTACTGAAACGCATTCGCACAAGTTACAGGGAAATATAAAATGCAAAGAAAGAAAGGAAAAAACTGAGTAGAGGAACACGTAGTATGAGTTAATCCTACTATCGAACCAGTAAGTTGGACAGAAATGAAATATGATGCAAGGTACTTATTCTTAGAAGATATGCCTTGAATAGTAAGAACTAAGAAAAGAGTTAGTCTATTCAGTATTATGAATAATGGGGATTACTTTAATTTAAGTGAAATTAAAGAATTAAGTAATATAAAATATTCAAGTACTGCAAATTATACAGAAAAAATATTCCAAATATCAGGAGTACAAGACGTAGAAGTTACTAAAGGAATAGATAAAAATAACTTAGAAGTACATACTTTTGAGTGATATTATTCAATGTCAGGAGAAGCTAAAGAATCTAAATTATATGAATTTGTAGTTGTAGACTGAGCGGTTGTTATATGAGCAAAAGAAATAACTCAATATTCATTTGTTGATATGAAAGCTCACGAAGATCCAGAAGTATTTTATTCAACTGGTTTAATAGCTCCTATTATGGGGATTACAGATGAATTAAACTTCCAAAAGAATGCACAAGCTACAGCAATAGGGAAATCATTAAATAGAAGTTACTATTGGTCTCCTAATTCATGAGTTGACCCTTCTCAATTATTTAATGATAAAGCATGAGCTATTATTGTTTGTAATAATGGTGTTGAAAATGCAATGAGGAATATACAAGAAATGGAGGATAGACAACTTCCAGCTCAATACTTCTCAAATATAAATGATTATAATAGAGATATTCAAACATTATCTCATACAACTGATGTATCACAACCATGAGGACAATGAGCATTAACAAATACTGCTACTTGAGCAAGAATAAGTTTCTTTGAATCTAATGCAGTAATTGCTGAATTAAGAAAAAACTTTGAAAGATCAGTTCAAGAACTTGCATATAAATTACTAGACTGGACAGCTAATAATATCGATAAAGATATTGTTATTAAAAAACCAGATAGTGCAGAGTTTATTAAAATCAATATAGAAGCTATTAGAGATGCTGTTGAAAGATATGAAATAAATGTTGAAGCTAATTCATCTTCATTTGATAACTTAGAAAACAGAAGAGCTGACGCTATAGCACTGAAAAACATCATGATAGAATGAGTTAATTCAGGAGTAGATATTAATATGGAAGAATGATTTAGAAAAGTATTCTCTACATTCCCAGAGTTAGATTGAGATACATTAATAAACAAAACAGAAGATAATTTAGATATAGAATCATTATTATGAGGGCAACAATCTGGAGATATTCCTAAAGGAGAAAAAGCAGATAATGCAAATAAAACAACAACTCCTGAAGGGCTTACACAAGCTGTTGCTTGAGGTGATTTACTTCAATAATCAATTAATATGACAAACATATTAGAACACGTAAGAGAGAGAAAAAGTATAAATAAAAAGAAAGAGTTGAGTCAATCTGAACAACTTTTTCTTGACAATATCGGACATATAGAGAAGATAAAGAATGAGAAAGGGTATAAAATGATTAGAAACTATTGGGTAGCTGAATGAAATCATTCATTAGCTGAATTAACAAAACTTGATATAAATGATCTTTGAAATATCGCAAAACAGAAAGCTAAGTTAGAACTAGCTACAACATTCATATCTTATTTAGATGCACACGAGAAAGGAATATCTTAAAACCCCACCTATGAGTTATATGTGGCTAAACTGTAATTTGTAAAGGTAGTTATACCTTGAAACAAAATAATTTATATATCTAACATAGTGGAATATGCCAGATAAAGATGCAGATGGTACTGTCGAAACACCAACGGTAGAAGAACTTACAGCTCAACTAGAGTCTGAAAAATTAGCTAGATCAAAAGCTGAAGGAAAGATTGTTGAAATGAAAAAGAGTTCTACAAAAAGTACTGATTCATTAAGTGAAGAAGAACTTAAAACAAAAGAATTACTTAAAGGAATGGGTTTTACTACTCAAGAGGAATTAGATGATTTTAAGAAATTTAAGTCAGATATTATCTCTAAAGAAGAAAAAGCTACAGAGGAAAAAGAGTTTAATGAATTTACATGAAACTTTAATACTCTAACAGGTTCACAAAAAGAAATTCTAAAGGATCTTAAGAAAGTTCATAAAGATAAAACTTACGATGAAATCCTTAAAAGCACAAATTTTATTAATGATGCTCAACTCGAAAAAGCCAAACAAGGTAAAGTCGTAGGTTGAGATACTATAGGTCTTCCAGCTAAAAAAGAAAAAGTAACTGTTTCGGATAAATCTAGAAAGAGACTTAATATAAAAAGTTCAGAAGATATAAGTAATATCAAAAGTAAATTTGGGTTATAACATATTTAAAAAAATTTAATACTATAATAATATAATTATGATTACAGATTATCCAGCTCATTTAGATGAGAAAGTAAAAGCTAGTTTTAATCAATTCTCTGAAGAAGCGATGGACAACTCAGCTATTAATGTTCTATTTAACGTAGGTACAAGTAACGATTATTCTAAAGGGTACACTTCTGTTGAAGGTGGTACTGGTGTTGATTATTTCGCTGAAGGAGCTAATCTTGCTGATGTTAATAACGAAGAAGGTTATAACTCTGTAGGTGTTTCTGCTGAATTTGGTGGGAAAATCACTGTTACTAAAAAAGAAATGCTTAACGCAAAAGATGAAACTACTTTATTTAATAAAATTGTTGATACTAAAATTCCAGTTTTATTAAGTGATATGTATAACTTCGTTGAATTAGAATCAATGAAAATGTTAAACGATGGGTTTACAACTGCTTTAGCTCCAGATGGTGTTGAAATCTTCGGATTACATACTTGGAATTCAACAGCTGCTACATTCGACAACTCTTCAACTACTGCTGCTGGTGAAGCTGCATTAGCTGAATTAGAAGAATATGCAGGGGCATTTACTGATGCAAATGGTAAACCAATGCCTATGTCTCCTAAAACTCTTGTTGCTAAAAAAGGTGGAACTGCTTCAGTTGCATTTAGAAAAGTATTAAGAGATAATGGTGATATGGTTGCTAATACAATTGGTAATGTTAATATTTACAATAACGGTGATTACACTCTTATTGAATCTCCATATATTACTTCAGCTACTGCTTGGTATGCGTTTGATTCAAGACAAGAAAATCCTTTAATTGTTGATTTCATTCAAACTCCAATGTTAGAAGAAAGAGATACTAACTCTTCTAATTTAACTCAAACTACTCCAGCTTCTGGATCATTCAGAACAGGTGCGTTTGAAATGCCAATTACTTGGTATGGTTCTACAGGTGTTTAGTAATTAACCTTATTTGATTATGCCTATGTTCATAAATTACAAAGGAAGAATGGTTTCTACTGAAGACTTTCTTAAATTGAAAGCTAAAGAAGAAAAAGCTCCTGTTGTAAAAAAAGAAAATAAAACTACTTCTAAAAAGTAAGTTTATATAGCCCCTATGTACCAATGTATATTGGGGCTATATTAAATTTATTTTGTAATAATAAATCTTATGGCTACATGAATTACATGGAATGAGGAGACTATTGTTTCAGATATTTCCTATATAAAGGAATGAGAAGGAGATGATCCTTTAATTTGGCTACCAACTGTTTTAACATGGGAGCTTGATTTTCCATGGTTTTCTTATAAAATGGAGACAGGTATAGACTGGGTAGAGGAAGTACTTTAATAAATAAATAAAACATAATGACAAATATTACAGATTTAGACCAACTCAATACTTGATCGGATTCAAGAGTTATTATAAATGAGAATTTTAATAACCTAAACACTGACAAAGTAGAAGTTGAAGCAGGCAAATGACTTTCTGAAAATGATTTTACTAATGCTGATAAAGCAAAACTAGACTGAATTGAATCTTGAGCAGAAGCTAATACAGTTGATTCTGTAAATAGCCAAACTTGAGCTGTTGTATTAGATAAAACAGATATTGGGCTTTGAAACGTAGATAATACTTCTGATGCTGATAAGCCAGTTTCTACTGCTACACAAACTGCATTAGATTGAAAAGAAGATAGTTTTACTAAAAATACAGCATTTAATAAAGATTTCTGAACTACTGCATGAACTGTAGCTGAATGAGATGCGTTAGCAGGTAAACAAGATGCTTTAGGATATAACCCTTTAGAAGATGTTATTGCTGGAACTAATGTTACAATAGATAAAACAGACCCTTTAAATCCTATTATAAGTGCTAGTTGAGGTGGTGGTTGAAGTTGAGATATGACTAAAGTAGTATACGACCCACAAACTATTGAAGCAGATGCTTTTCTTCGTTCAAATCACACTTGACCAGAAGGACATAAGGTTATGACTACATTAAATGACCCAGCTGTAGATTCAATCAATACAGCTATGATTGATGCTAATGATTGAGTAATTATAGTTACAACTACAGCTTGAAATAATCAAGAGTTAGAAGCCCCAACAGATACAACAATAGGGAAAGCATTCATTGTTATTAATGACAACAACTCTACTGACCCAATATTAATTAATGGAAATCCATTACAAGCATCTGAGTTAGTTATTATGGTTTGGGAATGAACTAAATGGACAACAGAACCTTTAGCATTAGCTCTAAAATGAATACTGGGAACATTCCTACATACTTGAATGGAAACAGTTGCTACAATAGGTGGAACTACATTTGATATTAATCCTTGAGTTGGATACATAGTAGATAATTACACAAATGCGGATGTACCAAAAGTTACTAGAATGGATTATGCTTGAAGTACAGGAAACACAATAACAAATATTGCTACTAACTTAGTTACATATCTATCATTAGATATAAATGGCTCTATTATACAAAGTGTAGATAATACTTTCGGAGAACCAGATAGAGATAGAATTAGACTTTGAACTATCACTCATCAAAACTTCTCTACAATAACTGCTTTCGATAGTGTTACTCATGGTGTAGGTTGGGATGTTGCGAATGCTTTCTGAGATTTATCAAGAGCTATCTGATTAATGATATTAAATGATTCAGATTTTGCGTTTAGTGCTGCATCTAATGATATGACATTAGCAAGAAGTGCTGGTACTGTAATGGCATTCTGAATTAATAGAACAAATAGAAAAAATCCAAATAACTTAGATGTTACTGCTGAAAACCCAATACCTAATTTCATTACATCTTGGAGAGATGGATTAGGAGGATTTACACTTAACTCGATTAATTCTGATGTAACGGCAGAGTATAT
>Ga0255053_10002170_pt1 | contig 10536 bp, 9 predicted proteins | sample JV7_2_22_MG_FD_188635 | JGI IMG/M metagenome (GOLD analysis project Ga0255053, IMG submission 188635) | Seawater microbial communities from Jervis Inlet, British Columbia, Canada - JV7_2_22 | ecosystem: Environmental > Aquatic > Marine > Inlet | place: Canada: British Columbia | collected...
TTGAAAACACCCAGAGAGATCTAAACATTGCCCTAATGAATGAACTCGCCATGATTTTCGATAAAATGGGAATAGATACGAAAGCGGTTCTTGATGCGGCTGAAACCAAATGGAACTTTCTCCCTTTTATGCCGGGTCTCGTGGGGGGACACTGCATTGGTGTTGATCCGTATTATTTAACCTATAAGGCGGAATCGATAGGGTACCATCCGGAAATGATCCTGGCCGGACGCAGGATAAATGATCGTATGGGGAAATACATTGCCGAAAAGGTTGTCAAACTTCTCATCGGAGAAGGAAGACAGGTTAGGGATTCAAGGGTGGTTGTTCTGGGATTAACCTTCAAAGAGGATGTTCCGGATCTCAGAAATAGCAAAGTAGTGGATATGATAGATGAACTAAAAGACTACGGAATTGAAGTGCTCGTTCATGACCCACTGGCAGATGCGGATGAAGCAAAAATCTATTACAATCTTAAACTGCAGGATTTGGACAGTCTTTACGGCGCTGATGCGGTTATTGTGGCGGTGATTCATCAACTATACAGAAAAATGGGGCTTTCAGATATCGCAAAATTATGTTCGAATCATCGTCCCCTGGTGATAGACATAAAAGGGGCTTTTAACCCTCCAGATGAAAATAGCCCGGACATGACATATTGGAGACTTTAGAGGCGGCGAAAAGGAAAAGGGCTTGACACGGTAGGCTGTTTAAAAAACCAAATCGCAATGCAGGAAGCAAAAGAAAATGACACTTGAAGAAGCCATAAAGACAGCCATTGAATATGAAACTAAAATTCGTGATCTTTACAAAGAGGCGGTAACGGTTGTTGACGATCCGCTGGGGAAAAAAGCCCTTCAGATGCTGGAAGAGGATGAACAGAACCATTTGGATTATCTCATGGACAGGCTCCAGAGATGGCAAAAGACCGGAAAACTGGTTCTTGAAAAACTGGAGACAATGATTCCCTCAAGAGAAATCATCACCCGCGAGGTGGAAAAGCTTGCGAGAGAAATGCCCACGAAAGATAGGGGCGACGAAAAACAGCTGTTGAGCAAGGCGCTTAAAGTTGAAATTGAAACCAGCCGTTTTTATCAGAAAATGGTGGGCGAAATGCCCGGGGAAGGGAGACGGATGTTTGCGCGTTTCCTGGAAATCGAAGCCGGGCATATTGCCACGGTTCGCGCAGAACTGGACTATTTGAGTCATACCGGGTACTGGTTCGATTTTCAGGAGTTCGATCTGGAATATTAGTAACTCGAGATTGACAGTCTCGTAAAAAGTCATTTGCGAACGGCTTTTATACCTTGTGGCCAGCGACATTGTCTGTGGGTACCTGATTTAAATCAGAGACAAGCCGGGTTGCGTGGCCCTGTATCTTGGGCAAACCACCGTAGCCGGGCCTTGCTGGTTGTATAAAAAATGGGTTATAAAAAATCTCAGGCCGAGATTGAAGAAAGGAAAAGGAGAGCCAAGAGAATACCTACCTGGAAACAAGATGAACGCAGAAGACGGAAGGGCTGTCAAGTATGTGGAGAAATCGCGTTCGGTCAACAGGGTTATTGTTATTGGTGTGGGAAACGCCGAGGGCTTTGGTAAATACTTTTAACCAGACCCTCTTTGTCGGTAGCGGTCGCCGTATAATCTGGGTTGATACTGTTTAAAAGGGGGTTTATTTGACTTTGCAACAACCTCCATACAAAATATGTGATTCGATATCATTACATGCTCCGTCTCATATTTTTATCCATAATATGTTAGAACACCGAGGAAATAATGATTAGAGAAAATAAGATTAATGGGTTTTATCGGCTGTTCACCGTGTTACTTGTGATTGTTATGAATGGTCTCAGCCAGGGAGATGACACTGATTATACCGATAATGCCGGCACAATAATTAGGCATGAAGCGAATCAAAATACTCGATATACATGGTTTTCATATGTTCCAATAAATTTAGAAATGGATGAACCAGCCTATATTTTAATAGGTAATTTACAGTACCCTGGAGTTTGCGATGCAAATGTCCGAGCTTCATATGTTCGTTCAGAGGTGCAAGAAGAAATTCCTTGGTCGGAAAAGTACAGATTTGTATTATTGCACCCAGCAATTCCTTATAATTGCAATATTAAGTGGGACCCTTGGGTTAGACATTTCCCTAAATATGTCTTTACCAATTCTCCGAATTCAAAATTTTATCGACCTGATCTCAGGGTGAATGCAATGATAGATGCATTGAATTACCAACTTTCATCAGCTGGGTACAATATACAGCCTAAAATATTTCTGATTGGTTTCTCGGTTGGCGGCCATTTTTCCAACAGGTATGCCCTGATACAGCCAGCTCGGGTAAAGGCTTTCACGGCGGGTGGTTTGTCAGGGAAGCTCACCTTGCCAGAAAATAAGCATGAAGGTATTCCGATGAAATGGGATATGGGTATCTCTAATTATAAATCGCTTGTGGGAAAACCTTTTCGCAGGGATCTTTTTAAGCAGATACCCATGTTTATTTTTACAGGTGAGAAAGACTTTGATAATTATTGGTTGTGGAGCGGATGTTATAATGGATGGGCTCCAGATCATTGCCATTGGCTTGAAGTTTGGGGGAAAGATATACCCACGGCTTTAAGAAACCAGTCTAATTTCTTAAATGATTTGGGTTACAAAATAACTTTTAAGATCTACCCAGATGTGGGCCATGTGTATAACGATCAGATGCGAACCGATGAGTTCGAGTTTCTTCACCAATACCGATGATAACCTGATATATCCATTTCGCAACTTAGCGTGTTGTCAGATCAAGTTGTATCTTATCACTTTTGTTCGACGGTTTATTGGTTGTTTATGCTGGAAATAAAAAAGGACGCCCCTATTCAAGCTGTCCTTTTATTTTTGATTCATTTCTATGAAAGCAGTTTTTTTATCCTCTCCGGATCCAAATGATGCGGCTTTCTGGCATACGGAGCGATATCAACCGCTTTAACAAAGAGCTTTTTTATCTCCCCTACCCTTTTAAGAAATATCTGTGAGATGCCTTTTTACCTCTTCCATAACCACCCGAGCACAAAAGGCGTGCATGTTTTTGTCTGGAGCCCGGCTGGCATTTAATTTTTATACGCCGTAATGATGTAATTGCCTTTGATTATAAGGTTCCCACCTTTTGCTTTATCCAACAACTGAATGGCCGTTTTGAACTCACTAATTGCCCTCTGATATTCTTTATTGCCGAAAAATATTTTGGTCTCTCCGCCAGCGGTTTTTATTTGCCTTCCATATTTTAAAATTATGCCCCATGTAAAACCTGAGAAACCTCTTTGGTGTTTCCTCTTTTCTGCATGCCGAGTTAATTTCATAATATTTTGCCTCCAGGCCATTATCTGTTTGTTATTACCGTTTATTTCTCAGTCATCAGATATTGTTTCCATAAATCCTTAACGCTTCTTCCTTTGTTGTTATACCAATAAACAGGTCCGCGATATGCCCCACTCGGAATATCATCTCCTTCAGTTTTTAAAATTTGAGCGACCAGCTTACTCATGCTATATGTTTCGCCATTCCATAAAAGCGCACCGTTTACCACGTTTGCAACATACCTCTTAGATAGTTTCCGCTTATATTTGAAAATAAGCTCTTGTCCTTCTTGAAGCATGGCAATGTCCACAAGCATTTGAAGGTTCACTGCCGGACTTTTCTGTGGACGGAAAACTTGTGTTCCATTTGCTATTGTTTTCAAAACTTGCTTTTTCTTAATGCCGAGCAGCCTTATCAGGGTGTCATTTGGACTTTGATCCTTCCAGATTGATTTTCTTTTTAGGTATTCAAAAACTTCATCATCCACGTCAATTTTTCTCATGGTATTTTGTTTCCTTTTCAGGTTTTATTTTCGTCATATTTTACATTTATTAATGCTAAAACGGCTGCCCAACCCCCCAAAGAAACCATGTCGCTCGGTGTAGTGTTTTCCGCCAACAATGCTTCAAATTCCCCGACTTTACCTCGAAAATCATCTACAATGCTTTCAATCTCTTTATATTTTTTAAGGTATTTTTTTAATTTCGCCTCTTGGGTTGAGAAAGCTTTTTTAATTGATTCTTCAACCCAATATAGCGAACTATCGTATAACATATTGAAAACAAAAGTGCTGAGTTCGTGAAGGCAATCATCACCGAATGAACCGTAACCATCAAGTTCAAGCGATACGTCTCTAAGTAATGTTTCGTCATCAATTGAAGTTTTTTTGATCAAAGAAAAGAGGATTTCAATGGACTTGTCCTCTGAAAACAGGCAGTATCGAGTAAAATTTATATGGCGGATCATATTTGAGGGGTATATTGATATCATGCCCTGATCGGTTTTAACTCTTTTTAAGGCACGGGGGATAAGGCCTTTCTGAATATAACTTTTTATGGTGTTTTCTTTTAGTTGCCAGCCTTTCTTATAAATCTCACCCATCATGTCTTTTTTGGACATTCCATTCTTTTCATACTTTTTTTCAAGTAAACACAGTTCTTTTTCGGTAAAAAATGGCTTTCCTTCTTTTTTAACCTCATTTTCATAAAATTCATATTTGGTAAAATCTAACAAATGCCGTCTAATTGGTGTGTTTGCGCCTGGTATATCTTTAAGTTTTAATTTGAGTTTTCTCATTTTTTCCTCCCACCATTGTATCGCAATCAAAACGATATATATTTTTATTATGAAATAAATTAAAACAGCCTTAGTATATTGTCAACATTTTTTTTAAAAAAATATATAAATTTTTTATTTTTAAAAGCTATTCTTGAAATTGTTGTTATTCATTCGCCCTCGTCTTTCCAATTAAAGAGTTAAGACTTAAAGTGTTTTTTAGAAAAATCAGGGACATGCAGCTGACAGAGCTTCGTGATTATGTGAAGTGTGCCGGCTGGAAAATACACAAAGAATTTATTGATCGTGGATATACCGGGTCCAACACAAAACGCCCCGCTTTTTCAGAAATGATGAGCCAGGCCAGGAAGCGCCGCTTTGATGTCTTGCTGGTTTGGAAGCTGGACCGGTTGAGCCGATCGCTCAGGGACCTGATCAATACCCTGGACGAATTAGGATCCCTTGGGGTTGATTTTATTAGCTACGACAATGAACTTAACACCTCTACCTCATCAGGCAGGCTGCTTTTCAATGTAATGGGGGGCCGTAGCAGAATTTGAGAAAGATATTATGCGGGAGCGGGTTAAAGCCGGACTTGATAACGCCAGATCCAAAGGCAAGCATTTAGGCAGACCCCGTGTCTCCCCTCTTTTAATTCCAAAAGTTAAAGAATTGAGAGGCCCAGGGCCTTTCTATCCGTAAAATAGAAAACACCTTAAAATCCAAAAATCTAAAGATTTCTTATGGGTCAATTAGAAATATATTGAAAAGACAAAGTTGAGATACGGAATGGATATGTCAGGTTTTCTGGAGGATGAAAAACTGAGGTAGTTCATGTATGGAATATCTAAGTAAGGCTCCCCTATTAATTGAATAAAGTATGAGTTTTCAAACTTATGGAGAGGGGATTACGCGAGCATGGATCTGGTCTCTATTGTAATTTTATAGATGTCCAAACGCAAGGTATTTCCAGAAAAGCAGAATTGAGTCGGTGCAGATCGATTGAGAGTATACAACCATCCGAATTTATTTATATTATATCAGATATAATCTGGCTATCTCAATAAATCTCGAACCGTATATTTTCCGGATCGTTGGAGGTTTTAGAACTGCAAAGAAACCCGCAATACACAGAGAAAGCGCAAAAAGAGTCGAATCATGGTCCCCACCATGGCTCGCTATTTTGGTCGATTTGGATTAGATAGTCACTACTTCTCGATAACCATTGTGCCGGCCAACTTATCGCCTAATCTTATCCCTTTTTCATCAGAGAAGATCTTAATTATTTCGATGATAATTAGGATTAAACCACCGATTCCGATCAGAATATCTATTATCCAGCCCAGAATTGGTATGAATAAGAAGAACATCATTATGGGACCAAGAGCGAACATCCAGTTTCTTTTCGCAGAAGCAGCATAATCGATCTTAGATGTTGGGTCTTCAATATTTACTACAGATAATTTCAGCAATTTCTTCCCAATACTTTTATACTCAAGCGCTTCGATAGGTAAAGCATCTCGGAAGAGCATATAAAGGGCGCCAATTATACCCCCAACAAAAGGTATAAACCCTACTATCATAGATGCGACAAAATCAATGACAACTGCTATTATCCGTTTAACTGGATCTGCTTTTGCTAGTGTGACATCATTGATCTTTGCTTCATTAGTTTTGGGCTTCTCCTCTTTTGCCTGGACTTCTTTTTCCTCGTTCATAAGACATCCTCCTTTATTAATAAACAATCTCTGCCAATTTATTCAAGAATTATGATAAATGAATAAGAACCCGCTCCTTTGGTAAACAACTATAGAAAAATTGCGCTTGTGGGTCAAGGATCAACTACCTGCACGATGTTGAGGTGTTTGACCTTAAAGTTCATCGACGGGGCTCAGAACACCAGCTAGTCCACGGTTAAGGGCATGGATATAGATCAACGTTATTTTGACATCATTAATGGCCAAGAAGTTCTTGGACTGTCCAGATATCGTACCCCCTTCTTCGAGAAATTGAGTGGCGAAGGAACGCTAAATCATATGAGAAATCGAATTCGATTCAGTAAATAGAGAACCGCTTCAGGTCAGTTGGAGTACGAGAATCAGAAATAGTTATTCATTTATACCCAAATTAATAAATTTTGCTCAATTATTTTCGCTCGACCGATCAAGTGTCAGGCTGCAAAACGGCGCACCGCGTCTTCGTTCCAATCCACCCCAGTGCCGATAGCGTCGTCAACGATCGCCATGCCTTTGTCAACGCGCAGTGGCTCCGCGAGAATGGGGTTCCACCAGTCCGCGTACTCCAGCCAATGCGCTGTCGGAGTGCAGCACAGGAGGCGCGCACTGATCTCTGGCCACAGGTGGTTAGATACGCGGAGACCCTTCGCGTGCGCGAGTGTCGCAGCCCTGAGCCAGCCGCTCACCCCTCCAATCTTCATCACGTCGGGCATGACGTAGTCAGATGCCTGCGCCTCAATGGCGTGCAGCATGTCCAACGTTCCCCACCAGTTCTCACCGCACTGGATTGGGGTTCGGGCCTCGCGCGCCACAAGCGCGTGACCGGCGTAATCGTGGGCAAGCGTCGGCTCCTCAACCCAAGTGAGGCCCATCTCATCGAGAATTCGTAGGCGCTCTACTGCCTCTGTCGGAGTGAGGCACTGATTGTAGTCCACCATGATGGCCATGTCGTCGCCAACGGCCTTACGAATGGCGCGCACAACGGCGACATCCTCTTGCACAGTCGGGTAGCCGATCTTGGCTTTGATTCCTGTGAACCCTCGCGTCGCCCAACCCTCCGCGACCTTTGCGGAACCTCGCACGCCGTCGTACCCGACGGCACCGTAGGCACGAACAGGCTTCTCCACCCCCCCGAGCAACCGCACGAGTGGCATGCTGTGAACGCGAGCCAGGGCATCCCACAATGCCATGTCTATCGCGGCGAGCGCTATTCCGACGAGTCCTTGCGGCCCAAGCAATCGGAATCGCTTGACAAGTTTTTGCTCGACTTCGGCTGGAGCCAGCACATCACCCTGCACCAGAGCCTCGAAATTCTGGATCAGTTCAGCCGTCGGCTTGAGCGCCGCCGGCGTGTAGGTAAACACGATGCTGTGCCCGCTGATGCCGGTGTCAGTGATCACGTCCGTCAAGACCAGGGGCGACTCGGTAATCACGCCGCTCGCGGTTTGATGTGGTTCCGCCATTGGAACGCGAACCGCTCGCACTCTGAAGCCTTGAATTGTAGGCGATGAATCTCTCGACATACCTTCCTCCTCTGATCAATTTGCCCAACATTAATATTAGATGGAAAATTTTCCACCCATTGAAATATTATGATAAAAAAGTGGAAACTACCTATCCAGCTAATTAAACTTGATCACCCTGCCATCATTCCGGCGCGGTGTCAAACTGAGATACATTGAAAATATGTTAAAAATCGCAAAAAATCCAGATACCGTAATCTGATATCACAGGTTTTGAGGGTCGGTCAATTCTGCATGTATGTATGGAATATTTGCACAAAATAGGGGCCTGAGATAGTTGGTTTTTTTTAGCAGGCTTCGCAGCTTTTTATAAGCGAGTACGATCACAATATGCTGTAATATTCCCTCCCTTATAAATATTAATCTAGGAGAGGGTGAAAAGGAGTAGGTCTGTTGATGTATGCCATTCCATGCCCCTAATTCACCTCAGCTCTTCTATCAACGCCTTTGCTTCCTGAAGATCTAGTGTATCAAACCCCTCGGTGAACCAGCCGTAAGTCTCCGCCAGCATCAAGCGGGCCTCTTCTGTTTTATCCTGGCTTTGCAGAAAACGGCTCAAGCTCATCACCGCCCGCAACTGCAACGATTTGGCGCTCTGCCGGCGCGCAATCTCTATAGCATAGTGAAAATTCGTCTCGATCTCTCCTTCGTTTCGCCTCAGTAATAGCTCTCCCTTCAGTCGATACAACTCCGGCTCCCAGAAGCGTTGTCCGGTTTTGTCCAACGCAGCCAGCACTTTGTCCAGTACATTTAACCCTTCTTCGACCTGCCCGGCTTTCCCATAGGCTTCGGCCAGTAGGCCGAGCATGTGTTCATCTTCTAACCCTGTCCCTCTAGGCCTTCGAGATGATAGCCCCTTGCGAATTTGCGTAAGTCCATATTCTGCCTGCTTCTGTTCGACCAGTGCCCAGCCCCTTATGACATTGCCTGTCGCCACGTCATAATCTGATCCTTGTTCTGTTGCCAGTGCGATTAAAGCTTCTGCCCGCACCTGAGCGGCCTGTACCTCTCGGCGAAAGCGATGAAGCCCGGCAAGACCTTCGAGAGCTGTCACCAGGCTGGGCGGATGAGAGAGCTTTTGTGCAAGGCTCAACGCGTCGTTAGCTTTATCGAGGGCTTGGTCTGGGAAGCCTAGCGACCACAGAGCAAAAGCGGCCGTGGTTCGAGCACACACCCCGAGGTCGTGTCCGCTATAAAGGGAGGCATCTGAGTGGTGCCGCTTTGGGGAATAAAGGGCAATCCCCTTCTCAGTGTGCGCTTGGGCAGCAGCCAACTCTCCAAAATTGAGCAGGGTGGTCCACTGTGCGTGATGACCCTGTAGGACAAGACCCGAATCTGACTGTTGTTGCGCCAGATTCAGAAGTTCGTCTGCCAACTCACGCGCTGTTTGAAACTCTGCTCGTGAGCGATAAAACCGCCACAGTCCCCATAGGGCAGGGAAGAGCTGGGATGGTTGCGGCTGCCCCATCTGCCTGCACAATTGTCTTGCGCGGGTATAAGCATCCCCCACTTCCGCAGCCCCCGGACCTTTGGTAACCTGCAGCGGGACACCGAGTGCGAGTTGCAAGGTGAGCTCCTGCCGAGTGCGCTCGGGAGTGTCCGGGAGCATTTTAACCAGCTTAATGGCCTTAGTGATGTGATCAACCGCTTCGATATTTGCCGATCGCCGGATGGCTATTTCCCCTGCCTTTTGCCAATAGGGAATGGCTTGCTCTATAATACCGGCCTCGGTAAAATGATGGCCGAGGAGTTCCGGGTGTATTTCTGTCTCCTCGGGGAAATGTTCCTCTAACACCTGGGCGATATCCCGATGGTATTTCTGACAAGTTTTTTTCAGTAACGACTGATAAACGCTTTCCTGGGTGAGTGCATGTTTAAAGACATAGATAGACTTTGGATATATCCCCCGTTCGTATAGAAGCTCCGAATCCTTTAAAGTCGACAGATAGGACAGCAATTCTTGATCAGAAAGATCCGTCACTCGCTTGATCAGATCGTAACCAAACTCCCTGCCAACGACTGATCCGGTCTGAAGAACGCCTTTCGCTTCCTCAGGCAGAGAGTCCACTCGGGCCATGATTACATCATGTATCGTTGAGGGTATAGTTACAGTCTCAATATCTTTTGCGATTCCATAAGCGTTGTCCCTTTTCTCAATGACCTGAAGATCCTTAAGGGACTTAATAAACTCCTCGATGAAAAAGGGCACACCTTCGGTCTTCTCAAGGATGAAGTCCTCAAGGTCTCCGTGGATTTCCACTGCATCCAAAAGGTGGCTAACCATAACAAGGCTTTCCCTGTTGGAAAGTCGGTTCAGGTTCACCTGACTGTGATAGGATCTTGCCCCCCAGGTGTGCATATACTCGGGCCTATAAGTGAAAATCAGAAATACCCTTGCCCCAGATATACTATCCAACAGATCCTTCAAATAATCCTCAGAACTCTTATCAATCCAGTGAAGATCCTCAATGGCTATGATCAAGGGCCGAATCTCGGAACCCCTAAAAGTGATTCGCTTTGCGGCGCCGGTGATTTGATCTTTTATTGCCTCAGGGCTCATTGGTATGTTGTCGATACCACTGTTTTTCACTGACAGTAGCTCTAATAGATATGGCAGGGTCGAGGGTTCATCGGCTTCTATTGCTTTTAAG
>Ga0255053_10002171_pt1 | contig 10533 bp, 10 predicted proteins | sample JV7_2_22_MG_FD_188635 | JGI IMG/M metagenome (GOLD analysis project Ga0255053, IMG submission 188635) | Seawater microbial communities from Jervis Inlet, British Columbia, Canada - JV7_2_22 | ecosystem: Environmental > Aquatic > Marine > Inlet | place: Canada: British Columbia | collected...
AATATGGTCGTACAGGCGATCGCGCGATAACACTTCGAACTCCTGACCACTTTCGAGAGAACGGAATGCCCGGTCACTCGTGTCTTCGGCCTGGTGCAGCCCGAGCACCAACCGGTCGGTAACGTACCCCGTTTCCGCCGCCGCCAAGATCGGCAACAGTGCCAGCAGCCCGATAACAAAACGCATAGTGGATCTCCCTTGCCCGCGGGGAGTGTACTACAGCAGCGTCGGAAGTCTTTACACTTATTGCTCGTGCAACCAGCGCAACAGCGCGAATTGTGCCTCCTCACCGGGACCGCGATGCACGTCGTCGTGATTGTGCAGCATGACGACTGTATAGCGCCGGCCGGACCTTGATTGCAGGTAGCCGGCGATCGCCGCAACATGATCGAGCGATCCGGTCTTGAGATGAGCCTGCCCGGTCAACTCCGCATCGTCAAACTTGCGCCGCAATGTTCCGTCCAGCCCTGAAAGCGCCATCGACGCCAGGTACTCCGGCATGTACGGCTGGCGCCAGGCGTATTCGAGCAACGCCGCAAACTCGCTCGCCGAGATGCGCGCCTCACGGGACAAGCCGGCGCCGTTGTCCAGCTCCAGGTGAGGAAATTCGATGCCCGTTTCCTGCAGCCAGTCGCCGACGACCCTGCGCCCGCCGCTTTCCGTACCGGGCGGCCCCAGGACTTCAGCCGACAAGGTGTACAGGATCTGTCGCGCCATGACATCGTTGCTGTTCTTGTTAACGCGCGAAATGATCTCCGCGAGCGGCAGGGAATCGAACGTGACAAGGGGCTCGGCCTCTTCCGGGGCCTTCGCGTTCATCCAGCCGCCCCTGAATTCGCCGCCCGATTCACGCCACACGGACATGAACATGCCGTAGCTGAATTCGTTGTGATTTAGTGCCGTGCGGTCCATTGCGTAGCTCTTGCAACCGTTTGGAAACCGGCCGCTGAAAATCATTTTGTCGATCGCTTCGTTCGCCGTAATCGTGATGCCGCGTTGATAGCCGCCGCAGTAACCACGGCCAAGGGCGAGCCGATTCTCGACGCGCAAGTTTTCCAGCGGCGGATCAACCCAGACTCTGACAGCGTTGCGCTCGTGGTCCGGCTCGAACCAGTACCGCACGACTTTGAAATTCATCAGCAACGCGTTGGGCACCACGTTATAGGCACGCAGCGGTTGGCGGTCGAACTCGGCAGGATCGGACTCACCGACTTCGAAATAACTGTCATCGAGGAGCAGATTGCCGTCGATTGAGTGCACTCCGGCCTGCCGCACGAGGCGCAACATCTGCCACACGCGCTCGGTGACCAGGAAAGGATCCCCGTGACCTTTGATCAACAGATCACCATTGAGCTTGCCGGCGTCGAGTTCACCGAGCGCATGTACTTCGGTGGTCCATCGGTAGGTCGGGCCGAGGACATCCAGCGCGACCAGCGTTGTAAGCAACTTCATGGTCGATGCCGGGTTACGTGGCTCCCCATCATTCCAGCGCAACACGGTCTCGCCGCTGTCTATATCCCGCACATGAATACTGAGAGAGTCGTGTGGAACCTTGCGAATATCGAGAATACGCTGCACCGGCGCAGGCAGCTGTTCCTCGGCCGCAATTGCGATTACGCCCGGCGTCAAACCAATAATCAGCAGCAGGCTGCCAAACATCCTGATCGTCATGTCACCCCGGTTTTACGGTTCCGTTTGCCCTCGCAGCGCACGCGTTGCCGCACGGTGCACGATCCAGACAATAGCGGCGATGGCGACTACAGCGATCGCCGCTATCCAGAAAGCGCCACTCGTGGGTCGCACTTCGCCGGCCAGAATCTGTCCGAAGTCGTCCGCGAGAGTGCCAAGATATACGTACAGCAGTACGGCTGGCAACATCCCCAGCGCGGTTGCCGCGACATAGGTCGTCGCGCGGACACGCGTCAGCCCGAAAGCGTAGTTGAGAAGATTGAACGGCAACACGATCGCAAAACGCGTCAGGAAGATGATGTAGAACGACTGTGCGTCGACGGCTTCATCGAGCGCCTGCAGTTTCAGATTGTCCCCCATGCGCTTCTCGACCCACGACCGTCCGAGCGCGCGGCCGGCGAGGAACGCGCCAAACGCGCCGACGGTGATGCCGAAGAGTGCGTAAGGCAAGCCCGGAAACAGCCCGAATAGCAGCCCGGCGATCATCATCGATATCCAGCCGGGAAACAGCGCAATGGTGGCAATGATCACGATCATCACGTAGGCGACCGGTACGGCAACCGGATACGCATCGTTCAGTTGCGTCAGGCTCTCCAGCCACTCCGTGACCGGAAGACTTCGGAACATGATCGCAACAGCGATCAGTCCGATGAGGACGAGAACCCGGTTGATTGCTGCACGGCTCATCAGCGTCTGCGCCGGGCTGGTTTGCGAATTCCCAGCGTACGAATTCGATCTGCGAGAGTGGTTGGCTTGATGCCCAGTAACTCGGCCGCGCCGTCCGGCCCGGAGACGCGCCAGTCTGTCTGCTTCAATGCGGCGATAAGGTTGTTCTTCTGGAATTCGCGCATCTCTTTTTCGGTCATGAACGTGACATCGGCAGGAGAATCGACCGCGGGTAACGGGTCCGCCGACGCTTCCGCAGGCATCGAAGCTTCCAGACGCAGTACGTTACCGGGTGAGAGAATGACCGCCCTTTCGATCACGTTCTTGAGCTCCCGAACATTGCCGGGCCAGTCGTAACGGCGCAGCTTGTTGGCCTGGCCGCGTGTCAGCGTCATCGGCTCGCGACCGAAATCCTTGCACGTCTCCTCCAGGAAATCCTGCGCGAGCTGGATCACGTCGTCGCCACGGTCCCGGAGCGGCGGTACTTCGACCGGGAACACGCTCAGGCGATAGAACAGGTCCTCCCGAAACTTCCCGTCGACGATCTCTCGTTCCAGGTCGCGGTTCGTCGCGGCGATGACCCGAACGTCGACCGATCGGGTGACGTCGTCGCCGACACGTTCGAATTCACTTTCCTGCAGGACACGCAGCAGTTTGCCCTGTAATTCCGTGGGTAACTCGCCGACTTCGTCGAGAAAGATCGTGCCGCCATCCGCCAGCTGAAATCGCCCGACACGATCGCGATGCGCACCGGTAAACGCTCCTTTGACATGCCCGAAGAACTCGCTCTCGAAAAGCTCCTTCGGTATGGATGCGCAGTTCACTTTGACGAGCGGTCCTTCCGCTCTCGGGCTACGACCGTGAATCGCGTGCGCGACGAGTTCCTTGCCAACGCCGGATTCGCCCATCAACAGGACATTGACGGGCGTGTCCGCAACGGCTTCGACGCGTTTCAGCATCTCCCGCAGCGCCGGGCTCGTACCGGCAATGCGGCCGAGATTCATTGCGACATTGACCTCTTCGCGCAGGTAGTCGCGCTCGAGTTCAAGTTCCTCCCGAAGGCGCGCATTTTCGGCAAGCGTTTGGCGCAGCTGGCTCTCCGCTCGCTTGCGCTCGGTGACATCCTTCGACGCCACGAGCATGCGATCGACGTTGCCGGATGCGTCGCGGTGCGACATTGCCGACATCACGATGTCGAGCACCTGCCCATCCTTGGTCAGCATCTGTCGATCAACGTTATTGAACTCCCCCCGATTGACGGCGTCCTGCAACTTGATTCCCGCGAACTTCTTGCGATCGGCCTCGCTATAGAAGTCGGTCACCGGGCGCCCGAGTACTTCCTCACGCGTGTAGCCGAGTTTTTGCAGCCAATGATCGGTAACCGTCTGGATTTGCCCGTCGGCGTCCAGCGTATGCAGGATCGCCGGCGTCGAGCGGTACAGATCCCGGTACTTGAAGCTCGCGCGGGCCTGGTCGGTAACCTCTGAATACATGGCGATGGTCTGCAGAAACCGGCCTTCGGGGTCGTACTCGATGATCGCGTCGACGACGCAGTCAACAACCTCACCGGAACGCGTAACGAAGCTCACCGGCTTGTTTTCGAGTTTCCCGGTCCTGCGCAGTGCGGGGCGGAATTCCTCTTTGATGCGTTGCAAGGACTCCGGTGTAACGTAGTCATCCGGCAGGCGGCCGATCAGATGTTCTCTCGAATAGCCGAGACGCTCGACGAACGCGTCGTTGACATCGAGATATCTGCCGTCCTCACCGATCGCGATTGCCATCGCGGGCGCCTTGCGAAACAGCCATTGGTAATCATCGACTTGGATCATCGCGCCAGTTTATACGAAATTTCGTAATAATGGTTACGGTATTTCGTTATTTACGATTTTTCGTAATTAGTGCTTTCATGATAAGCCATTGTATATGAAGGTATTTCAAGGTTGGCACGACTTGTGCAGTGATATGCACTTAGTGGTTATTAACGAATGCATTGCGGCGTCAGGGTGACGCCGGCAACCTCACAAGGAGTTAAAGACATGAAAGACTACGTCGAAAACGGGCTGGCGCTGGCGGGCATGCTCGTCGTGCTGGCCGGTGTCATGTTTGCCGCAGCCGCGGCATTGACCTGATACCAGGCACGTTGGCCTGATATCAGGCACGTTTCGATGTGCGCAGGTCCGACCTTGATATTGGCTGGGCTGGCCGCACATTGATTGCGAACACCGGGGGCGCAAAAGCGCAACTCTAAAACCCCCTGAGGTGGTTCGCACGGCCGGGTCTCTCTCCCCCGATTGCCAGGCCAACGAATCACCTCGCAACAAGCCGGCAGGATTGCCGGCTTGAAAACGGACCGGGAAGGTCCGGCGGCAACCCCCCCTGCCGCTAAAACCTGGGCGCCGGGGTCCGTTCCGTGTCGGATCGGCCCGCTGAATCGTTCATCGAATGCAGCACTCCGGCGCCTTCTTTTTTGGCCGAATTGGCTATCAGCGATGCACGCGATCGCGATGACTTTCCGCGCGGCCGGCATGATTCCTGGCACCGTGATTACTGATACTTTCGCGCACCTTGCGCAGCCAGATACGCGCCCAGGCGAACTCGAGACCGAGGATGGCGAGGCCGATGGGAATGACGATCAGCCCGGGCCCCGGCGTTACGAGCATGACGATACCCAGCACCAGGATTGTGGAGCCAACAGCAAGCACCGCAATACGGCGTGCCGTCTTGTAGGTGAGATGCGCGACCTTGTTAATCATGGATTTTCCGGATGTCGTGCCATATGTCGGACAATTTGCACGAGATTACCACTAATCGATTGCCTATAATCCGACCGTCCCGGCACGGCGATTACTGCATGCTGACCCAAATTATATTGCTGCCTGTTTACTACTTCATCGTTGCCGACGTCGATCGACTGTTCGTGCACACCGAACCCGCGGTCGCCTCGATCACCCCGCATCCCGGAAGTCGCAAACTAATCCGCCTTCCCGAACTCGAGTTTCCCCTGCGAATCAGCGCGCAATGTGCTGCGGGCCGTACGCCTGAATCCATCTCGATCAGTGTCGCCGACACCCACAGGACTTTCAGCGGGGAAATTCTTCCGGTTTCCGCAACACTCGATACGTCTGTGCGAATTCCTCCGCGTCAGATTGCGCCGATAGCCATTCGGGACTTCTGTATCACCGCAAGCGAATCTCGACCTTCCCTGCTGGTGACTACCGCATTGACGGCGCAGATCTCGGTGCGCTGCGTGAAAGACGATGAGCGCAGCATTGCATTCCGGGCGGAAGCGCTGGATGTCGTGCTCAACTGTGAGACCAGCGGCGCAACAGCGCCGGACATGGCCGCGATCAGGACTCCCCGGCGGCCAGATTCAGCTGCAGAAAACTGAGCGTCCTCTGCCAGGCGTCTTCGGCAAATTCCGGTTCGTAATTGTTGCCGGTCGGATTCGCGAATGCGTGCCCGGCGCCCGGATAAACATGAATTTCATGGCTCATTCGCAGCCGCTTGAGTGACTGCTCAAAACCTTTGACAGACTCGATGCTGATGCTGCGATCCGCATCACCGAAAAACGCGAGGATCGGTGCATTGATTGGGCGCAGTTTCTCCTCGTCGTCAATCACCTGGCCGTAATAGATCACCGCGGCATCGAGTTCTTTGGGAAACAGCATGGCCGTATTGAGCGACCAGCCTCCACCGAAGCACCAACCGAGCGACGCAACGCGCGGTGCCCCGGCGACGTCGTTGACGAACGCATAAGCCTGTTCGATATTTGCGGTCGCGGATTGCGGATTCTCGACGACACGCAGCATCATTTGCCTGGCGGCCTCCGGGTTGCTCGCGATCTCGGCGCCGAACAAGTCAACGGCCAGCACGATATAGCCTTCACCGGCCAACCGTTCTGCCATCGCGCGAATGTTGTCGTTCAGTCCCCACCATTCGTGAATCATTATGATCGCAGGCAAGGGCTCGACCATGTCCGACGGGTACGCGAAGTGTCCGTAGACGATTTCGTTGTCCACTTCGGCATAGGCCATGCGCTCTCCTGTGACATCACGCGCCGGTTCGATTAACGCGGCCGCGCTCGGCTCCGCGACGTCCTGCGCGTGCTCCTTTGCCATCGCCTCGACATTGGCCCGGGCAGCCGCCTGGTCCTGAACTTCTGGTCCGGGATCCGCCTTGTCACAAGCGGCGAGGAAAAGGCTCATAGCGATCAGTGCCGCGCCACGCGCCGGAGTGCAATCGATCATAGAATGGTCCTGCGGATTTTCGCCAAGTGTAATCGAAAATGTGCGTCGGTCGAAGGATTCGCTGTACGTATCCTTGAACGATTACACTTTCGACCATCTGACCAAAAGTTGTGGGGGGCGATCCGTGACACTGCTTCAGGAATCGATCATCTATTTGCTGGCCGCAATTATCAGCGTGCCCATCAGCAAGCGCCTGGGTTTCGGGTCCGTGCTTGGCTACCTGGCCGCAGGCATCATCATCGGCCCATTTGGGTTCGCGTTCATCCACGAATCGCAACACATTCTGCATTTTGCCGAACTCGGGGTCGTCTTACTGCTGTTTATCATCGGTCTCGAACTCAAGCCGTCCCGCCTCTGGGTCATGCGCAAAATGGTCTTCGGCCTTGGTACGGCGCAGGTGCTGATCAGCGCACTCGTCTTGGGCTTGCTTGCCTGGCTCTACGGCCTGGGCGCAACGACGTCGGCTGTCATCGGGCTCATACTCGCACTGTCCTCGACGGCATTCGTATTGCAGATGCTCGCGGAGAAAAAGCAGCTGACCTCGCACTACGGGCGCGCAGCGTTTTCGATCCTGTTGTTGCAGGATCTCGCCGTCATCCCGTTGCTCGCGATTCTGCCGTTACTTGGCGTCAAAGCAGTGACGGCCGGTGGATTCGACCTGACAGGAGCCGGCATCGGCGTCGCAACCATAGCGGCGTTGATCATAGGCGGCCGCTTCCTCCTGAAGCCGACGCTCCACATGGTTGCCGCCGCCGGAATTCCGGAATTGTTCACCGCGACGGCCTTGCTGGTCGTCATCGGTGCGGCCTTACTCATGGAAGTTGCCGGCATGTCGATGGTCCTCGGCGCATTCCTGGCCGGCATGTTGCTCGCCGACTCAGAGTACCGGCATCAGCTCGAAGCCGATATCGCACCATTCAAAGGCCTTCTCCTGGGCCTCTTCTTCATCGCCGTCGGGATGTCGGTGAATATCAACCTGCTGCTCGAGGTGCCCGCAAAGATCCTGTTGTTCGTCACAGCGCTGATGCTGGCAAAGGCACTAGTACTGATTCCGCTCGCGCGACTATTCGGTATGTGCGACTGGCGCAATGCGTTGAGCCTTGCGGCCGTCATGTCGCAGGGAGGCGAGTTCGCGTTCGTACTATTTGCCGTAGCGACGCGCGAACGATTGATACCAGCTGCGCTGATCGACGATTTGATCCTCGCCGTCGCCGTATCGATGCTGCTGACACCCTTCGTTTACTTGCTGAATGAGCGCTTCGGCAAGACGCTCGAAAAGCCTGTCGAACCGGACTTCGACGAGCCGCCTGATGACCGACATGAAGTCATTATCGCCGGCTTCGGCCGTGTCGGGCAGATCGTCGGGCGCCTGCTGACGAGCATTGACAAGCCGTTTACGGCACTCGAAATCGACTCGTCGCAGGTCCACATTGTTCGCCGCTACGGCAACAGCGTGCATTTTGGCGATGCCTCGCGTTCGGAGGTACTGCGCGCCGCGGGCGCAGGGCACGCCAAGGTGCTCGTGCTGGCGACAGCCGCGATGGGGACGTCGCTGCATATCGCTGAAACCGCGAAACGTCAGTTTCCCAACCTGACGATTGTCGCAAGGGCCCATAACCGACGCCATGCACACAAACTCATGGATGCCGGTGTCGATCACATTATTCGCGACACGCTTCTATCAAGCATTGCGATGGGTGAGAGAGTGCTCGAGAGACTGGGCCTCGACGACAACGACGTTCATCATGTTTCCGATATGTTCAGGGAGCGTGACGAAAAACTGCTACTCGAGCAACACGCGATACAGAATTCCGAGGAAAAGCTGATCCAGTCAGCCAAAGACTCCGCCAGGGAGCTTGAATCCATCCTGGAGCAGGACCGCCGGCGCAAGCAGTAGCTCAGTCTTCCCAATCGTCGTCCTCATCCCATTCGCGAAGCTTACTTTTGTCCACCTGGCGCCATTGCTGATCGCTTTTTTTCATGTACTCGAACACCTTCGCGATCGTGTAAATCACGACGAGCGCAATGAAAATCAGAATCGGCCAGAGACCTTCAGGCATCACGTACAAACTGCATGGAATAGAGAAAAGAGCTTAACATCGGTGACATGAGCTCGACACGAACATCAGCTACCAGGCGCACGATCGCCTTCATTCGTGAGTCGCTGCGCGACAACGAAGTCGACTACACGCAAGGACGTGTAAGCGTTGCGCTCGGCCTGCTCGCAATTCCGATGATGCTCGAGATGTCGATGGAAGCGATTTTCGCAGTCGTCGACATCGCCTTCGTCTCCCGTCTTGGCACCGATGCCGTTGCGGCCGTCGGCATTACCGAGGCCCTGATCACAATCCTGTATGCCGTCGCCATCGGCCTCGGCATGGGCGTGACCGCCATGGTGTCGCGTCGCATCGGCGCAAAAGACCAGGATGCGGCGGCCCGTGTGACCGGTCAGTCGATCTGGTTCGGCGCGCTGCTGTCGATCGTCATCGGCGTACTCGGAGTCATTTTCGCTGAGGACATGCTGCGAATGATGGGTGCATCAGAGAGCGTCGTGGATCAAGGCAAGGGATTCACTGCCGTGTTGCTCGGTGGTTCGGCCAGTATTCTGTACCTCTTCTTGCTCAATGCCGCGTTCCGCGGCGCTGGCGACGCGGCAGTCGCATTACGTTCATTGTGGCTTGCAAACGGTATCAACATCGTCCTCGATCCCTGCCTGATTTTCGGGCTCGGACCGTTTCCGGAGATGGGCGTGACCGGAGCGGCTGTGGCGACGACGATCGGTCGTGGCGTCGGCGTCGTCTACCAGCTGTATTACCTCATCGGCGGCCGCGGGCGGCTTGAATTTCACATGCGCCACCTGCGATTCGAATTCGCACTGATGCGCCGTATGATCATCATCTCGGTTGGTGGTATCGGCCAGTTCCTGATCGCGACGTCGAGCTGGATCGTCATCATGCGCATTGTTGCGATCTACGGCAGCGGGGCGATCGCCGCGTATACGATCGCTTTGCGCATCATCGAGTTCGTATTCCTGCCGGCCTGGGGTCTCGGCAACGCCGCGGCAACGCTGGTCGGGCAGAATCTTGGCGCCGGGAAACCGGACCGCGCCGAGGAATCTGCCTGGCAAGCTGCGAAATACAATGCGATTTTCATGACGGGACTCGGCTTCCTTTCCGTGCTTGCTGCACCCTGGATTGCAGCGCTGCTCTCGAGCGATCCCGATGTATTGCGTTACGGCACGAGTTGCATCCGCATCCTGGGCATTGGATATCCAATGTACGCGGTCGGCATGATAATGGTTCAGGCACTGAACGGGGCGGGCGATACGGCGACGCCATCGATACTCAACTTTGTGTGTTTCTGGCTGACGCAGATCCCGCTCGCCTGGTGGCTCGCGGAGCCTCTCAGCTGGGGACCGAACGGCGTCTTCTGGTCGATCGTCATCTCGGAGTCGCTGTTGACCGTGTTGTCGGTGATGGTGTTCAGGCGCGGCAACTGGAAACAACAGATCGCCTGACAGCCCTGGCTCAAGTCCAGTAGACTGCGCGCAATATTTTCAGGAGCTAACCATGGATGACCTTTCCCGCCTTGCCAATATGGCGGAAATCATCGGCGCTGCCGTCGTTATCGGCGGTATTTTCTTCGCGGTTATTCAGATGCGGCAGCTGCGCCAGCAACGCCGTGAACTGGCCGCAATCGAGCTGTTTCGCTTTTTCGGCAGGCCACAATTCTCGCACGCCTACCGGGAAGTACTACGCATGCCTGACGGCCTGGACGTCGATGCGATGCGCACATACTCCGAGACAGCCGAAAACTGCGCGATGACTATCAGCACGACCATGGAGAGCATTGGCGTCATGATGTATCAGCGCATCGTGCCATCGGTCCTGGTTAAGAACCTGATGGGCAGAAGTGCGGTCCTGCTATGGCG
>Ga0255053_10002172_pt1 | contig 10532 bp, 12 predicted proteins | sample JV7_2_22_MG_FD_188635 | JGI IMG/M metagenome (GOLD analysis project Ga0255053, IMG submission 188635) | Seawater microbial communities from Jervis Inlet, British Columbia, Canada - JV7_2_22 | ecosystem: Environmental > Aquatic > Marine > Inlet | place: Canada: British Columbia | collected...
TTTCGACAACGACGACTTTGCCGCACAGATTGGGAAGCTGCTGCGGCGGCGTTCGGAAGAGGGGCTCGAGATCCGGATTTTGCTGGATGGGCTCGGAACAATTACTGCGACAGGCGCGAACGATGAGAGCCAGCCGGACGACTACGAAGCGCCGGTGTCAGTTCGAGAATTTCTCGAGAGTGACTCCGACATCAACGTCAGGCAGTCAAAGAATCCCTGGCTCGTTGCCGGCGATCACGTCAAGACGACGATCATCGACGGCGAAGTGGCATTCGCCGGCGGCATGAACATCGGCCGAGAATATCGCTATGTCTGGCACGACCTCATGATGGAACTACGTGGGCCGGTCGTCGGCGTCCTCAGCGATGAATTCGATCGCGCTTGGGCGCATGCCGGGCTGTTCGGCGATGCCGGCTACCTGATTTCGCGCCTGCAACCGAATAGAGAGACTGCCGATTCGAACGGGTATCCGATGCGGGTCCTGCACACACGCCCGGGCAATGCGGAGATCTTCCGTGCACAACGGGCGGCCGTCCGCAACGCGCAAGATCACATCTTTATTCAGAATGCGTATCTCACCGACGACGCGATGCTCTACGAACTCGCGAAGGCGCGGCGCCGCGGCGTCGACGTACGCGTAATCATGCCGCTTGTCGGTAATCACGGACCGATCAACCAGAGCAATGTGCTCGCGGCCAACGCCATGCTTGAGCACGGTATTCGGGTCTTTGTGTATCCGGGTATGTCGCACGTCAAGGCCGCAGTCTTTGACGGCTGGGCCTGCCTTGGATCGGCAAACTGGGACAAGCTCAGCTTCAGGACGAACAAGGAATTGAATATTGCGACATCACATCCCGAGTACGTGCAAAACCTGGTTGATCGGGTCTTCGCTCCTGACTTCGAGAAAGCGGTCGAATTGACCGATCCGTTTCCAGAGCGCTGGTCGGATCATCTACTGGAGATCGTAGCGGATTTCTTGCTGTAGTCCGTTGCGAAGACGCGCGTTGAACGACTCGCGATCGCTTTCAGTCCCTCGACGAACAGCCACAGGAAAATCAAAGGCAGGATGATCGTCTGCAGTACGAAGATGGCGATCAGGTTGACGATGTGTTCACTGGCCCTGGCGGCGCTGTCGCTGAGTTGTGAGAGACGTTCACGGACCTGCATCGACTCGAGCGAATTATCGATCAACTCGCCGAGACGATCCATCAGTGACTGATCTGTGGCCGACACGGCCTGTGTTTCCTCGTTGAGTTCCTCGATATCTGATGTGGTTGTCTGGAGAATCGCGGTCGCCGCTTGTTGTTCGGGAACGAGAAAGGCATCCGATATCAGAGTGGTTCCCACGACCAGTATCGGCACTGCGAAGCGCACAAACAGGATTATGAGCAGCACGCGCAGCGCCGGCGCCGCGTAATCGGCAGCGGCGGATCCGGGTGCCCAGATAGTTACGAGAAATGCCGCTGCGGCGCCGACGAGGAACGCGGACACCCCCCACCAGCCCGTGATGTTCAGCAAGAGTGCCTGCAGTCCCAGGGAGCTCGCGGCGATGAGCATGACGGCCGAGAAGCGTTCGATCAGGTCGTTGATCGGATCGAGGACTTCGCCGACCGACAGTACGACACCGACGCCACCCGGTTCGAGAGCAACTTCGGTGCCTTGCGCGGCCGAGATGACGCCATTCAGGGTCCTGGCGACGGCAAAGGTGACCAGCGCATTCTTCAGGGCATTCTCTGCCTGCGCCTCGGATGCCCGATCGATGTGTCCTGTCAATGCGCCGGCTACCGCGACGACGATCAACAAGGTCCAGAAGATTCGCTTCTTCAACATTCGCAGCTTAACCATACAGGGCGACGACACGCGGATTATACGGCCCGATCGGGCGCCTGCGGCATGCGTCACACACAAAACCTCGATTGGTTAACAAAACCGGCAATAAATCGGCCTTTCGCTGGTTTTTGGGGCTGGTGGCTGCCAAAAAGAACTCGTGCAAACGTGGAGTTCACGCATGGCCACGACCACGAAAGACAATGTCGATTACCGACTACTGAACCGGCTCAACAAGCTGGTGATCTGCAGTCGCTGCCTGCGCGCCGGGCGCGTGACGCCGATCCCGCAGCTATTCTCGTCGAAACAACGGCCGCGTAATATCTGCCAGAGTTGCCGGGCGGAGACCGGTCGGGATACGGCCGCAGACAAGTGCGGACATCGACGCCAACTCGCGACGGTTCTGAAACTGCGCCGCTAGTCCTGCCAACGGGTGCATGCGCTTTCGACCGGTGCCACAATACCGGGATCCGAAGCGCGGTATACCCAGAATGGCAAAGCTCTATTTCTATTATTCCTCGATGAACGCCGGCAAATCGACGGCCTTACTGCAATCCAGCTACAACTACCGCGAGCGCGGCATGAACACGGTCGTAATGGCGCCACAACTGGACAACCGGTATGGCGTCGGCAAGGTCACGTCACGGATTGGCCTCGAATCGGAGGCGACAACGTTTACGCCGGATGACGATCTGCTCGAGATCGTCAAGGCGTTGGTGGCTAGGGAACCGATGCATTGCGTCCTGATCGACGAGGCGCAATTCCTCACGAAAGACCAGGTGTTTCAGCTCGGTGAGGTGACCGACACGCTGAATATTCCGGTACTCGCCTACGGTCTGCGTACCGATTTTCAGGGCGAGCCCTTCGAGGGCAGCAAGTACCTGCTCGCGTGGTCAGACAATCTCCGGGAACTGAAAGCGATCTGCGACTGCGGCACCAAGGCGACTATGGTGGTTCGGATGGACGAGAGTGGCAAAGCAGTTCGTGAGGGATCGCAGGTCGAGATCGGTGGCAACGATCGCTATGTCTCAATGTGCCGCAGGCACTTCAAGAAACACTACTTCGGCTAAAGGCCCTATTGATTGCTGTACGTAGGCAGGTCTTCGGTTGCCGCCGGCAGGATCGCGGTATTCTCCTGTGCGAGCAGCTTGCGCATGTCGTCGAGCGTTTTCATGATCGCGGTATCCGCGAATTCCGAGCCGTCGAGCGTGCCACGCGTGGTCGCATGCGGGTCACTGAACTTGATGCGATGGTGACCGATCGTGATCACGTCATCGTGAATCAGCACGTGATTGGATACGCGTTTGGAGTTGACGAAGGTTCCATTGCTGCTGTTCAGATCCATCATAAAGGTCGAGCTGCCGTGCCGTACGAGTAGCAGGTGGTGCCGGCTGACAAATTTGCTGGAAATAGCGATATCGTTGTGTTCCGACCTGCCGATGAGGAGGCGCGGCTTGTCGAAAGACAGTTCCTGCAACGTCTTGCCATCCTTCGACACGAACATTTGCGGTGGCTGCGGCACCTCGCCGACAGCTTCGTCCAGGTCGGCAATCGAGCCTTCGTCCCAGGTTGCCCTGGGAACCGCTGGCCGTTCGACCGAGGACACCGTAACCGGCAGTGATTCGGCTTTTGCCAGGGCGAGCAGGGCGATTCGATCGAGGACGCCCGGCCAGCCGCCCGAAGCGTCCCAGAGTTCGACGCAGACGGCGTTCGGGAACACGTACTCGGGCACGTCGCTGCCAGCAGCGCGCAGCTTTTCTCGCAAGTACTCTTTGGCTTCGTCGCAGGTCATCGGAAGCATGTGGATGTCGGCGGAGACGCGTTTGGACACGGCGGTCATAGCTGGCGCGTCGATGATGAAGTCCAGCGACCGGTCACTGACTAACACCATTTTCAGCGCACTCGTTTGCCGGTGCTTCAGTCTTGCCAGTTCGCAAAGCGCGCGGAGAGCGCTCGGATTCAGGCGATGCGAATTCTCGATGATGAGTACGGGCGGTTCGTACGACACGGTCTGCTGTAGTGCAAACACACGCAACATTGCGAGCAATTCGTTGGTGGTGTTGAACTCGACCTCGTAGCCAAACTGGCGCAACGCGCCCTCCAGCAGGCCGGCCGTATTGAGCCCCGTACCATCGACGACGGCCAGGGCGTGATCTTCGTCTAGATTTTCGGCAAAATGCCGAACGATTGTGGATTTGCCGGATAAGGGCGGGCCCTGTAACAAGGCCAGACCGGTTGGATTTTCGCAGGCTCCGCAAATGGCATCGTAGGCATCCGAATGCGAGGCGTACGATACTATCGACACGGGCTTGCCGTGTGTGCGGAAAGGTTGTTCGGTCAGACCAGCCGCGGCCAAATCCATTCGCTTGAAATCGCTCCGTTTATTGTCGCGTTTGACGCTATTGTTTGGAACCGGTCATCTTTTTGTGTACAAATCGGACCGGGTCCGTCAGTCTACGGGCCCGCGGAAGGCCGTGCAATCCGGAAACGGTGATTTCTTTGCCCATCATACGGACGCGGGCAGGACCTAGAAACTTGTTTAAATACAGATTGTAATACTCTGAATTAAAATGATTTTTTATTTGAGAAAAAAAGCGTCTGCGATCGGCGACTGGATCTAAAGCTTTGACCGCACAGTTATCTGCAAACGGCCTCATGCTGTTCCGCGGCGATCGCTGCCTGTTCCGCGACGTCAATTTTGCGCTGGAATCGGGCGAACTCCTGATCCTCGAGGGTGCAAACGGCAGCGGTAAGACCAGTTTGATGAAGGCTATCGTCGGCATGCTCGAGTTCGAGAGCGGTGTTCTGGAGTGGAATGGCAAACCGGTTGGCGAGCAGCGGCAGGAGTTTCACGGTTCACTGGTCTGGCTGGCGCACCGCGTGGGTCTCAAGGCCGATCTGACACTGGTCGAGAACCTGAATTTCGAAGCCGCGCTGCGTCCGCAGGCGAGCGACGACATGGAGCCCGTGCTCGAGCGGCTGGGCATCAGTCGCCTCAAGCCTTTGCCGCTACGGTCCTTGTCCGCCGGGCAACAGCGTCGGGTGGCGCTGGCGCGAATTCTGCTGTCTGACGTACCGCTGTGGCTCATGGACGAACCATTTACCAATCTGGACCGCGAGGGACGTGCCCTGGTACTGCGGCTCGTGAAAGAACACCTCGGTAGCGGTGGAATGTGCGTAATGGCAGCGCACCAGGACATCGAGATCGATGCGCCGACGAAGAGGGTCGTGCTGCAATGAACGACCGGGAACACAAAATGCCGGGCATGTTCGCCGGCCTGATCGCCGTAGCGCGCCGCGACCTGCTGCTGGCCTGGAAGCGGCCGGGCGACGTCCTCAATCCATTGTTCTTTTTTGCGATGGTCTGCACGCTGTTTCCGCTGGCCGTCGGACCGAGCGCCGAGCAACTTACGTTCAGCGGTCCTGGCGTGCTTTGGGTCGCAGCCTTACTCGCCGTGCTGATTTCTCTGCACAGCCTGTTTCTGTCCGATTACGATGACGGCAGTCTCGATCAATTTCTCGTCAGCCCGCAGCCATTGCCGTTGCTCGGCCTCGGCAAGACGATTGCACACTGGCTGACGAGCGGGTTGCCGCTGGTACTGGTTTCTCCCATCGTGGCTATCACGTATCGTATGCCCGGTAGCGTTGTTTTAGTGTTGATGTTGACGCTGGCGCTCGGCACGATCAGCCTGAGTTTGCTGGGTGCGATCGGCGCAGCGTTGACGGTAGGTCTGCATCGCGGCACCGCGTTGCTGAGTTTGCTGATCCTGCCTTTGTCGATGCCGGTTCTAATAATTGGTGCAAATACCGTGTCGCTCGCGGCCGGTAATGAGACATATTCAGCCGGAGTCTGGGCTCTGGCCGCCTATGCGGTCGGTGCTTTGAGCCTGGCGCCTTATGCGACAGCAGCCGCATTACGAATTAGTAACGAGTAGAATCCCCGCCCATGTGGAAATGGTTTCACCAGTTGGCCTCACCGCCATACTTCTATCGAATTGCCCCCGTTTTCAGCGCCTGGCTGATGGTACCCGGGCTGGCGCTCATCGCGTATGGCAGTTATGCGGGGCTGTTTCTCGCGCCGGTTGACTATCAGCAGGGCGACGCGTTCCGCATTATTTACGTGCATGTGCCGTCGGCGTACCTGTCGATGCTGTCATACATGATCATGGCGGTCGCCGGAGGTATCGGCCTTATCTGGCGTATCAAGCTGGCACACGCGGTCGCCGCGTCTGCGGCGCCGCTCGGGGCGTCATTTACGTTCCTGGCGCTCGTTACCGGCTCAATCTGGGGGCGCCCGATGTGGGGCACCTGGTGGGAGTGGGCGGACCCGCGGATGATGTCGGAGCTGATCCTGCTGTTTTTCTATTTTGGCTATATGGCGCTGCGCTCGGCCATCGATGACACGGGCAAGGCGGACAAGGCGAGCGCAGTACTGGCGCTGGTCGGCGTGATCAACGTCATCATCGTCCACTACTCCGTGACATGGTGGAGTTCGCTGCACCAGGGCCAGACGATGATGGCCGAAGGCGGACCGGCCATGGATCCCGGCATGTTGTATCCGTTGCTCGCGATGATCTTCGGATTCAATCTGATATTTGGCTCTCTGCTGCTGCGGCGCACGCGCACCGAGGTGCTGTTCCGGGAACGCCGCACGCGGTGGGTAAAGGAAATGATTCTGTCTCCTGAGGGTCAAAGCTGATGGAATTACTGGCAATGGGTAAATACGGGGCATACGTCTGGACTGCTTTTGGCCTGACGTTCGTCATGGTCCTGATCAATGAATGGCGCGTTCGTGCGCGGCAGGCAACGGTCTACCGGGACATCGAAGTGCGTATCAAGGCGCTGGAGGAAAACGAATGAAACCCAGACAGCAGCGCATGCTGGCATTGGGTCTGGTTGCGGTCGGGCTTGCGCTCGCTGCGACGCTGACGCTGCGTGCGTTCAAGGACAACATGATGTTCTTCATCGAGATTTCCGACGTGATAGCCGGTGAATATCCGAAGGAACGCAATTTCCGGATCGGCGGCCTCGTCGTCGAAGGCAGTATCGAGCGCGAAGTGGATTCACTCGACATGGCATTCCTGGTGACAGATATGCGGTGCGAGTTACCGGTGTCCTACACCGGGGTCCCACCGGACTTGTTTCGTGATGGCCAGGGCGTGGTGGCACATGGCCGTATGGGCGACAGCGGCACGTTCGTCGCAGACAAGATCATGGCGAAGCACGATGAAAACTACATGGCGCCGGAAGTGGCCGATTCGCTCGCCAAGCACGTCGTAGACCAGACGAGCGGCTTGCAGGAACGGTCCACCGAGTGTGGTACGCAATGATTCCTGAAATTGGACACTTTGCCCTGATCCTGGCCTTGTCCCTGGCCCTGTGCCAGGGCGTGATACCGATGGTCGGCGCACACCGCAACGACGCCGCCATGATGGCTGTCGGGCGCACGGCGGCGAATGGGCAGTTTTTCTTCGTGGCGGTCGCGTTTGCTTGTCTTGTCTGGGCGTTTCTCCAGGACGACTTCTCCGTGGCGTATGTCGCCAATCATTCGCAACTGGCCTTGCCGACGCCGTACAAGGTGTCGGCGGTGTGGGGTGCACACGAGGGCTCGCTCCTGATGTGGGTCCTGATCCTGGCGATCTGGACTGTCGCTGTTGGCCGTTTCAGCCACAACCTTCCGGAGTCGTTCTCGGCGCGGGTTCTCGGCGTCCTCGGATTGCTGTCGACAGGCTTTCTGCTGTTCACTCTATTGACCTCGAATCCGTTCGAGCGGCTGCTGCCGGCACCGATGGATGGCGGCGACCTGAATCCGTTGCTGCAGGATCCGGGGCTCGCGATCCATCCGCCGATGCTCTACATCGGTTACGTCGGATTCTCCGTCGCGTTCGCGTTTGCGATTGCCGCGATGATCAGTGGCAACCTCGACAAGGATTGGGCGAAATGGACGCGGCCGTGGACGACAGTAGCCTGGCTGTTCCTGACGGTCGGCATCGCGCTCGGCAGCTGGTGGGCTTATTACGAACTCGGCTGGGGCGGCTGGTGGTTCTGGGATCCGGTCGAGAACGCGTCATTCATGCCGTGGCTCGTAGGAACCGCACTGATTCACTCGCTTGCCGTGACCGAACGCCGTGGACTCTTCACGAGTTGGACATTGTTACTCTCGATCGCAGCGTTCTCGCTAAGCCTGCTCGGTACTTTCCTTGTGCGGTCCGGCATCCTGGTTTCGGTACACGCGTTTGCGACCGACCCGACACGCGGGTTCTTCATCCTGGCCTTCCTGGGTATCGTTATCCTCAGCGCCCTGGCGCTTTACGCCTGGCGTGCGCCGGGTCTCGACTCGGCGGTGGGCTTCAGTCCCCTGTCACGCGAGACCTTCCTGCTGCTGAATAACGTCCTGCTCGTTATTGCAGCATTACTGGTATTCATCGGCACGCTGGCACCACTCGTCGTCGAGGTCCTGAACGCAGGCAAGATATCTGTGGGCGCGCCGTGGTTTGAGGTCGCATTCGCCATACCGATGTTGCCGCTCGTGTTCCTGATGGGGCTCGGTATGCACACTGCGTGGCGCTCACAAGCGACCCAGCCGTGGCTACGGATTATGCGTGTGCCGATCATCATCGCCGTCGTCGTCGGTGGCCTGATTCCTACGCTTTTTTACGGGCGCTTCGGTTTGCTCGTCGTCGTCGGCAGTATTGCTGCGATCTGGGTAGTGGCGACATCGCTGATCCAGCCGATTCGGTCCTGGCGCAGTGGCGTTCGGCTGACACCGGCCGTACTCGGAATGTCCGTCGCGCATCTTGGCGTCGGACTGTTCGTGCTCGGCGTCACCACCGTATCGGCGTTCAGTATTGAAACCGATCGCGCGCTGCGACCCGGCGAGTCCATCGAGATCGGCAAGTATGAGTACGAGATGCGCGAGCTTCGCGATGTTGACGGACCGAACTACTCCGCGCGTGAGGCGGTGATCGAAATTCGTCGCAACGGCAAGTTCGTAACAGAAGTACGGCCACAGAAGCGCCAGTACCTCGTACAGAAAAGCCCGATGACCGAAGCCGGCATAGATGCTGGCTGGAATCGCGATCTGTTCGTCGCGCTTGGCGATCAGATTGGCGCCAACGTCTGGAGCGTACGGGTGCAGTACAAGCCGATGATTCGTTTCATCTGGCTCGGGTGCCTCGTCATGGCTCTCGGCGGACTGATCGCGGTAAGCGACCGCCGTTACCGAATAGGTGCTCGTGCCGATAACCGGATCACTGATGCGGCAGCGGAGACAGCCTGATGCATCGTTTCATCCTGCCATTCGTCGCATTCGTATTGCTGATCGTTGTGTTCTCGTTCGGCCTGTTCAATGATCCGCGCAAATTGCCGTCGCCGTTTCTCGGCGAGCAGGCACCGACCTTCCAGTTGCCGTCGCTGACCGAGCCCGGGAAGATGGTCGGCTCCGCGGACTACGCCGGTAAATTTGCTCTCGTCAACGTGTGGGCGACCTGGTGCGGTGGTTGCCGCCAGGAACACCCGTTCCTGCTGGAACTCGAGCGGACGGGGGCCATACCGATTTATGGCCTCAACTGGCGTGACACTCGTCCGGAAGCAATGTCGTGGATTCGGCAACTCGGCGATCCGTACGAGTTTTCAGCGTTCGATGAAGACGGCCGTGTTGGTATCGACTGGGGTGTCTACGGTGCGCCGGAGACATTCCTGATCAACGCCGACGGCATCGTGCTGCACAAGCACCTGGGACCCTTGACGCGAGGGGCCTGGCAAAGTGATTTCGTGCCGCTGATCGAAGCCGGGGGACCGACGTCATGAGAAAAGTTCTGTTGTGCCTGCTGCTGATTCTCGGGTCGCCGATAGCATTCGGTATCGACACGGACAAAGCATTCGAAGACCAGGTGATGCAGGCGCGCTACGAGACGATCATCGACGAGGTGCGGTGTCTGAAGTGCCAGAATCAGACGATCAAGGACTCAAACGCATTTCTCGCTGCGGACCTGCGGCGTGAGATCCGGCGCATGCTGACCGAAGGCAAGACCGACGCCGAGATTTATGATTTTCTGGTGACGCGTTACGGCGAATTTGCACTGTACCGACCACGGATGTCGGGCAAGACGCTCATTTTGTGGCTCGCGCCGGGTCTGTTGTTGCTCGGCGGCGGTTTCGTACTTGTAAATATATTGCGCCGCCGTATGGCGATGCCGATCGACGGCGAAGCGGCAGACAAGGAGTAACAGGAAGATGCTCTGGATCGTCTTTGGCGTCATGTGTTTTGCGGCCGTCGTTTTCGCGATTTGGCCGTTTCTGCGAGAGAATTCGAGAAACTTCGCTGTCGTGATCGTGGCCGTCATTTTCGTGATCGGCGCATCCGCCGCGCTCTACTCGTCGATCGGCAGTCCTGGCATTTCGTCGGGTGCAGGCGCAGACGGTGCCGGTCAGATGACCGAAGTGGTTGGATCGCTGGCAAGACGCCTGAAAAACAACCCCGACGATATCGAGGGCTGGCGCATGCTGGGACGCTCGTACATGTCGCTCGGCAACTACGAGCAGGCCGTCACGGCACTCGAACGAGTCGTGGAACTCGACTCGGGTCAAAATGCACAGTCGCTCGTAGACCTCGGTGAGGCGATGCTCGCTAACAGCGGGCAGACGTTGAGTCCGCGCATTGTGGCGTTGTTCGAGAATGCGTTGAAGCTGGAACCGGGCAATCC
>Ga0255053_10002173_pt1 | contig 10531 bp, 10 predicted proteins | sample JV7_2_22_MG_FD_188635 | JGI IMG/M metagenome (GOLD analysis project Ga0255053, IMG submission 188635) | Seawater microbial communities from Jervis Inlet, British Columbia, Canada - JV7_2_22 | ecosystem: Environmental > Aquatic > Marine > Inlet | place: Canada: British Columbia | collected...
GCAACCCGGCTGTCTGCTTGAGACCCGTGGCTTTCCGTCCCCGTCTCACGAAGGGTTTGGCTTTATCGTGGGATAATTAACTCGTTTTAGACGATAAAGAATTAATTCACATATATGCGTCCATTCTTAATATCGGCATTTTAAAAATTAACTTTAGAAAAATTTATCTATCGTTCTGGAACCAATATAATTTCTATCCTTCGATTCTGTTTTCGTCCTTCTGGTGTCTCATTTGATTCAACCGGTCGGTAAAAACCAAATCCGCTGGCTGTCAGTCTTTCTGGTGCGATATTTCCTTTTTCCTGCAAAAACCGGACGACTGCAGTTGCTCTTGCTGTAGACAGTTCCCAGTTTGTTGGAAATCTATCCAGCAATGCTGATCCGATTTGAACATCATCCGTATGGCCCTCTACGGCTATTTTTTGATCTTCACTATCTTTGAAAGAATCTGCTAATTTTAATAGGACTTCCTGGCCTTTTGGTTTGACCTTCACGCTGCCTGAATCAAAAAGAATTTTATCTACAAAAGTTATCTTCAATTTGCCTTCGATCTCCTCTAATTTTATGTCCTTTTGAGCAATCTGCTGCTTAAGACTGGTTTCTATTTCCCTGCGGGTTCGATCTAATTCTGAAACCTCGTTCTCTTTTTGCTGAACAGTCATTTTTTCCTGTTTCAACTCAATCTTCAACGCTTCGATCGTATCTAAAAGGCGATTGTTTTCGCTGAGCAGTTTATTGTTTTGTGCCTGAAGATTTTTTTTATCTTCTTCCAATTGCGTCTGGGTTGCATTCGTCCTATTTTCAAGTTCCACATACTTGTTTTTTGATACGCATGAGAAAACCAACAAAAGAGACAAACTCAAGGATATGAATGCGATTTTTTTAAACATGATCATCCTCCTTTTACATCATTTGATTTAATATTTAGGGACGGCTTCTCATCAATAAAGGACTATCGAAAGTCAAGGTACATTGAGAATAACACAACTTTGGCAATTTTACAGTATCCGTTGTGAATCAAATTCCACAAATCTATGGTATTATTTTCACTCTAAATATATTTTCCTCTGAATCATTCAAGCTAATCCGCCGTAATTATTATAATTACTTAAAATTTTCTTCAATCCCCTGTTTTTGCATAAATTTTGCAATCTCTTTGTTCGATTGAAACAAAAGCGGCGTCCGCCAACAAGGAAGCCAAAAAGCTCTAATATATTTATAGAAAACATTCATTTGTCAATAACGTTTCTGGAAAGGCATCGATGATGATCGCATTAAAGATTGATAAGAGCTTTGAACGTCGGATTGAAAAACGACATGATTGTTCAGGAAACATATTTTTCGCGACCCAAAGCCGGTTCTATGAAGGTCAACTTAAAGATTACAGCCGCAACGGTCTTTTTATCAGAACAAAAGAGGTCTTGCCCGTAGGAGAAATAATCACCGTAGTGGATCCGAACCCAAACAGTGAGAATGAAAAACGTAAAGGTCAAATTTTATGGAGAAATAAAGAAGGATTCGGAGTAGAGTTGTATCGGTCCCGTAATGAAAGGGAACCTTTAGTCATCCGATTTGAACAGAGAAGCATTAATAGCAGGTTATAATTTAATACTTGAAAGCAGAAAAAGTAAGTCTAATTAGTCAACAACGTCCCCTACTTTACTTGGCTGGGGAATGGGCGGTGGCTCCTGGTTATGCCAACGAATAAACAGATTATACCCTTGATACTTGTATTCTTTAATCAATTTCGTAATAAATTTTGTCACGCGCTCATTTACGCCGATAAATTTTATACCGGAGAAATATATTCCAGTGGACATTTTTTTTGAATAAGCTAATTCACCACTCACTTCGAAGAGTTTCTTCTCCCTATCAATAGCTGCTAATACAATTAAATCTGATTTGATAGATTCCATTGTTTCAAGTAATATTCCGCCTTTACTAATGTCCATTGCGATACCCAAGCCATGAGAAATCAACTTGCCGGTATCATCGAATGAGAAGTAAGAAATCAGATTTTGTGTTTTAATCCTTTGATATTTTCTTCTCTCAACCACATCCGGTTGAAAGACTTTAAAGATTTCTCCGCATTTTGAACACTTAACTTTTGATCCGGTGGGTTTTAAAACCCTGGTGTCTAATCTGAACAGGGAGTGACATGATTCACATGGTATTATCATCGGCATACGTCCAAGGTCGCATTTTAAAGTGGAAATATTACAGGTTATGAATTGTTGGTTAATTAGTCAACAACGTCCCTTACTTTATATCAAACCCTTCTCAGTTGCTAATTCTTCGATCTCTTCAACCGACATGCGATCCAGCTGTTCAGTTGGTATGCCCAGCTCAGCTGCCGCTGATTGTTTTAACGGCTCAACTTCCGGGTTATTTAAGAATTCGTTGGAACTGGCTTGAGAAGCATCTAATTTATCTTTATGACTTGATGATTCATCTGCTTTTGTTTTCCCGGTCTTTTTCTTTGAATACCAGAGAAGAAGGTTTAATGCGATTGCGGCAACTCCAAGTATCAGTAATATCAGTTTCATTTAAAACACCTCTTATGACTTATTGGCATTTATTACGAATACTTTAGAGCGGAAAAAAGGAAACGGGACATCAGCACCGGGAACCACGCTGCCCATACCCGGTTGCCTCAAACAGCTGTGAACAATCGCGGGCCTTTCCTGTTTGGTGATTTTATGCTATAATGATATCAAGTTCGTGAGAGTCCAAGTAAAATTAACTTCGTCAGGGGGGGCAGTTCGTAGTGGGTTGCTCCCTTTCTTTAAGGTCATACCTGAATCTTGCATGAAAATAGATGAGAATCTTTTTGTTATTTAATTACAGCAGGTTGGCACAAGAATGCGGTTAGAGGTGAAGCTTTGAGCAATTTAACCTTCATCGGTATCAGCTTAATTGGTTTCGCGATAATTTTAATTTTGCTTCGGATTCTGCCCAGGGTTAAAGACAAAAACAGCGACCCTTCAATCAGGCAACATCCTTCCCTTCCCTCCAACCGGCAATCGACAGGCCCAAAGAAAGTCTACAGGATTTAGCCTGACGATAGCCCTTCTCCAGATTTAAGTTAATTTTTAAGTTGCCGATATAACCTAGCGAGCGTAGCTTCGCGATGGTGCAGCACACTCAATGGGTTGGGGTGACTTCCCGGAGGTGGGGAGTCACCCTGATTTCCATTATCTGTGAAAGGCAAAAATGGCAGGACAAGAAAAAAATCTTTTTGTTCTATAAGAGGCAACCCGATGGGTAAAAGAAAAACATATTGTACGAACCTGGATGCCGAGCTGATGAAGGAAATCAGAGTTCTTTCAGCCCAGCATGTAAAGCGTCAAAACGTCCTTCTTGAAGAAGCGATTAAGGATCTACTTAAAAAATATAAACACCTTGAACCTTCATTAGGGATTTCGAGTGCCTGAATAATTCTTAAAAAACCGCCTCCCTATTTAAGCGGTAAATTCCCGCATCGTTATCCGTGATTAAGCTGCTTTTTTCCGTTTTTCCAATTCGGCCTTGATCGCCATTCCGATTTTTTGAACCGTATACGGTTTTTTGACATATTTTCCGGCCCCCAGCCGTTGGGCCCTTTTAACCTGATCGGTTTCAGAGTAGCCGCTGGCGATAATTGCCTTTTGCTTCGGGTGCAACCCGATGATCCGCTCGTAGGTTTCCAGACCGTCAATTCCAGGCGGCATAATCATATCCAGAACGACTAAATCCACCGTGTCTTTTTTCAGCAACTCAACAGCTTCCTCGCCGCTTTCAGCCGTCTTTACCGAATAACCCAATTGCGACAGTATTTTTGAGGCAATTTCTCTTTGTTCTTTTACATCGTCAACCACGAGGATGGATTCTCCGTTCCCATGGTAATCAACTGATTTTTTGATGTGGTTATTTTCAGCGTTTTGTTTTCGGGTTACCGGAAAATAAAGTTTAAACGTGGTGCCCCTTCCGAGGTCGCTTTCAACATGGATGTATCCTTTGTGATCCTTGACGGTTCCCCACACAACGGCCATTCCCAATCCGGTTCCACTTCGACCCATCACTTTTTTGGTATAAAACGGCTCAAATATCTGGCTTATTTCTTCCGGCGGTATGCCAATACCGGAATCAGATACCGTCAAAATCACATAATCACCCTCTGCGACATCATCGTAACCTCTTATGGGCCTGTCAATATACTGATTTTCGGCTTTTATGAGAACCATTCCGCCTTCCGGCATGGCTTCTGCCGCATTGGAAACCAAATTCATCACCGTTTTCGAAAGATGTACAGGAGATCCTTTGATATTTAAAAGCGCCGAATCCAGATGCGTTTGCACCTCCACCAGTGGATGAAATGATTTTAGTTTTGCGAGCTGCGGGCTTTCGAGATACTCGTTTATAATATCATTCAGATTTACAACCGCTGAAATGGAGACACCCCGTCTTGCCAGGGTTAATAAATCCTGAACAATTGCGGCTGCCTTCTTACCGGATTCCTGAATGGTCTGAATGGGTTCTACCAGGGGACTGTCTTTGGGAAGATCCATTAATATTAAATCCGGATAACTGACGATGCCGGACAGAATATTGTTCAGATCGTGGGCGACACCTCCCGCAAGGGTTCCGATCGCTTTCATTTTTTTGGCATGCTGAAGTTTCTTTTCTAATTTCTGGCGCTCCCGTTCGGACTGTTTTCGTTCTGAAACATCCCGCATCAGCCCGCGAAATCCAACAATATCATCCTCGGCGGTTTTAATGGGTGTCGCCGACAGGTCAACGGTGATGACCCGGCCGTCTTTCAAATTAATATCAAGATCCGCAAGAACCATTGGTCTGCCGGTTCGGGTGATTTGATTAAACACCTGATACATTTTTTCCGCAGTTTCCGGGCTTGAATACTGCGCATAGTTGATTCCCATCAAATCTTCGCGACAATGCCCGGTAATTCTGCACAGAGAGTTATTGAAAAATATCAGGTTCCCGTCGAGATCCAGTTCAAAATAACCTTCTTCAATATTTTCCAGGATACTGCGATATTTTTCTTCACTTCTGCGAAGTGCATTTTCAGCCTGAACCCGTGAGGTAATATCAATTATGGAGGCGATACTTCTCTGGGTGCCCGGAATCATGCTGGTTTGTATAAAAACATTTTTGGTGCTGCCATGTTTGTCTACAAGCTTAAAGGTGTATTCTGAGGGATATTCACCATCCGTTTTTCTTCTTTCGCCATGATAGCGGGTGATTCTATCAAGATCCTCTTCAGCGACGAAATCGGTGGTTTTCATTTTGCCTTCAAGTTCAGCCTTTGAATACCCGGCCATCTCTTCGGCCTTTGCGTTTATTTTTGAGATGGTCAAATCCGCTTCAACGAGAATTGTTGCTGTTCCTGTATTCTCAAAAACACCTCGATATTCTTTTTCGGCTTCCCGCAGGGCCGCTTGCGCCTTTTTGCGGTTCTCGATCTCTTCGAGCAGCGCCTGATTTTTAATATTCAGCTCCCGTGTTCTTGTCCTGACTTTTGTCCTTAAAACCAGGTTCAAAAACAGAAAAATCAGGAATAATAACAAAGCGCCACCGCTGATCCCCAGCAGCCAGGCTCTATTGACCGGTTTAACATCTATCCCGATCCATTTGTTGATCGATTGGTAATAAATAGAGTCTTTCTGCCGTTTGAGTTTGTGAAGGTGGAAATCCAGGGCATCCAGGATGGCTTTGTTTTGGCCCCTTGGAAAGGCGAAATGTATTTTTTGAGGGCTCAGAATAATAGAGGTTTTGTTAATATCATAATCTCTTTCAAACTGATGGCCGTAAAGATAACCGACAAGCCCGGCATCGCATTTGCCGATCTCAACCAGCTGCAATACGTCATCATACTCAAAGGCCTCTATAAACCGGCTTTGGATCCCGAACTGTTTAATCAATTTCCGGAGGTTTAAAAAATACACGTCATTCTGGAGGACGGCTATTTTTTTGCCTTTTAAATCCAGGATAGATTCTATGCCCGACTCCTTGCCGGCATAGATCTGTCCCCAGTTGGTCAAAACATTTTCATAAGTAAAATCATAAATTTGTTTCTGCTCCTGTGAATATGCGATCGCTCCCAATACGTCTATTTCAGTGGATTTCAGATTCCCCAGACACTGAGACCATGAACAGCTGATATACTCAATATTCCAGCCTTCTGCATCGGCGATATGAGCGAGGATGTCCGCAAATATGCCATTTATTTCGCCATTCTTATCTTTAAATAAAAGCGGTTCGTTCTGATACACGCCGACTTTGATGGTGGTTTCCGCATTTGAGTTAATCGAATAGACAAAATTTACCAACAGCAGACAACTAAAGAGAATGGTAGCGGTTTTTTTCATAATCAGCCTGTAAAATCATTGTTTTTCTTTTTGTTTACGATCAATTAGGGTTTGACTTTGATTCATTAGTTTAGGGTTAATGTGAAACCTAATTAAGGTAGTGGCCCGATTTGAACAAAGGAATTGCTCATTATCAATATCGGTTGAATTGTTAATAACTTTAACCGGTTCTATGGGTCGAAATAATGGATTAAACAGGCAAAGTATGCCATAGTTATGGGCCAAATCGTTGGATCAAAAGCATTCACCCTTGCGCCTCAGGAATATGGCACAAGCAGCTTTCTAAAAATCCCAAAATTTCAAGAGGTTTTGTCATGGGAAATATCCATCAACTGGTCAGAGAACTCAAAGACCGGGTCATAAACATACGCCGGGACCTGCACCGGATTCCCGAAACGGCCTACACGGAAAAGAAAACTTCCGCATATGTGGCCGATTATTTAAATAACCTGGGGCTCGAAGTACAGACCGGAATTGCCCAGTACGGCGTGGTTGGGTTGATGAAAACCGATAGACCCGGTCCGACGTTAATGATCCGTGCCGATATGGATGCTCTGCCTTTAAAAGAAGATACCGGACTTCCCTTTGCATCCGAACATGAAGGCGTTATGCATGCATGTGGTCATGACGCGCATATGGCAATGGTTTTAGGGGCAGCAACAGTCCTCAACAAAATCAAAAATGAACTCAAAGGGAATATCAAGTTTTTATTCCAACCGGCTGAAGAAGGACCCGGTGGGGCCGAACCCATGATCGAAGCTGGCGTGATGGAAAATCCAAAAGTGGACTATTCCATCGGTTGTCATGTGTGGCCGGACATTCCAGAGGGAACAATTGGCGTCAGGCCGGGGCCGTTCATGGCAGCCATGGATCGCTTTGATATTAAAATAAAGGGTCGCGGGGGACATGGAGCGATGCCGCACGTGTGTGTTGACGCTCTTGAAGTGGGTACTCAAGTCGTCAGTGCCTTCCAACGGATCGTGAGCCGACATATGGATCCTTTGGAACCGACAGTCGTCACGGTCGGCACCTTTCACGCCGGAACAGCCTTTAACATTATCCCCGCTGAAGCCGAACTGAGCGGCACCACTCGAACGTTTAACCAAGATACGTGGAACACATGGGAATCGCGCGTTGAAAAGGTGGTTCGTGGTGTGTGTGAATCGATGGGAGTCGATTTTGAACTCAAATACAGCCAGGGATACCCGGTCACGATTAACGATGAATCCGCAGCCGAAGTTGTGCGTCGCTGTGCAGAGAAAGTGGTCGGTGAAGATCGAGTCGTCATGCCCCAAAAGACCATGGGTGGCGAAGATTTTGCCTTTTACCTGCAAAAATCTAAAGGATGTTTTTTCGCCCTCGGTGTGGGTCGCGAAGGCGCTGTGCCGGTTCACAATTCGAAATTTGATTTCAACGAGGATGTTCTGTTACTGGGCATAGAAACCCATTGCCAAGTCGGGCTGGAGTTACTTAAACTTCAATAACAGATATTTGATAGATAAACGAAATATGAGATGAGTGATGCAAAGGATAAATCTTTTCGAAATCGATTTGCTGCTAAATCCTACTTGAATTCCACCGCGATTTTATCAGCCACACCGAAAATGTATGAAATTAAGGCCGTGCGCATCCACATGCCGTTGCGTTCCTGTTTCCAGTAAACCGCACGCGGATCTTTGTCGACTTCAACTTCGATTTCATAGCGGCGGGGCAGCGGGTGCAGCACGATGCAGTGGGATTGGATCACCGACAGATGCTCTTTGGTGAAATGAAAATTCGGATAGATATCGGATTCTTGTGCCGGGGCTTCGGAATATTCTTTTTGAATGCGGGTCATGTAAATGGCGTCCACGTGGGGCATGACGCCGGCAAAATCATCGGTTTCGTGGAATTCGATACGATGTTTTTTCAGGAAGCTTTTGATATCATCTTTCATCTGAAATATTTCCGGAGAGACAAAATACAGGGTGATGTCTTTGTAATTTCTCATCAGATAACTCAGCGAGCGTACCGTGCGGCCGCGTTTTAAATCCCCCACCATGGCAATTTTTTTACCGTCCAGGCCGCCGATGTTGCGAAACGATTGTTCCAGGGTGTAGATATCCAGCAGCGCCTGGGTGGGGTGCTGATCGGGCCCGGAACCGCCGTTAATGACAGCCACCGGCAGTTTGTTTTGATTCAGAATCCAGGCGGTTTTTTCGGCAAACCCGGCTTCAGGGTGTCGAATAATGATCAGGTCCACATAGCTGGCAAAGGTGCGGATGGTGTCTTCCTGGGATTCGCCTTTTACTTCCGAGCTGGTGGTGGTGCCGCGAATCTCCGATATTTTCAATCCCAGAATATGGCAGGCATTGAGAAAGGATATAAAGGTGCGGGTAGAGGGCTGAACAAAATACAGCATGGCGCGCTTATGAGAAAGCAGACTGCTCAGCTTGCGGGCGCCCACTTTGGTCAGGGCCATTCGACGGATCTGGGTGGTCAGCCGGCACATGGAATCTAGAAATGAGCGGTCAAACTGCTGGGCAAACAAAATATCAATCATGCGTCCGTCTCGCATAAAGAAATCGAGCTTGTCACTTTTTTCAATATTATAAAAGTCTTCCCAGCCTTTATAATTTTGGACCGTGACTTCTTTTGGTTCATCCATGGTGCTTATCCTTTCCCTTTTTTAATTGGATTTTCATATTATTAAAGGAAGAATTTCGGTTTTGCAATAACAAGTAAACATTTTTGTATCTTGATTTCAGAACCATATCGCAGCCATTCTAAACAAATAGCCCATTAAGACCGCCCCCACCAGGCAGAAGGAAACATAGAGAACAAAAACACGCCGGGCGACCAGCGGCCATACCGCCGCCATGGCCGGCAGCGTGGTGGTGGGTCCGGCAATCAGAAAGGCAAGAGCGGCAGCCGGATTCATGCCCTGGGTTAATAAACCGCTGATCATCGGTAAAGCCGTCAGACTGCTGGTATAAGTCGGCACGCCCAGGATCGCTGCGGTGGCAATGGCCAAGGGGTTGTTCTGCCCCAGCGCTGCGGTTATCCATTCCCGGGGAACGTACAGTATAATCAGGGCTTCGAGAAAAAAGGCCAGGGCCATAAATTTAACCACCATCGCAGTAGCGGACAGCGTTTCTTTAAACAGGCGCTGCCGGAAAGTATCGGGTGCGTCATCGCAGCCGCAGTTCTGATCCCCGCTGTTGCAGGAATCATCACGGATTGACGCGTTCAATAATTCAGCTCTTGCGGGTTGTGGGCGCTTTAAAGGCATGATTCCGGTCGAACACGAACTGCAATCGGGAGCGGAGCCCGATTTTGCGGACTGGACAACGGGCATAAATTGAAGCGGACCGCTTGAAGGGGGTACAACCGATCGAATTGGAAATTTTGAAAGCGGCGTTGCCGCAAAGCCGGCTTTGAATTTATACCAGCTCTTTTTTAACAATTCCCTTGTGCTTTTTACCTGTGTGACTTTACGCGTCCGCAGGATCTGCTGACCCAGCCATCCGTTTGTGCATAAGCATGTGGGTAATGAAGCCGGCACTCAGGCTTAAAACCAGCGTGGCGGCCAAACGCCAGACGGCCAGCTCCCAGCCGATCATGCCGACGCTTAAAAAAAAGATTTCCGGGTCCATGGAAGGGGATGCTATCCAGAAGGACATCACCGGCGCCAGCGGCACCCCGCTGATCAGCAGTGATGCGATCACCGGGATGACCCCGCACGAGCAAAAAGGGCTAAAGGCGCCCAGAACCGTTGCCAGCACAATTGCTGTCAGCGGTCTGGCTTCAAACGCGCGCTTGATGTATTTGGATGCGCCTGACATCTGGACGGCCACGGCTATAGGAATCGTCACAATCACATACGGCCAGATGTGCAGGAAGGCTTCGGCAATGAACTGGCTGATTTTTAAGATGGGGTCCAGCATATTGATGTCCTCCGTTTGGTTAATCGTAATTTTACGATAATCAGGCTCAAAAAAAATACGCGCATCCGGAATAGTTTATCGTAATTTTACGATAAATAAGAGTTAAAAAAAGTGCTGCCTGCAAAGCAGCTCCCGCCCAAGAGATGGGAAAATTAAATAATTTTTAGAAAATATCGGTTACCTTCGAACGAAACCAGGTAATATTCTTTTCATCCAGTTGATAGCACGTAGCGGTGC
>Ga0255053_10002177_pt1 | contig 10514 bp, 8 predicted proteins | sample JV7_2_22_MG_FD_188635 | JGI IMG/M metagenome (GOLD analysis project Ga0255053, IMG submission 188635) | Seawater microbial communities from Jervis Inlet, British Columbia, Canada - JV7_2_22 | ecosystem: Environmental > Aquatic > Marine > Inlet | place: Canada: British Columbia | collected...
AGACTTGGCGACTAGTGCTCCAACAAGGACCGTAGCCCGTCTTCTCCCCGCAGTCTTATTAGTCTCGGCGTGTGCGACGGCGCCGGAAAGCGAACCGCTGCAATCCGAAGAAGAAAGTATCGAAATAATTTCCGACACCGCGCCAGTCCCGGCCGCACCAGGCGAACATAAGGCGGAAATCAGGCTGACAATTGCCGCCGTCGGCGACATGATGCTTGGCACTGACTACCCGGAAAATCATCTTCCCGACGACGATGGCGTGGGCTTTCTTGCGGCCGTCACGCCCGTATTGTCCATGGCCGATATCACCTTCGGCAACCTCGAAGGCGTGCTGGTGGACGGTGGTGAACCCGGCAAGAAATGCAGTAATCCGGCCGCCTGCTATCGGTTTCGCTCGCCACCGCGGTATGTCGAACGATTTATCGCTGCCGGATTCGACGTGCTGAGTCTTGCCAATAATCACGCCCGGGACTTCGGCGAAGAGGGCCGCCTGGCCACGATGCAGACGCTTGCCACCGCAGGCTTACACCACTCCGGCCTCGAAGGCGATTTTGCGAGTTTCACTTCTAACGGACTTAGTGTTGCGTTGATCGCATTCGCGGTTACGAAGAATTCCAACATGATGCTCGACTACGACCTGTCAGCCCGGACGATTGCCGAGCAAGCACGCTCACATGACATCGTCATCGTATCTTTCCATGGCGGAGCCGAAGGAAGAGATTTTACGCATTTGCCGTTCGACGAAGAGGAATATTACGGTGAACCACGCGGCGACGTCGTGAAGTTCTCCCGCATGATGGTCGACGCTGGTGCCGATCTGGTCATCGGCCATGGCCCGCACGTCGTGCGTGCGATGGAGCGTTACAAGGGCCGCCTGATCGCATACAGTCTCGGAAACTTTGCCACCTATTACGGCATCAGCGTTGACGGTATCAAAGGGATTGCACCAATCTTGATCGCAACCATTGATGGAACAGGTAAATTTGTCGAGGGCCGGGTTCACTCGACCATGCAGATCAGACCCGGCGGCCCCCAGATCGACGAGGATCAGAAAGCGCTAAACCTGATGCGCGGATTGAGCATTGAAGATTTTGCAAAGCCGGGTATCAGGTTTCTGCCTGACGGAAAAATAGTGCCGGCGCACAGAACCGACCGTTTGCTCTTCTGACACGTCTTTACAAGCTAGTCTTCCGTGGCGACAGATCTGAAGTCGACGCCCAGCGAACGTAGCTTGCGATAGAGATGCGTTCTTTCCATGCCCACGCGCTTGGCGAGCTTGCCGACCTTGCCATCACACAGTACAAGTTGCTGCTGCAAGTAAGCCCGCTCGAATTGCTCGCGTGCTTCCCTTAAGGGCAGCGACAAGAGATCTTGCTTGACTAACGGCTCATCGGCGTGCGCGACCGCCGCAATCTCTTTCTCGACTTCGTCCAGGCTGATCACTTCACCGGCGCCGGTAAGTAAAAGCCTGCGAACAAGGTTCTTCAGTTCCCGCACGTTGTCCGGCCATGGATAATTTCTGAGCCGATTTTGTGCGGCCACGCCAAATCGTTTGAACGACAGGCGCTCGCTGTCGACGAGCTTATCGACGTAATAACTCAAGAGCTCCGGTACGTCTTCCGCGTATTCCCTGAGCGGCGGAACCCGCAGGCTCAAGGTATTGAGATTGGATACGAGCTCCCGCCTCAGAGTCCCGGCTTCGATCCTGCTTTCGTAATCAGCGATTACGGTCGCAATAACGCGGACCTGCAACTTGATGGGCTCGTGCCCACCGCGGCGGACAAACTCACCCTGTTCCAGGGCGCTCAGGATGAGTTTCTGTGCCAGATCGTTGAGATCGGTAAGCTCGTCGATAATGAGCGTGCCACTCTTCGCCCGCTCGAAATAACCGTTGTGAACTTCGCCACTTTCCTCAGTGCCGAAGAGCTGCTCCTCGGCATTGTTGTCCGTCAGGGACGCCGCGAGCAAGTTAACCAGGGGGCCTTCGGCGCGGTCGCTCAAAGCATGAATGTAGCGGGCAAACGCAGCGCGACCCGTTCCAGCCTCACCGGTCAGGAGTACCGGCGAGTCGTGGTTGGCGTACTGCTGAACCTTTTCGCGAAGACTTTGCATGAGCTTGCTCCGGCCCACCGGCGTCATCAGAGCCGGTAGGAGCCGCCGTGCTGTGCTCGATTGCTTTTTCGACGCCTCTATGGCTCGTTCGACTGTTCGGAGAAGCTTCGCGATCGACAGTGGTTTTTCCACGAAATCAAAAGCGCCGAGGCGTGTCGCCTCGACTGCCGTATCGACCGTGCCGTGGCCCGACATGATGACGACCGGACAGTCGAGGTCACCATCCTCGGACCACTCCCGAAGGAGGCTGATACCGTCGGTGTCCGGCATCCAGATGTCGAGCAGTATCAGGTCAAACTTGCCTTCGTCGCGCGCCGCGCGCGCTTCGGCAGCGTCAGCCGCATCGGTTACGTCATAGCCTTCGTCCGATAAGATATCTTTTATCAGCGCCCGGATGTCGTCTTCGTCGTCGACTACCAACACATGGGGTGTGCTCATGCTCTGTCCCTCCGTATTTCTAGCCGGCCCGACAATACCGCCATCATTGCTTCTCGTGCCGCTTCGTTCACAGGCAGCTGGATGCGGATCACCGCCCCGCCGCCATCCGGGTTCTCGGCTTCAATCGTTCCGCCGTGTTCTTCCACCAGCTTCTTGACGATTGCCAGGCCCAGGCCCGTGCCTTTGGGCTTTGTTGTTACGTACGGATCGAAGACCTGGCTGACGGATCCGGTCTTGAAGCCGGGCCCGTTATCCTCGACAACGATCTCGGCGACATCGGTTTCCTGGACTTCCGTCTTGCTTATGCGAACTTCGATGCGTCCTTTGTAGTCGCAGTTTTCCAGCGCCTCTATGGAATTCCGTATCAGGTTATGCAGCATCTGGCGCACGCGGCCCATGTCTGCCTCGATATTCGGCAGCGTCGGATCCGTGTTCAGGACGATCTCGATACCGCTCGCCTCGGCGCGATACAGATCGACGACCTCGTGCGCGAGCTTGTCGAGATTGAATACGCTGATGTCGATGTCGGGAGCGCGTGCATAATCGCTGAACGCGTTCACCATCTCCTTCATCGCCTCCACCTGCTGCACGATCGTGTGGGTCGCACGGTCCAATACCTGCACCTCGTCCTCCGACATCGTATTGAGGTATTTGCGCCGCAGCCGCTCGGCAGAGAGTTGTATCGGTGTCAGCGGATTCTTGATTTCGTGTGCCAGTCGCCTGGCAACCTCGCCCCAAGCGGCATCCCGCTGCGCCTGGAGCAACGCCGTGATGTCGTCAAAGACGACCACGAAGCCCGCGGCGTGATCCTCGTCGCCTGGCAGTGCCGTGCACGCGCAGGTCAGGACGCGCCGCCCGACTTCGCCGCGCAGCACGATCTGTTCTCTCCACTCGGTTTCCCCGGCAGTGAGATGAACCCGCGCCAAATCAACAAATTGCTCGAGAAGCGGCTGACCGCTGGCGACGTCCGGCAAGTATTCGCCAATTCGGTTTTCGAGATCGACGTTGAGAATGGCCCCCGACGCCTGGTTTGCCGTTCGAATCCTGAGGTCGGATTCCAGGGACACAACGCCGGTTGAGAGCCTTGCCAGGATGACTTCGACATTGGCGCGTTCGGCCTCGACTTGTGCCTGACTCAGGCTGGCCTGCCGCCGCGCCTCGGATAATTTCTCGGTCATTTCGTTAAACGAGCTGACGAGAAAGCCGATCTCGTCCCGTGACGGCGTTGGCAGGCGCGTATCGAAATCCCCTTTCGCAACTGCCCTGGTTCCCGCGACCAGGTTCTGAATCGGCGCGACGAGCCTTCTGGACAATACAAACGCGCCATAGACCGACGTCAGCATCGAAAGCAGTAACACGACGGTCAGCGTAAGCGTAAAAGTTCTCTTGAGAGGCTCACGGAGATAGAGAAGCCGTTTGTATTCGCTGTACGACGAATCGACGCTGTTGGCCATGCGGCCTATTCTCTCCGACACCGGAAAATACGCCTGAATGACGCCCAGAGTCTCCGGCCGGCTGCGGTCGCCGAACGCGACGGCCGTCCGAATCTGGAAGCTGCCGCGCTCCAGCGGATCGAGACTGACGAACGGCCTGTTTTGGCGGATCTGCAAGAGTACTTCGTCTCTCGGCGCCTGTGGAAGGCGGTTCGCGGCGAAATCGGAACTGGTCGCCAGGATACGTCTGTTGCGTCCGAACACACTGATCTCGCTCGCACCGCTTTCCCGCCGCAGCATGCTCAACTCGAAAATCAGCTGACGTCTGCTGACGTTCCCCAAGCGCTCCGCAATCTGTGCGGTCGTCCCCAGGTTATCGCGCATTTGCATTTCGAGCGCGGCGCGGCTAAGGGCAAGTGCGTCATCAAGACCCTTCCCGACTTCGACGTTGAACCAGGTATCGATGCCGCGATTGATGAACTGCATCGAGAAGTAAAAGACCACCAGTAGCGGCACGACAGCAAGCGATACGGACATGACGACCATGCGAGCCTTGAGCTTTGCCCCGGGCACGTCAGTCCGGTAATCACGCAGCAGCCGGACGAGGTTGCCGACGAGCAATGCAAACAGCACGACAACGCCGGCCACGTTAATCAACAGAATCAGAATATGCAGCCGGTCAAAGTCCTCGGAGTTCTGGGCGGTACGGCTGAGAAGGAAAAGCGCCGTCAGGGCAAGCCCGACGCCTATCGCGCCGACCGCCGTATAGACCCGGTTTTTTATCTTTCGAGTATCCATTCGAACCAATCACTTTTCAGCTGCCATTGGTCGCGCCAGAAAAACAAAATCCGCAAAGGAGCAGGATATTGTTCTGTGCTCAACCTGGCGCGCAAACGTATCCGGTAAGTCTTGCCGGCCTCAAGAATCGAGTCATCGATGACCGGCAGGCCCTGAATCCGGCCGAGGTTATTCAGTGCCGAGTAAAGTGTTGCGAATGAATCCTGATCACCGCTGTTCAGGTTGCTGACGATGTACCGCTGGCTCAGTGGCCGGTACTCGAGCTCATAGTTAACGACAAGCTCGGCATCTGTCGGGTCGGGGATGAAGCGGCGGACCCGGATAAATTCGAGATTGAGTGCAATCCGGAGCGCAACGCCACTGTCGAGCGCATCGAGTGCTTCGTCACTCAGAACGAGTTGAAGGCGGGCTTCAAGTTCGTGCACGCCGCCGACCAGGGTCGTCGATGCCGATCGCACTTCAAAGTAGCCCGCACGATCAGGCCTTTCCTGTGCTTTCGCGGTCATCAGGAATATTGTTGTCATCAAGCCGCATACGAGAATCGCAGCAAGGCTGCTTGTCGATCTTCGAGTCATATTGTTGTCAGCCAACCCTCTCCAGACATGCGTAATAAAAGCCATCCAGATCCTGGTTGCCGGGCAGGATCTGATATCCACATGTCTTACGCTGCATTAAATCGCGGATGTTGTTATTTGGCAACACATCGTTTTCCCTGGCGTCTGCCTGCGTATTCAGAAATTCCCTCACCACCGCGTCATTTTCCTCTTCCAGGACCGAGCACGTCACGTACAGCAGACGCCCGTTTGCCTCGAGGAGCGGCCAGAGCGCCCGCAGAAGGGCCAGCTGTGATCTGGCCAGGCTTGCGATGTCCTCGGCCCGTCGCAGCAGCTTGATGTCCGGATGGCGGCGAATGACGCCACTGGCCGAACACGGTGCATCCAGCAGGATCCTGTCGAACTGCGCGCCGTCCCACCACTCATCTGGTGTTGATGCGTCGGCCGCAAGAACGGTTGCGGACAGGCCCAGCCGCGCCAGGTTCTCGCGAACCCTGTCGAGTCGGTCGTCATCGAGGTCAATAGCCGTTAGATGGGCATCCGACCCCGCAAGTTCCAGCAGCTGCCCGGTTTTTCCCCCGGGTGCCGCGCAGGCATCGAGGATGCGTTTAGCGCCGCCTCGGAGTAGCCACGGTCCGGCCAGCTGTGCGGCGGCATCCTGTACCGATACCTGCCCCTCACTGAAACCGGGCAGGTCGCTGACAGGCCGCGGGCTCGCCAGCTTGACGGCCTGGTCGAACCCGGCGATTACCTGATGCGACGCAGAGTCGTCTGCAGATTGCCCTGATTCATTGAGTTCGTTGATATACCCGGCCTGAGACTGACGATTAATGTTTACGCGGAGCCACATCGGTGCCTGCCTGTTCCCCGCTTCCACTATCTCGAGCCAGTGATCCGGCCAGTCACACCGTAGACGCTCGAGCAGCCAGGCAGGATGCGAGTAACGGGCTTCATCATCCGCAGGCTCCGCTGGCTGCATGTTCTTGCGCAGAAAGTTTCTGAGAACCGCGTTGATCAGCGACGCATACTTCGGGCGTCGTAGCACCCTTGAGGCTTCGACCGTCATCGAAACCGCAGCATGATCGGGTATTCGGGTGTCGGTCAGCTGATAGATGCCAACAGCGATCAGAGACTCGATGACACTGTCCTTTGCCTTGAGCGGCCGGTCCAGCAAAGCACTGACCTGCGACCGCAGGCGCCAGTGAAACCGCAACGTACCGTAACAGAGGGCTCTTGCCAGACCTCGCTCCGACGGGTTTATACCTGCTTCCGCCTGAGCCAACGCAGTATCGAGTGACCGGCCCTGATTGACGACTGCATCGACAGCTTCCGCCGCCCGGGCCCGGGTCCGGGCGCCTGTCTTCTTTTCATCCATAGGGTATCAGCCCAGTCGCCTGCCCATTATGGACGTTTGATCCGTAAACTCGCCGGCACTGATTCTTCCCCGTCCCGGCCGCTGCAATTCAAGCATTCGCAGCACGCCCTCCCCACAGGCAACGTCTATGCCGTCACGCCCTGCAGATATCACGGTACCAACCGTTCCGCTTTGTCCGTCGGCAATCTCCGCCGACCAGCACTTGATCTGCTCGCCATCTAAATCGAAGAATGTTCCGGGTACCGGCTTGTATGCCCGCACCTCCCGCAGCAACTCTGTGGCGGACTTACGCCAGTTCATCGCCGCATCGCTCTTCCTGATCTTGCCGGCATAGGTCACCGAATTCTCGTCTTGCGGCTCCGCCTCGAGTTTGCCATCGAGGATGTCCGGCAATTGTTCGCAAAGCATTTCACCGCCCAACAGTGCCAGCCGGTCAAGCAACTCGCCGGCACTTTCTGTCTCGCCAATTTGAACAGATTGCTGTGCGAACACGGGCCCGCTGTCGAGCCCTGCGGTCATTTGCATCAAACTGATGCCCGTTTCCTCATCTCCGGCAAGAATTGCCGCCTGTATCGGCGCGGCGCCGCGCCAGCGAGGCAACAGCGATGCGTGAACATTGAGGCAACCATGCTTCGGCAGATCGAGAATCGCCTGCGGCAGTATGAGCCCGTACGCCGCAACGATCATCAGATCCGCCTGTAATTCGGAAATCTCCTTTACAACATCGGTGTCCTTAAGTGATTCGGGCTGGCGCACCGCAATCTCTTTGCTTAGTGCAAATTCTTTGACGGGGCTTGCTTTGAGTTTCCTTCCCCTGCCCGCAGGCCGGTCAGGTTGCGTAAAGACTGCGAGCGGCGTGACGCCCGAATCGCAAAGCGCACGTAGTGAAGCAAGTGCGAAATTCGGCGTGCCTGCGAACAAGATTCTTCTGCCGCTCATAAACTGGTTCGAAACTTTAATGTGCTGGGTCAGTCCGAATGATTTAGCCTTGTTGGATCACTAAAGTATCGCGGCATGTGCCGGCTGTTGTCTCCGATCTTTCATCAGCTTCCTGCGAATGCTCTGCCGTTTGGCCTCAGAAAGATAATCGACAAACAACTTGCCGTTCAGATGATCTATCTCATGCTGAATACAAACGGCCAGTAAGCCTTCCGCATCCCTGTCGACAGGTTTTCCGTCGCGATCGAGATGGCGGATCCGAATATGCTCGGCCCGCTCGACTTCGTCGTAGTAACCAGGCACAGACAGGCAACCTTCCTCGGTTACGGTGACACCGTCCTTCGCCAGGATTTCCGGATTGATCAGGACATGCGGATCGTTTTTCTCTGTTGAGACGTCCGCGACGAGCAGGCGCTTGTGCACATCCACCTGGGTTGCTGCCAGTCCGATGCCCGGTGCTGCGTACATTGTCTCGAACATGTCGTCGATCAAGCGGCGCAGATCATCGTCCACAGTGGAGACGGGAACGGCCGTCTTGCGCAGTCTCGGATCCGGAAACTCCAAAATATCAAGTATTGCCATAAATCCTCGAGTCAATTCGTGTGAATATCTATGAAATGCGCCTAAATTTTTGACTTTATTGAATAAGATGACGGACAATATCGCCAGAAAATCAGCTTGCGAGGCCCTTAATGGGCCGGAATTGTGACGCGTTTGGCAGTCTGAAAGGCGTCGACACGACATATTATAGCAACGCCTGCCTGCTGGCAGGTTCAGACTACTTTGATGGAGCACCCGTCGATCATGTCACTCAGCAAAAATTGCATGAATCTCGGTCTACGACCGACTCTCAGTCTACGACTGACTGTTATCGCACTGGCCGCATCAGTGGCGGGCTGCGGTCTGAATCCGTTTGCAGATGACGACGAAGCTCCGGCTCCTGTCCAACGAACGACGACGGCGCCCAGTCGCTCGTCATCTATGGCCTCTGAGGCTATGGCCTCTGAGGCTATGGCCTCTGAGGCCCCCACAAGCCAGCCGACCTATCAGCCGCAACTGGTTGAGCAAACGGAGTCCCAAACCCCGCTTGCCGAAGGCCATCCCGACGAATATACCGTCCAGGTCGGTGACACGCTTTGGGATATCGCCGCATCGTTTCTTGAAGACCCGTGGTATTGGCCCGAAGTCTGGTATGTCAATCCACAGATCGAAAACCCGCACCTTATTTTTCCGGGCGATGTACTCGCCCTGGTTCATGTCGACGGTAGGCAACGTGTCACCACGGTTAGCAGGGGAGCGGCATACCGCTTGTCGCCACAGGCCAGATCGACGCCTTTAAGCGAAGCAATCACCAGTATTCCGTATGAGAAAATAGATGCGTTCCTGTCCAAAGGGCTCGTTCTCGAGAAAGGGCAGGTGGAAAAACTACCGTATATCGTTGCGACACGTGGCGATCACATGATGGCTGCTGCTGGCAACGAAGTGTACGTACGCGGCCTCCCGGCGGCCCAGCCAGGCACGCAATACAGTGTTGTTCACGTCGGCGAGCAGTTACGGGATCCCGACGACGACAAGCTTATCGGCTACGCGGGAATCTATGTCGGTGAAGGTTTACTGGCTCGCGGTGGCGACCCGGCTACCGTCGCACTGACGGATACCAATCGCGAGGCGCTCGGTGGCGACCGCCTCATCCCGGAAGCCATTGAGATTCCGCTGAATTTCTTCCCGAAAGCCCCCGATATGGAGATTGATGGTCGCATCATCGCGGTAGTGGGTGGCGTGTCTATGATCGGTCAGTACCAGGTCGTGGTCTTGAATCGTGGCGCACGGGACGGTCTGGCGCCGGGAGACGTCCTGACGATCTTCCAGGCGGGCGAAGTTGTGCCGGACCATTATGCAAGCAGTTCGATGTTTCGCAACGGAAAGGTCAAGTTGCCGGATGAGAAAGCCGGCACGCTCATGGTATTTAAGGTATACGACCGTATTGGGTTCGGGCTCGTGATGGAGGCAACCACCCCTATTCACGTACTCGACGCCGTACGCAACCCCGACTGATCAAAGCCTGAAAACGGGCCGGTACTCTTTCCGGGGTGCCGGCCCGTTTTTATTGGGCGGATAATTTGCTGTCAGGGGATTTTATGAGCGATAGGGACCGAGCCTGGCTGATTCTGGCCAATGCACGAATCGGCACCGACAAACTCACCCCACTTTTGGATGAATATGGCGCCGTAGAAAAAATCGTCCGCCTGAGCACTGCTGCTTTGTCGAGATCCGGCGTCAATGATGAAGTCCGCGCGACGATTCTGAATCCCGACGAAGGTGCGATTGCCAAATCCCTTGCCTGGCTGGAAAAACCGGAGAACCGGATCATTCCCTGTGATTCTGATGACTATCCGGAGCTGTTGCAGCAAATTCCGGGTCCACCCACTCTCTTGTATATTGTCGGTAACGCCGACGCTCTTCACCTGCCGGCCTTGTCGATTGTGGGCAGCCGAAACCCGACCCGCGGAGGCAAAGAAAATGCTTACGCGTTTGCGAAACACCTCGGACGATGCGGCTTCTGCATTGTCAGCGGCCTCGCGCAGGGCATCGACACGTCGGCGCACAAGGGCGCACTCGATGCCGATGCGATGACCGTGGCATTCCTGGGCCATGGAATCGACCGCGTGTACCCGGCAGGCAACCGCGATCTCGCGCATCGAATTTCACAAAATGGCGCGTTGGTGTCCGAATACCCACTCGGCAGTCCGCCTCGCCGTGAGCATTTTCCGCAGCGCAACAGGCTCATCAGCGGCCTGAGTCTGGGTACGCTTGTCGTCGAGGCCGCAAGGCGCAGCGGCTCTCTTATCACAGCCCGGCTGGCCG